>Ga0224516_1000253_pt1 | contig 13273 bp, 7 predicted proteins | sample IRFST0metaG_FD_179884 | JGI IMG/M metagenome (GOLD analysis project Ga0224516, IMG submission 179884) | Peat soil microbial communities from Stordalen Mire, Sweden - IR.F.S.T0 | ecosystem: Environmental > Terrestrial > Soil > Wetlands > Peat | place: Sweden: Norrbotten County, Stordalen Mire... | reverse complement strand
GGATTATTAATATGAGTTAAGCATAATTTTTGTAACATATGGTTTTGAATGCTCTTCACTTTTTCCGAAAGACAAACGGATAAAATTATATGCACCATTGTTCCATACGTTAAAATCATGGAGTCCACCTTCTATAAGTATTTGGTAATAATTATCCAAATAATCTCCCACAGCGTCTATAATACCATCAATCGATTTTGCATATCCATCGTTACTTGCTATTGCATCTATGTCACCACAGGTAATATAAAGTAAGTTCAGCCTATGGCCACATGATGTTATACTAGAACCTAAGACATTGCCATCGCTTGATGTAGGAGCATTTGAAAAAGCACCTACATAATCGAATAGATCTTCCATACCAGGTGCTAAAACAGTCTTATCAAGTCCATTACTCCAACCACTCTTTGTTCCTGTGTACACTTTTGAATCACATCTATAACCTCCAACGATCAAATTTAAAGATTGCATTCCGCCCATTGATAGACCTGCAATAGCTCTATGCATTCTGTTATATGCAATTCCTTCAGATGACTTATCTTTTATATCTGCATATACATTATACTTTGATTCAATGAAGGGAATCAGATCATATCTTAGTTCATAATCGAAATAATAAAAACCCAGCATATTAGTTCCTTCTGAATTAAATGAATCATCTGTCCAATCGTGTGCACTTCTTCCATCTGGAAATACAATAATCAACGGATCTATATCACCATTTGCAATAAGATTATCAAATATATTGCATATAACATAATTTCCATCAACATTACCGCTTCCATTTAACCATTCATAACGATTTCCGCCAACTCCATGAAGTAAATACAACATATTATATTTGGTATTCTTATCATCTTCGTTATACCCTGCTGGCAAATATACATTACATTTCTTTATAATTGGGGCTCCCTCAACTATTTCTCTTCCTACTTCTTGAGAACTGATATTTTGATTTGTTACTAATTGTCGTGACTGGTTAATATAACTTTTGACACTGTATGAAACTTCAGTAATAGTACCCTGAAGTTCCTTAGCAACTGCCTTTTTATATTCTGCAGGCACAGATGTTATATCAATATTCTTCATACTTTATTCTTCATCCTTTCCCTTAATTTATCTTTTACATAATAATTAATTATACATAACTTACCCAAATAGTTCTATAATTTAGTAGGTACACAAAAAATAATATACCTAGAATGGGAAATATATTTTGTGCTAAACAATGAAGCATTTAACGCTAACATTTGACCTATTAGCGTTAAATTGCTATAAATTTTGATATTGATAAGCACTATTTCATCCCATAAAATTCTTCTTGTTTAAATCCAAGGTAGGTATCTGTCTTATCACTTACTGGAAAAATTTCCAACATGAATAGATGATTACAAGGAATTTTCAATTCTACTTTGTAATTTCCATCTTCTTCAAGCAACTTAGTATCTGTTTGAAGTGGTTCTGCTGAAGCCTGCAATATTGCTAATTGTTCCTTGTTTAGGCTGCGTGGTTTTCCAAGATTACTCCAAGTCTGCATTGGGTTTGCATGGGCTCCTCCCACTTCCTTTTTAACTAAAATAGCTTGTTCGCCTATTGAAGGTAACGATAAAACATAAGATTCATCTGGAGATTGTTTATTGTCTCGCATATCATGCCAATTCCATCCAATAATCACATATCTGCCATCATTTTTGGTAACAATCAAATGATCATCACGGTAAAGCAACTCTTTGCCAGCCTTGGAGAAAAACTCAAAAGCATAAAAAGTTGGTTTTTTTATCGAATTCATGGCTACCAGACCAAATCCTCCATGAAATACCGATTTTGGAACATCCGCTTCCTCGAATACGTCACTGAATGTCCAATATGAATATGAATCGGCATATTCTCCAGCTTCACTTAGGATACGAGCTATATATGCAGCATTGAAATCCGTATCATGAACTGGACATAATGGAACATAGGAGCTGTTGAATTCTGTTATGTGAAGTGGCATATTAGCGATTTGAGGATAATCTGCCATAATACTTCTTGTCTCTTTCAATTCTTCAATCATATAAGTCGGATCGTTCATTGTATGATATATATAATGTCCACGGTTAGTCGGCTCATTGGCAGTGTAGCAATGACGAGTGATAAAATCCAGTGGTGATTTCTTCTCGATACAGTGTTCAAAGAATGATCTAAGCCACTTTTCGGTTTCTACACCACAAATTGCTGGTCCTCCAACTTGCATTCGAGGATCAACTTTCTTAACAGCCTCTGCCGAATAATCATAAAGCATGAAATATTCTTCCATGGTACCTGCCCAAAATATGATATTAGGTTCATTCCATACCTCAACAGGCCATGTGACTACCTCTTCTCTACCATATCTCTCTATTAGATGATTTAATGTAACCGTGATAAGCTCTGCCCATTTTTCATACGATACTGGAGGAGTCGAATTTCCCTTCCAGTAGAATACAGTATCATCGCCAGTTTTAAGTTTTTCAGGCATAAATCCAAGTTCTAGAAACGGTTTGATTCCATTCTCAATATAAGTATCCATGATACGATCCAAATAAGTAAAATTATAAAATGGATATGTTTTTCCATCCATCTCACATTCACGATATATTCCTACATCATCACAAAATAATCCATGTCCCCTGATATACTTGAAACGTATAGACTGTTGAACTAATTCTAGATGATCAATATATTCCTTTTGAAGTGCCAAGCCCATTCTCCCGGTACCAACACAATATGTTGCATTGTTTTTAAACTGACTGCCTGAAGCAGGCACTTTAACCTCTTTTGACATATTAATTCCTCCTTAGAAAAATAATTTTTGCTATATTGTTTTTTTAATTTTTAATAATTTATTATTAAAAATTACACTTTACATAGATCCTATGATTACTTCAAAATAACATCTATGGTTACCTTTGCTAACTCTTGATTCAAATCCTTATCTTCTGTTAAATCCAATACTGGATAACCATCAATATCAAAATGAACACGACGAAGTCCAGATGATCTAGGTCCATCAATTCCTGGTCTTGCATGATAAGCATTCCATACAGTTCCGTCATCATCTATAACATAAGAATTATGACCAGGACCATATTCTCCATGTGCGCTTCTAGAAGTAAGTAATGGATAATTTCCCTTTGTCCAACTAGCAGGCTCTAATAAATCCGCCTCTTTATCTGCACATAGCAATCCTACAACATAAGTAGCATCTACTGCTGCACTGGCAAATGTTAAAAATAGCTTTTCATCTCTGAACAAGGCAAATGCCCCTTCATCAACAAAAGTATGATTATTTGCCCAACCATACTCTGGCTTAGAAATAAGCACTGGATCACTTATCAGCTTCCATGGCTCCTTTGGATCAACTTTTGCTATATAAAGCCATGCACCAAGATCGTCAGGTAAAAACTCACGCTGAGACCAAACAACATAATGCTCTCCGCCAACTTCAAAGTTTGTCATATCAAGAGAAATTGTTTTCCCTGCTTCACATAAATAAGTACCATCATTCTTTACTACACGATGAGGTCTTGACCAATCTGCTGCAGTCATTGGATTACCATCTCTTTTTAGCTTCATAACATGAGACTCTTCATAAAAAAACTCTCCTGATGTCGCCCCATGAAAAATATATAGTTCTCCTTCGACGATATGAAACTCTGGTGCCCACAAAAGTCCCCCAATGTCCTCGTAAGTGCTAGAATCAAGTATTAATTTTTCTTCAGCATTTACAAGACCTGGAATATTGTCCGATTCCCTCATGTATAGAGTATGATTATTATCAGCATCATTTGTAGCAATAAAATAGTACTTTCCATTCCATTTTCCTATACATGGATCTGCACGGTTCTCAGCAATAGGAAATTCATAATGATCCTGATGTACTTTAGCTGCTATTCTATAGGTTCCTGGCTTATCCCAATCTATCTCTGCTGTATTCCAATCTATATTTTTCATAGCTGTTGTTCCGTCACTATAAATTGCAGTGGCCTTCACAGCTTTCAATTCCTTTTCTGATGTAACACATACACTTTCAGGAACTTCTATTTTCACATTTGTAGGAACAGTAAGTTTACAAATAAGTCGTTGTACCACTCCCTGCGATATACCTATAACATTCCTTGGTACTATTCCCTCTATTTCTGTTCTAACAGGTTCTATAACAAAAGCGTCCACCTTTTCAGGAATCGAAGCACTATTAATACTAGTTATATCAGTAATAAAATTTTTATAGTAGTTCCCATTTTCGTCACTCCAGCAAATAACATAAACTTTTTTATCGTCATCATACTGACAGTTGACATCACTTACATAAGTATTTCCTTTTAGATCAATTAAACCAATTTCCTTATACTGCAAAAGATCTGCTGAAGTAAATAAAAGAACTTGCCCTTTGCTCTGCTCATCATTTTCACCATCTGCCACTGTACGTACAGCAATAACTCCAAAAGTACCATCTTCCAAATAAAAAATATAAGGATTTTTCAAGCTCTTTGCATTGAGCGTTCCATTATCGTTTTCTGTAGCCTTAGCGAATAAAACTCCGGAATTATGATTCAATTCATTAAATCTCACTCCATCTTCGCTGTATGCAATATGCATACTATATGCCAGTTTTGTTGAATAGATTAAATTTTCCTGTGGTTTTCTTGTATAACAAAGTACATAGTTTGAATCATTTTTCACTTTAGATATCATCATATATTTCATCCTCCTTAGATTGATAATTTAAGATAAGTATAAAAAAGTATTTATGTTGAAAATTTATAAAAACTTATAGCATTTTCACTGTATTCTCAAGAAAATTATAAATTATTGACCTGTTTTAAACAATGATATATAATAATATATAATTGATGTATCCAAAGATTAGGAGGATAACTATGACAAATATTTTTTATGTAGGATGCGATGCTACACACACAAATGATTTTATTTTTGATATTCCTCTAGGCCATGACTGCTGGCTTCTAATTATTACTCAAACTCCTGCTCTTTTTTGGGTCAACGGTGAAATCAAGGAATATCCAGCTCACAGTGCAATACTATACCATCCGCATCAGAAAATATACTATCGCGCCTGTGCTGAAAAATATATCAATGACTGGATACGTTTTGATTCTACTGAATCCTACGTTACTGAAACAACGCTTCCACTTGGCACTCCTTTTTCTTTGGATGACCCTGAATATTGCCACAAGATATTTCAATTACTTGGCACTGAACACTCATTTAATAAAGATTATAAAGAATCATCAATAGACTATTTGTTACGAACTCTGTTTAATAAACTTTTAGAATCATGTTTCCATACTGGTATTACGCCTCAGTATTATAACCTTTTAACTCTTCGTACAGCAATTCACAATAATCCTAGTAATAATTGGACTGTTCCTAACATGGCAAATTTTATCCATATAAGCCAAGGCTACCTGCAAACAATCTATAAAAACACCTTTGGTATATCTTGCATGGATGATGTAATCGACAGCCGAATCCGTCTTGCCAAAGAATACCTGTTGCATCGCAATAGTACAATTGCTGAAGTAGCAATTCTGTCTGGATATAATAATGTTGAACACTTCTGTCGCCAGTTCAAACAAATAACAGGATATACACCCGGTAAATTCAACAATCATGCTATCAATTCATCCGCTGAACTGCCACCATCCAGTCAATAAATATATTAGTATTTAAAAGAGTTTTTCCACTCAATTAAAATTATAAAATTTCACATTAAGCTTTTCCCTATATTATTTGCAAAAAAAGCTTTCTTTTGGACCAAGATAAGATTCAAGTAGCTTTACCGCCTCTGCATGCAGTACTATTCTTTCAAGACTGATATTCGGACTGACATTATAAAACCTCAGAACGTTAACACCTTTTTTGCATTCCATCTTTTTGTTATAAATCTTAATGGTATTATGAGCTTCCTGCCCCCACTGATGACTAGTGAAATATCTTGTGCTAGTATCCCACACAGTATTATTTATATTTACAGCTCCCTCATTAATCTGAGTACCAATATACATATTTTGTTCATTATCAACTGGTGTGGATGGAGCCATATAAAAGGCAACATCGTATATCCCATCTTTATTCGTCACGAAATGATACTCAAGCCATGGGCGCTCCTCTGCTTCCATAAAATCAGCAGCGCTCGGATACACTTTCATAGCCACTCCTGTACGTCCATATGGAGATAACTTCACGAAATCTGCTCCACCAGCAGCACCTTTTGCAGCATAATGGTCTGCTTCCATGGCTATATACCCATCATACTCAACAAAAGTCATTGGCTCATATGATGATAGGTCAGGCTTATCTGCTTCAACAGTGATTATAACCTTAGCATCATCACTACCTTCTACATAAAATATGCCCTCTTCTTTTCCTTTCAGCTTTGATCTGTCAACAGATACCTTAACTATATCTTTTACAGATGTTTCTCCTAAATCCTTTGAGAAATTGAGCCATGGACATTCTGTAGTTATACGATATTGGATTGGCTCCTTGCTTCCACATGCAATTTCTAGTTGAATACTATCTACATCAGGGCGCAAGAAATCATCAAATTTCATTCTGTTTCCAATCCAATGCTTACCTATATTATATTGTTCAGAATCCGACTTTGCCACGATTATCCTTGGATGATTTGCAGGCTCTGCATAGATTCTAAGTGGGTATTTATTATCATCTTCGCACCACTGTGTAAAACCGAAATGCTCAGATAATCCAAAGCCATAAAATTTATGGTTATCCAGTGTATGCAATTCCTCTGTTATAGACCTGTCATAAGCAATACATTTGCTAATTTCATCTGCGAGAAGGTTTGCTTCCATACGATTCTGTCTTGCATATAATGCATTTCTAGATGCCAGCACCCAAGTTTTCATCAGATTAGCTGTACCTACTGCTGTATAGAAAATCAATTCATAAAATCCTGGATAAACATATTCTGGGCACTTCTCTTTAAGATCATTGCAGCGATTTATCACCCAATTAGATTCATTTAACAGATTCTCTGCTTCTCCAAAATGTACTGAATGATACACTTTATCATTCATTATCTCATGCTTTCTACGTTCACACATTAGAGTATATTTTTCCATAATCAAGGCAATATCATCTAGATCCTTCTGTTCAAATGCACCTTTGAACTGCTGCTCTACCCATTTTTTTGTAAAATCCACTGTATTATTAGGATTTGTCGCTCCCATAGCTTCCATATCATAAGCCAGGTTCAAGAAATAAGATATTCCGAATTCCTGTGTACCTATGTCTCCCACGTTAACAACCCATATATCTCTTACGCCATAATCGTATGCCATGGACATCTGTTCCCATACCTTAGGAATATATGTAGATCCAACCCACTGATAGGAATGTGCTCCACCATGCATATCCATATGATAATACATACCATATCCGCCCTTGTGCTCACGCATCTTCTCAGTTGGCAGCGTTCTAGTATATCCGTGATTGTTATCACTAAGCATAAGCGTAATACCGTCAAGCTCAGGATCTCCAATAAGACCTGGGGTGTTCTCATTACCATAAAAGAATTCTTCAACCTCAGTGAATAACACTATTTGCCTTGGCACCTGATCAAGATTTGTATTAACATTTTCCTTTATAAGATTATTCTGCACCTGTAGTACATCTCTTACCAGTTGGATATTTTCTTCAAGTGTTGCATTCTGCATAATCGCAGTATCACTCTCTCCACGCATTCCCATGGTAATTACATTTTCAAAATCCTTATTTCTTTTAAGACCATCCTCCCAGAACCTTATAATACCTTCTCTGTTGGATTGAAAATCCCAAGTATCTCCATAAATAGAATCCTTGCCTCGTACCTTTCCATATTCCTCTCCACTTCTCATACAAGGTTCATGATGTGAAGTACTCATTACGATTCCTAGCTCATCCGCTAACTCCGCACTTTTTAGTCCAGGTCCATCCAAATTGAAATCTGATGCCCACATGGCTGGCCATAGATAATTCCCTTTATGTCTTAGAATTAATTCAAACACATGCTCATAGCATTCTGCATTGATGCCTCCAAAATTCTTTTTAGCCCAGTTACCAAATGCTGGCCATTCGTCATTAATGAAAATACCACGATACTTAACAGATGGTTCCTTTGATATGATTTGACAGCTTTTATCTAATACAACCTCAGCCTTTTTAGCCGGATGCACACCACTCCAGTCTACCAGTGGAGATACCCCCATCAATTCTGATAAGTGGAATAAACCATAAATAGTACCACGTTTATCACCTCCCGCAATCACCAAGGCACATTCCACACCTGGTAATGGTGATTCCACTAGCTGAAATAGATAAACCTCTCTTTTTCCATCTAGTACTGATAAATTTATAAGTTTCTTATTGTTTAGTTCATCCAGAATTGGACTATATCCTATTGTTCCATAAATTACAGTGTATTTCCCCAAATTTTCCTTATCATCTATTTTGTTAGGATAGACGTCTGTAACTAATTCTATATCTCGTCGTACTTTATCTGCAATCTTGTTAACACCCGAAAATGCTTCCTTTTCCGCATAAAACAAGATGCTACTTGTAATTTCTAATATATCTGTCGTACTCTTTCCTAATACAAATTTCATTTTTTCTCCTCCTAATATCTTAGCAAATCATAAAATTTCATTGCCAATAATCAATATTAAATATATAATTTTCTTAATACCTATCCCAATAATCACCAGCCAAGCCATCTATAATAGATCCACTTGCCCATGGCATCAAGCAAAACCATGTACTAGCAAGAGAACCGTCACTATATTTTTGAGATAGCAACCCTTGAGAATGACAGAACCTCTCAGACATCCAGCCTTTTTTTCCATGATCAAATTCTTTATCATATGTGTTATATGTTTGACATCCCCATTCAATAGTATCTAGCATACGATCTCTAACATATTTATCTTCAGAATTATCTACAAAATACAACAATTCATCTACAACATTACTAGACATTGGGTGAATATGTGGATTAGCAATTGAGGTTACACTTCCTCCACAGCTTGACCAGCCAATTCTACTAAGCGGTGGTATCTTAATTGGAGAATTATAGCAGAATTTAAAGGAAAATTCATAACATATTGCATCTTTCATATGCTGCAAGTAAAGTTTCTCACCTGTTAAAGCATGTAAAAATCTTATAGCTTTTATGTATGCTAAGATTCCCTCAGAATCAGTAGCCTTATCTGTATCCAATGGTCCTCCATAGCATTCCATTTGCTTAATATATGCTTCATAATAATGTCTTTCGCTTTTTTGTATACTATCTAAGTGTGATCTATCACCAGTAAGATAGCAATAATATGCCAAAGCAGCCATACACCATGTACCACTGAATGCATCATATTCAATACCAGCACCAGTTTTCTCTGATAAGATAAAAGGATATTCATCATCAGTATTTTTTGTTTTCTCAATTTTCATTAAAATCAATTTTGTAAATGTTAACCATTCCTCATGAGAGCAGTTTTTAAATCTCCTTTCATAATCATAGGCCTTCAAAATATAAAATAGTGATTGACCTATAAAGTATGAACTATGTCCTGGTGTATGCATACCATCAAACCACCATCCGTTGTTACTCCATTTCCCATTATCATAAGCTCCATAAGGCAACCCTGTGGAAGGATTCAGTGAATGTTTCACAATGTTTGTTATGCAGGCTATTGCCTGCTGACGCATAGATTCATTTCCAAGTCGTAGTGCTGCCATTAATATAGGTGTTGCTACTGACAATCCATTTGTCCAAGTTATAGATATGATTTTGTTGTATCTATATCCTCCACTATTTTCATCCTCAAAAACCTGACCCGAATAACTAAGATCTTCTTGAAGCCATGCATCCTGGTAAACTGCCTGTGCCAAATCAGCAACTGTTGTTTTTATATCACTCGCCTTTCTTGGATTCTGGTGATAACGATAATACACCTCTTCAATCACAGCATTGATATCCAATTCCGTTTTGGCATCGAATTCATATAAATCCATTGCAAATTCAACAGTCTCTCCAGGTTCCAATTCAAAGCAGTTATCATCAAGTGGAGATCTCTCCCTTACATCATGTGACTTAACAAACATCAATGGAGCATTTTCATAACCTAGGGTATAGCCAACAGTTCCATTAGATAATGAACAAGTATATCCAGAATATTTATAAAATGCACCTTCTATTTTAGGCTTCCATTGTTGTTTTATTCCATTATTACTTATAAAATATGGGCTCGCAGAAAATCCGTATATTTTACCAGTATCGTATACTAGAGCAACCGGATGGGATAGCCTGTCACTTCTTACCATCCACCAAGGTGATGAAGGTCGACTCATCTCTTCTCTTAGCCTTGGAAATTCATTTGGAACATTTTGCAGACACTCACCGCGGTTTCTACCATACATAAATGCTGGCAAAAAATATCTTGGATTTTTCTTATTAAATGGCAGTTCCACATGAATTACTCCTGACCAAGCTATTTTATTTTTATTTTCAATCTGTATTTTAACCTGAAATGGATTTTGGGGACTTCCATTCCCACCTGACATTTCTATATATTCACTTAATCCATGCTCATTCAATGTAATATAATTCGTATTACCCTGTTCTTTACTTCTTGCTGTCATTATAAATTTCATATAAATCAAACACTCCAATCTAACCAATAGTTTTATTATGAACCAAAATTGTTATACACTTGTATTATGTCATATGTTCGTGATATAATCTTTGCAATACACGCCGATTTTATTGCGTGAAATGATCTTTTTCTTTATTAAGGAGATTATATTGTGAATAATAAATCAAACTGTTTTTTCCAACCCATCAATGATGATATAATTTGCTATCATCCTGCAACTGAAAAAGAATGCACAGATCAATATCTTCCATATCATCGACATGATGCATATGAAATATATCTTTTTATTTGCGGCAATACCAATATGTATCTGGAACATTCATGCTATCACTTAGAACGTGGTGATCTGCTTGTGATTAATCCAAGTGAAATGCATCGTTCTGTTTGTCTTAATGACCAGATTTATGAAAGAATAGGCATAAATCTTAAAAAGTCTGTTTTTGATAGATTGTCAAGTACACAAACTAATCTACTTAGTTGTTTTCATTCTCACCCTTTAGGTCAAAAGAATCTTATTCATCTTTCAGAAGAACAGATGAAGCATTTTATAAGGCTTGCTGATAATTTATGTCAATTGCTTAACTCCAGCCAATATGGAGATGATATTCTGGTTAATTCTTATTTGTCACAAGTATTAGTTTTCATAAATACGCTATATAAAAGTTCTAATCACACAGCCGATAATATCATGCCAAAATTAATTCATAATACAATGATTTACATCGAGGAACATCTTACTGAGAAAATAAGCCTAGAACAATTATCAAAAAAATTTTATCTCAATGGCACATATATAAGCCGTCAATTTAAAAAACATACTGGGCTTTCCATCCGTTCCTATATTTTAGCCCAAAGGATTGTTCTTGCAAAAGCCCTGCTAAGTAAAGGAAAAAATGTATCTGAATCATGTTATCTATCAGGATTCTATGATTATGCCAATTTCATTCGTAGTTTTACCAAATCAGTTGGTATATCTCCAGGTCAGTACAAAAAGCTGTGTGATGTATGATATAGCCTCTATCTCCTAATTACCTATTATAGTTATTTCGTAAAGAAGTTGGAATAACTATAAGTGCATGTATTCAAAATGAACGGATCGAAGAAGCAATAATATACAGTCCCCTAAAAAATTAAAGGCCCCTTTATAGAAACAGTTCTATTATTTTAACTTTCTACTATAAAGGGGTCATATCAATTTTAAATTTTCGTGTATTATGTCTTACAAATTTCCTAACCTACTTAACACTTATAGTTTCTTCTTCTCCTTTGTATCTAAACTCTATAACTTTAGAGCTTTCAGAATCCTCGATAACTCTAATTATAAAGTTTTCCTGATACATAAACTTTCCTAAAACATCTCCAAATGTCAATGTTTTTTCATTTTCTTTATAGTTCAAATTAATTGCTGCGAAATTTCCATTTTCATAGGAATAATTGTCTCCCTCATCATTATAAAGGGTGAATTGACCATCAGCCCCACTATAAATGAGAATTTCCGATACTTCCCCGCTCTTCTCATGAGCATAAGTTATTGGCTCAGATACTGGTATAATAGAACCTGCTTTAACGAAAAGTGGCATAGTATCCAGTGTAGCCTTGCATGTTAATGTTTGTCCGCCTGAATATGAAGCATTTGTCCAGAAATCATACCACTTAGCACCTTTGGGCAAATATGTCTTTCTTGTCTTATCAATGCCTGAAAGACGTACACTATTCACTTCATAATACATAGGTTCTGTTACCGGACAAACAAGCAGGGCCTTTCCAAACATAAAGCTGTCACTAAGTTCTTTTACATTTTCATCTTCAACAAAATCAAACATCAAGCTACGTAGCATAGTTGTATTATTTTGATACATATCTGCTGCCATGGAATAAATATATGGAATAAAATAATAACGCAAATTTATGAATTTAATAATTGTGTCATAAAAAATTTCACCTTGGCTCCCAAAGTTCCAAGGCTCACGAGGTGTATCTGTTCCATGTGAACGGAATATAGGTAGAAAAGTACCGTATTGAAGCCATCTTACATAAAGTTCTCTGTAACCTAAGTCCTCTACACCATTATCATAATCTCCATTCCAAAACCATGGTTGAGTATTTTTAGTAAAGAAAGCTCCTATATCTAAAGTCCAATATGGCATACCACTCATTGAAAACTTAATTCCTTCAACAATTTGCTTTTTCAAAGTAGACCATTTAGCACTTATATCCCCTGACCAAGAAATTGTTCCATACCTTTGTCCTGAAATATAGGAGGAACGCGTAAGATTTACTACACGTTTTTCACTATTTATTTTACGCCAATTTTCATAAATACCCTTTGAATGCAGAAGCCCGTATGAGTTAAGACGAGTCCAATCCATAGACGTTTTAGACTGTCCTACTACCAAATTATAACGCAAATCTTCCGATCTTTTAGTTTCTCCATTCCAGTCCGGGTCAGAAAATGGTTCTGCATTATCACACCACCAAGCATCTACTCCTCCAGAAAACCATTCTTCTTCACACTGCTTCCAATAAACTTTCCTTGCTTCTTCCATATAAGCATCATAAGTGTTGGCATTAGGTAATAA
>Ga0224516_1000252_pt1 | contig 13275 bp, 18 predicted proteins | sample IRFST0metaG_FD_179884 | JGI IMG/M metagenome (GOLD analysis project Ga0224516, IMG submission 179884) | Peat soil microbial communities from Stordalen Mire, Sweden - IR.F.S.T0 | ecosystem: Environmental > Terrestrial > Soil > Wetlands > Peat | place: Sweden: Norrbotten County, Stordalen Mire... | reverse complement strand
ATATTATTCTGTTAGAAATTTTCTTATAGCAGGAGATATTGATAAAGAAATGGATATAGCTGAAATGGCTGCAATGGATATTTTAAATAATAATTAAGATTTGGAGGGAAATTTAATGGAACATGAATTAAAGATATTACCACAATATTTTAAAGCTGTACAAGATGGCAGCAAGACATTTGAATTTAGAAAAGACGATAGAGATTTTGAAGTAGGAGATACATTAATATTAAAAGAATGGGACTATGATCTAATATATAAAACTGAATATGGTGAAGAAAGCTGGGGAAATCCACATTATACAGGAAGAAGCATAAAAAAAGAAATCTCTTATATTTTAAGAGGTGGTCTTCCAGGATGCAGAGTTAGAAAAGGATTAGCAATATTAGGTTTAGAACAAGAAGGCATTGTATTAAAAAATATTGATTTAAGTAATATAACAATGGTTCAACAAGTACAAAAGATTCAAGAAGAGGACATAGAATTTATTGAAGCTTTAGAAAATTTAGATTTAGATAATGCTATAGAAGAGTTTTTTGACTTAATGCAGGCAAGAATAGGTCTATTGCAAAAGTTTGGTATATCAGTAGAAACAATAATGAGTAAATATCATAAGCATTTAGAAAAGATTAAGAATAGACCACGTAGGGAGGACTAGCCTATGAATAATACAGTATATAGGATAAGAAAATATAAAGAACTTAAGGCAGATATACAAGAGATTGACATAAAGGTTCAAGAAATTGAAGAAGATATATTAGGCGTAAGTGGACAAGGTACAGAAGAAAGAACAGGAAAGACCTACAAGATAACTTCTAGTGTAGAGCAGCAAGCTGAAAAGTTAATGGAAAAGAAAGAAGAATTATATAAGCAGCAGGCAATTAAAAAAAGAGAATTAAAAAGAATAGATAACGCGCTTACAATGCTTAATGATGAAGAAAATGAAATAATTCAGATTGTGCTAATAGAACGCAAAAAATACTGGAGACTTGAACAGAAATTAAATTTAAGTTATTCAAGAATTAAGCAAATGGAATATGATGCAATAAAGAAAATGAAGAAATATATTCCTTGAATTTTACTCATTATAGGAAAACAGTAGAAAAACAGAAGGAAAACAGTAGAAAGTCAGTAAAAAATACCTAAAAAATGAGATATAATAATATTGTCAAGAATTTCATTAAACCCCTTTTATATAAATACCCTGTAAAGTTGAAGTCTTAAGTTGATACTTGAGAGATATGTAGACGATATGGGGTGTTTTTAATGCTTATAGACCAGCAGAAACACAAATATATATGAAAGTGAGGTGGTTCCCTCCGCGGCACGAGTATATAGTATCTACTGGTTTATTATATTAGTGAGAGAGATTTAAGTTGTTGCACTCTATCAGGTCATAAAGTAATAACTTACCAATAAAATGTAATATTTAGAAGGAATTTACCTACTTTTGTATAATTAGTTATATGGGAGAAGGTGAGTATATGGATGAAAAAATAGTTAAAGAATTCCTCAGAAATTTATGCAATAAATATGGTTTAATATATTTAGATAAGAAAATAGTTTTAGGTGATGAAGAAATATCAATTGATGTATATATGAATAGTATTCATTTCCGAAAAAAATATAAATTTAATTATTATACAATAACTTGTGTAGAGAAAAACAAAAAGTATATTTGTAAGGATTCATTAGACAGGACAAACTGTGATATTGAAAAAATAGATCTGCGCAAATTGGAGGACGCTATAGAATACAGCATTAAAGCAATATTAAAGGAATATAAAAAACAAAAAGATATATTTTACAATATAAAATAAGATTTAGAACTCTATTAATTTAGGGTTCTTTTTTAATAAAATAGCCTAAATTTTAAATTCAAGTGGAAAGGAGATTTAGACCATGAGCAAAAGAAAGAAAATTAAATTAAATGTTAGATTTAAAAATGGAAATGTAATATGTGCTAAGTCTCCGGACCTATGCAAAGGCTGCAAAGAAGATTGCGAAAAGATGGATTTATTTTATTATCCATTTAATAAAAGAGATCTAATGGAATGTTTTAAGAATAATGAAAAAAGAAAATGAAGGTATGCAGAAATGAACTAGCAAAGATGCTAGGAATAAGTCTTGAAGGACTTAAGACTATAGAAAAGAGACATAAGCTTGAAGAAAGATTGAGCAATATAGGTTATAAACTTATAAGTAAAGAAAAAGTATCAAGGAAGGCTTATTACATTGTTGAAGATTATAATTCAGATAAACAACTTGTAAATAACATGTGTAGGTATGTATTTAATACTGAGAAAACCAATGAGTTTACAGAATATTTTAAAGAGCGCACTCAAAAAAGTAAAGAAGATGTGCCAGCCACATTAGATTATTTAAGTGACAAGAGCAATGTAGGTATATCAACTATATGCAATTGGGATTTAAAACTATTGGGGAAAAAGATAATATCAAAGGATGGTTTTTTCTATTTCAAACTTAATAAGGAAAGCCATACAATCCAGGAAGTTACCAAGGAAGAATATAAAAGTTATTGGAAAAATAAATCAAGATTAAAGACATATAATATTCTTCAAAACAGATACCTTAATGGTGAGATAACATTTAATGAAATGATGGAGATAAGAGATAATACAATTGCTTTAACAATAGAATTAAAGGGCAATTATATATACAGAGTGAAAAGATATAAATTGAACCAAGATAATTCATTATATGTGGATTTTAATAAGATAATAGAAAAACAACCAATAGGGGGTCAAGAATGAAACTATAAGAGTATTATAATTTCACTGGTGAACCCCTATTAAATATGTAAAATACGAAGTGCCTTTTACAAGCAATTTAAGTACTATATATAGCCTTTATGTTAATGGGTAGAAATGTATAAAAAAATAAATAAAACTGTGTAAGGCGTTCAATAGAATGGAGGTGATAATGTGTTAGACGAAAGACAAATAAAGTGTGCTGAAATGATTGCCATTGGTGTAGAAAAGTGTGAAATAGCAAAGGAATTAGGTATATCAAGAACTACTATTTGGTATTGGGAGAAAACAGAAGAGTTTAAAGCCAAGCTTAACGAATTTGAACGTGAGATTTCATTTCAAAGCAAAGCTATATTTAAAGGTGCTCTAATAGATGCATCTAAGGTCATGGTTAAGCAATTGAAGTCAGATAATGAAAAGATAGCACAATCAGCAGCGCAAGACATTCTTGATAGATGTCATGGCAAAGCAACATCAAGAGTTGAAGTTGATGACAATAGAGACGATAAGGATAAGGTTAGTAGTGATGTATTAGATCAAGAAATAAATGAATTTGATAATGAATAATATTTCCCAAACTGGATAATAGATAAATGGCTTAATATCAATAGTTACTTCGCTAAATCATGGTTTCCCGAAATAAATGTATAGTGTTAAAAGATAAAGAATGGCTTATCTATTGACATAGAAGGGGTTGCTTAGTTTTTGCATAAAGAAATGTATAAAACATGTGAATAATATATGTATAAAACAAAGAATATACATAGTTTATTGCATATATATTAATGATTATTTCCTAGATTTATATTAAGAAAAACGAAAATTCCCCCAAAAAAGATTAGGGCGAAAATTTGATTATTGGGTTCCACATTTTCTATAAATTTTTTTGAAGTTGAGGTGAAATATGATTGATGAAAATAAAGAGAATAGAAGGTTACTTTATACCTACTTAAAAAAACTATATGGTAGTGAAAAAGCCAAAGAACTTTTATATAAGCATAAAGATCACTTGTTTGATTATCATGGACTTGCTTGGTCTGTAGGTAAAAGGTCATTCGAATTCTTTTGTTTGTATTTTCTTCAAGACGTATTTTTGGAAAAGGAAGATAATGCAGCAGCACCTATAGCAGAAGTTCATCACGAGCTATGGGAAGACATAGAAGATTCTATTATTAGAGATGGGCCAGAACAAATAGGAAGAATATTCCCAAGAGGTACAGGGAAGAGTGCTTTTGGTACTTTTGCTACAACCATTTGGTGTCATTGTTATGAATTTAAAAAATATACATTAATTTGTTCTGATATAGGAAGTACTGCTGAAAAATTTATAAAAGATATAAAGAATACCTTTTTGGAAAACCAATATATTGAAAAGGCTTTTGGAAAGCTATTAAATGATAGAGATAAAAGATACATTTGTAATTCTACACAGTTAGAGTTCACGAATGTATCTTTTTTAGAAGCTATTTCTTCAAGTTCTCCAATGAGAGGTCGTAAATATGACAATTGCAGACCGGACTTAATAATCCTTGATGATTATCAAAGTGAAGATGATGTTAGAACTGAAGATGCTAGAGCAAAGAAATGGAAGAGGTTTTCCGATGATGTTAAATATGCTAGTCAGAAAGCTTTATATCGTGCTGGTAAGATAATTAAAAAAGGAACTACATTTATTGCTGTTGGAACACTTCAACACAAAGAATGTTTTTACAGTAGGTTAATGAAGTTACCAACATGGAAATTTAAAAATAAAAAAGGTGTTTTGATCGATGATTTCATAAATGAAGAAGGTCACAATATTAATGGACTTGATAATTATTTTGATACTGGTTTATGGAAACAGTTCAAGGATATCTTATTTAATTTTAAAATTGAGACACATTTAGAAGATGCTAAAGAATTTTATTGGTCGCATCAGGAAGAAATGAAATTCCCTATGTTGTGGTCAGAGTTTTGGGATTGCTTAGATATGGCCATGAGTTATTATGAAAATCCAAATAGTTTCAAACAAGAAGTCCAAGGGGATGTAGATTCTATAGGAGAGAAGTGGTTTAAAACTGTTGCTACTGAGTTAAGGGCAATTATAGAGACACATAAATTTAAAAAAACTATGTTATGTGTTGACCCTGGTGCAACTGCCAAAACTACATCTGACTATAGTGCTTTTTTAGTTGGGAGCGAAGCTGATAACAATCTAAAGTATGCTCGTAAAGCAGAACTTGCAAAAATAAATGCTAGAACTGATTTTGACGAATATATTAAACACATGATTGAGTTATTAAAAGAGTTTCTCGATATAACGCATGTATACATTGAAAAAAATACTTTCAATGGAGCAGATGCAAACATGCTTGAGAAATCGATAAAAAATGACCCTGTATTAAAGCATAAAAAGATAACTATCATCAATGAAGCTCAGAAAAAGAATAAAGATGATAAGATTTCTACTATCATCCCATTTATGAATAAAGGTCAAATTATATTTTGTGAAGAAGATTCAGAGTTTACAGATCAAATACAGGAATTTAGAGGACAGAAGTTTTCACTTCATGATGATGCTGCTGATGTAACATCAGAATTTGCAAATAGAATTGGAGATATTAAAAGTACAGGACAATTCAAAATGACTTGGGCTTAAGTGAAAGGTGGTGAGAAAGATAGGATTTTTTAATTTTAAAAAGACAGTAACAAAAGTAGTAAACACTGCTAAAAGAAAAATGTTTGATGGGGTTCAAAGTCAACAAAGAATTATAGCACCAGAGATGAATACAGCTGATTTTCTTAGGTCATATGGGCAACAAGGGTGGTTATTTGTTGCAGTAAATCGTATAAGTCAGAATATTGGTAGTAGTGAATGGAAGGCATATAAAGGAGATGTAGTACAGCAAAACAGTCCTGCATTAGAGGTACTAAAACATCCTAATAGGTTTATGTCACAATACCAACTTCTTTGGAAGTCAGCGGCTTATCTTGAATTGACAGGTAGGTGCTTCTGGTATGTTGCTAAAGATGGAGTTGGTAGACCTAAGGAAATATGGTGCATAAATCCATTAGATATGATAGTTATTCCCGATAAAAATGACTTCATAAAAGGCTATATGTATAAGGCTGCACAAACTGAAATTCCTTTAAATATCGATGAAGTTATATTTATTAATTTGCCGGATTTACTGAATCCTTATTCGGGAAAAGGACCAGCTCAAGCATCTGGGAATAACTTAGAAATTGATAAATACACTTCAACCTATATTAAGAACTTTTTCTACAATGATGCAAGGCCAGGTGGCATTGTCAATTTTCCTGATATGGAAGAAGACGAATATAATAGAGCAGTTGAACAGTATAAGGATAAACATAGAGGTGTAGAGAATAGTGGAGAAATACTATTTACAAAGGGTGGTTCAGTTACCTTTACACCTATAAATATTAATATTAAAGATTTAGATATATCTAACCTAAAGGATAATACTAGGGATGGAATTTTAGGAGCATTTGGAGTACCAAAATCAATTGTTGGTATTACAGATGATGTTAATAGGTCCACAGCTGAAGCTGCTGAATATACTTTTGCTATGCATACTATTAAACCATTACTACATTTAATTCAAGATGTAGTAAATAATGAGTTTATACCTATGTTTGGTGGAAATGCTGATGAACTTAAGTTTACTGATCCAGTTCCAAGGAACAAAGACTTTGTTAAGAGTGTACTTGATAGCCAAGTAGATAAATCTCTTACTAAAAATGAAACAAGAGATTTTCTTAATAAGCTTATGGGATGGAATCTACCACATTTAGAAAATGGAGATATAATATATCAACCTGTTAGTTTACAACCAATGGGAACTGCATTACCAAGTGTGGCTGCACAAGCTAAACCTATAGAAGATATACAGGAACCCCAGAAAAGCATTAAAAAAAAACTTAAATCACAATTTGATAACTTAGATAAGGAAGCATACTGGAAAGCCTTTGTACAAAAAACAGATAAGTTTGAAAAAGATATGAAACCAGTTTGGAATAAAGTATTTGACCATCAAAAAGACACTATAATTTCAAATATAAAATCACATAAAGCAATTAAATCAATTAACATTGATGATATATTAAATTTTTTAGATGGTGGAACGGAATCAGATTATATAATAGAACAAATATTACCTATGCTTAAAAAGATTATGGCTGACAAAGGCGACCAAGTCATGGATGAATTAAATGTAAGCACATCTTTTAATTTGCATGACCCAAAGGTTACGGCATGGCTAGAAAAATATTGTGGTGACCAAATAAAATATATTAATTCTACTACCAAAGACCTCATTAAAAATCAGTTGGTAGAAGGTCAAGGTTTAGGTGAAAGCATTCCGAAATTGATTAATAGAATAAGTGATTATTGTGATGGCATGAAAGATTATAGAATAGAAAGTATTGCGAGAACGGAGGTTATAGGGGCATCAAATAATGCTTCTATACTGAGTTATGACCAAAGTGGAGTAGTAAATGGTAAGCAGTGGTTGACCGCTCTAGATGGAAGAGAAAGGGAGTGGCACGCTGAGGCAGATGGGCAAAAAGTTGATTTAGATAAAAGCTTTATTGTAAATGGTGAGGAAATGGAATGCCCTGGCTGTGGTGGAAGTGCCGATAATGTAATAAATTGTAGGTGTACAACTATTCCTACATTCGATTAAAAGGAGATGTCAGAAATGGATATTAAAGATATGGTTATAGATGAAATTATAAAAGCTAGAATAATTGAAATGCAAGCTAAAATTATAAATTATATTGACAATAAGCTAGATATATTGCATGAAGTTATATGCGGAAGAAAAACACATTTTGAGGTTAAGTGTGCTAATTACGAGGAAGCCAAGGTACAATATAATCGTCTTGTGGTTGGCAGAAATATATTAGCTATACCAGTAAATGAATTTAAAAAACTAGAAGAAGAAGAAATATTAAAAGCGTTATGTGTGGGGTATGCAACTTTAGAAATATTTTTTATACATGAGAAATAAAATATTCTATTTTATTTTAAGGAGGAATTTAAATGGATAGTAACAATGTATTTAAAATTAAATTAAGCCTTGATGATACTGAATTTAAAGAGAAGCTTAATGAAATAGAAAATCGACTTGATAGAATCACAGAAAAATATAAGAAAGTTATTGTACTTTCTAGCAAAACAATGGACATGCATCAAGCTTATAGCAGTATAGAAGAAATATTGAATTATCAGTTAAGAGATATAAAAGAAAATATTAAAGTAGAAATGATGAAAGGTTATCATAGCTCAGAAAATATTAAATTTACAGGTTCTATACTGGAAGATACTATATCAATGTGGGAATATGCTAGAAAAACTAAAGATATTTACGACAAAGCATATGTAATGAAAAGTGTGCTTGATAATGTATTAGAAACTTATTTTAAAGCCTTATATGAAATTAAATTATTAGAGTCTTAGAAATAAGGCTTTTTATTATGCCTCAAAAGGAAGTGAAAGATTGAATAAACAACTAAAACAGTTTACATGGGAAGTTAAGGTATTAGATGAAGCTAATCGTATTATTGAAATGATTGGATCAGATGAAAGTTACGATAGAGTTGGAGATAAGATGTACATGTCTGGTGCCGACCTAACTAATTACAAGAATAATCCTGTAATTATAGCCAATCACAATTATGGCTATACTGAAAAGCCTAGTGTTATTGGTAGAGCCTTAGATGTTAATATAGTAGGTTCTAAAATGATATTTAAAATACAATTTGCTGAGACAGACAATGGCAAAGAGTGGTTTTATTTATATTCCAATAAATATATGAACGCTAGTTCAATTGGATTTATACCTAAAGAATATAAACCCAATGATCAAGGGGGCTATGATTTTACTAAGTGGGAATTATTAGAACTTAGTATGGTGGCTGTACCTTGTAATCCGAATGCAGTGCAAAGGGCCTTTGATGAAGGTAAAATATCAAAGGCTTTTTTTGATGCAATAAATAAAAATAATGAGGAGGATATAGAAAATATGAAAGTAGAAGCAGTTCAAGCTTTAATAGATAAAGCAGTTGAATTAAAAGTTGGTGACATAAAGAAAACTCATGAAACAGAATTGGCTACAAAGACAGCTGAAATCACAAAATTAAGTGAAGAAATTAAGGGATTAGAAGGAGAACTCGAAAAGGGTGGAGCTTCACATAGTAAATCTACAATTGAAGCGGTGACAAAAGCATGTGAGGGAATCAGCACACATGTTAAGGCTTTACAAGACATGATTTCTAAGACGTCAGATAGTGCTGAATCTGATGGTGATGAAGAAAAAGAATATACAGAAGAAGAAATTAAAAAGATGGTAGCAGAAAATGTAGAAAAAATTATGAAGGAGGCAAAATAATATGCCAAGATTAACAGAAAAAGAATTAGCAGCTGTAGTAGCTGGAACAACAGAAGCAATACTAAAAGAAAAAGGATTCACAAAGGTATTAAATAAAATTAAATTTAATGAAAAAGAACCTGATGAAATGAGCAAAGAAGAAAAGACACTTAAATATTTCCAAGCAAAGATGGATAATAACAGAACTGAAGTTGCTAAATATTGCGGTGGAGTTGCAAAGGATTTAAGCGGAGGTACAGCAGGAAGTGGACTTGAATTACTTCCAACAGAATTTCAAAATGATATTATAGATAGAGTTACCGCGGATCCAGTTGCTTTGAGAAATAAGTGCACAGTAATTCCAGTAACGTTTAGAGGTGGTACATGGCCAGTAGGTGCTACAGGAGTAAATCTTACTTGGGAGAATAGTGATACAAATCCACTTACTCCAACAGCTCCAACATTTAATAGCTTGAACTATAGTGTTATTAGATTAGATGGATATACAGCAATGGCAAAAGACTTGCTTACAGATACACCAGTTAATCTTTACGATTACTTAGTTAAACAGTATTCTAAAGCATTCGTTAAAGCTGAAAACTTAGCCATTATTGTAGGCACTGGAATTAATCAGCCTCAAGGTGTAATAAATGCACCTGGGATAAAAGCTGTACCATGCATTAATGCGGCCACAACAAATATTTTGATAGCTGATGATATGGTATCTTTACCATTTTCTATTGATGTAAATTGGAGAGATGGTGGATGCTACTACATGAATACTGGTGCAGTAAGACAAGCTAAGTTATTCAAAGATGCTCAAGGGAGATATTTATGGACTAATGGAGATGTTCAAGCAGGAGTTCCTGCTAAATTTAATGGATATCCAGTACAAGAATTTACTGCATTATTCCCAGAGAATCTTACTGTAAATGCAAAAACTACATGTTCAGAAATGGTATTCGGAAACTTAGAATACTACTACCTATTTGATAAAGGTGAAATGGGAAGCGAAATGAATACCCAATCTGATCAAGCTTTTAAAAATCATGAAGTATTGGTCAAGATGTGGGAACGCTTGGATGGTAAAACTGCTATTCCAGCCGCATTTGCATTGCTTACTGGTTTCTTAAAATAATACAATGAAAGGCTATGAATTAATTTTTATAGCCTTTTAAAAGGAGTCAATATGAAAATTAAATTATTAACTTTTGTTTCAAGGCAAGAAGCCGGAACTCTATCAGATTTAAAAACAGGTGACATAATCAATATTGATGAATCACTTGCTGAAAAATTAATAAAAGCTAGAAAAGCAGAATTTCAATTTTAAGGAGGAATTATTAAATGAAGATAGTTAAATTTACAAAGCCATTAGATGGGTACAGAATAGAGGATTGTGCAAGCTTTGAGGATGCTGCAGCAGAAAGAGTTATAGCAGCAGGATATGGAGAAGAAGTAGCATTGGAAGACACAAAAATTGTAACTGAAAAGAAAGGCCAAAAGACAGATGATCCAAACGCTGGAAAGTAGGTGGTATAAATGCCATTAACAACATTAGAAAATGTAAAAAGCTATCTTAGAGTACCATTAACAGATACTTCAGATGATAGCTTTATTAATTTATTAATTGCAGATATTCAGGCAACTATTGAAAATTATTGTCATAGACATTTTGATGTAAATACCTATACAAGCGAGCAACATAATATAAATCATAAGATTTTTACAAAGGAAACTCCAATAAAATCTATAACGAATATTGTTAGACTTGATGGAAATGTAATAAATACTGTACCAGATGATAATGGGATGACTAATTATAGAATATTTCCAGGTTATGTTGAATTGCTTGACTACAAATATTTAACTATGGGCAATAGGCTTAAGTATGTTAATTCAGAACAAAGTTATATCGAAATAACATATACTGCTGGTTATGACGCTATCCCTGCTGATTTAAGTTTAGCAGCTACTAAGTTAGTAGCAATGGAATATAAAGAAAGCAGAGAAGATAGATTAGGACTATTAAGTGAGTCTGAAGGTGACACAAGTTTTACTTATGATAAAAACGGTTTGGAAATGCCAATTAAAATATCCGCTGTTTTAGATAGATATAAGAGGGTGTCGCTATGAGGCATGATGATATTTGTGTAATAACTAGAACAACTACAAAAAAAGATCCTATAACTCATATAGCAAAACCACAATTACCAATTACATTAGAACCTTTTAAATGTAGGTTAGGGAAATCTAGTGGAACATTAGTACAAGCACAGCCACAGGCAGTTTTTACTAAACAATTAAGACTGTATATCCCTAATATATTAGTTGATATTAAAAGTGGTGATATAGCAAATGTAACAATAGTGAAGTTAAACACTACAAATAAATATATAGTAGGGAATGTATATTATCCTAACAATCATCATATTGAAGCTGATGTTACGTATAAAGAGGAAGTGTAATTATGGTAGATGATGAATTTAAAGTTGAAGGCTTAGAAGATATGCAAAAGGCTTTAGCAAGTATAACTAACAAATATCCAGAAGAAAAAGGAAAAGAATTATTAAAGCTTGGTTTAATGCTAGAAGCTGAATTAAAGCCATTAGTGAATGTAGATACTGGAAGATTAAGATCAAGTTTTAACACTCAAATAATAGATGATGATAGTGCTGAGTGTGGTACTGATGTTGAATATGCGCAAAAGGTAAATGATGGACATGTTCAAAATAGAAGGTTTTTACCAGCACAATACTTAAAAGGTTGTACCGGAAATGGTGTAATGCTAAGTGAAAAATTTATACCAGGTGAACATTTTATGGAAAATGGATTTCAAATGTTTGAGCCAAAAGCAGAAAAAGAACTCGAAAATTGGACTCAGCAAATGTTAGACAAAATCGGTGGGTGAAAATTATGATAATAGAAATTATAACTGCTATTAGTACTTTAATAGCACAAAATAATGATTTAACTGTATATATACAAAATGTTGGAAAAGACTTTGAAAGACCTTCTTTTTTGATTTCGCATATTAATGGATCTACTAATGATTTGAATAGAAATGTATTGGACAATAATATTTTCATTCAGATTGTTTATTATGCACCTTGGGATGAATATGACAATGTAGATGCAGAAAATCAATACAATATGCATGACACATTAAAAGAAATATTTAAAAAAGGTTATTTCAAAATGGGAGATAGAGCAGTTAAAATAATACAGCTTACTGGTGGGCCACGTGATGCTGAAATATATTTAACGCTTAATCTAACAATAACGGAAGAAAAGCAAGATTATGTACAACCAGCACCTAGTGCAGAGAAAATTAATATTAAATTTTAAGGAGGAATATGAATGGGAGAACCGTCAATACAAATTGTATTTAAACAGGCTGGAATAACTGCTATAAAAAGAGGCGAAAGAGGAATAGTAGTACTTATTCTAAAAGATACTATGCCATTACAGTCATTTAATCCAATAAAAATGGAAACTATAGATGAAATTCCTGAAAGTTTATCAGCTTTTAGTAAGGAACAAATTAAGCTTGCAATGATCGGATATCAAAATCCTCCAAAACAAGTCATTGCTTATATAGAGACACCGGATGCAACGGATTACTCAGAATCTCAAAATTATTTAGAAACCACAAAATGGGATTACGTTGCAATACCTGGCATTGGTTATACTTCAGATGGTAAGCCTGATACAGAAGCAAATACTACTTCAAGATCAACAGATTTTGCTACTTGGATTAAGCAACTAAGAAGTACTAAGGATATTAAAGTTAAAGCAGTACTTCCACATTGTCCTGCAGATACAGAAGGAATAATTAATTTCTGTACAGATGATATAAAAACAGCAAATAAAACTTATACTGCAGCTGAATATTGCTCAAGAATTGCAGGAATGATTGCTGGTACACCATTAACAATTAGTGCTACATTTGCACCTTTATCGGAAGTAATAGACGTTCCACATCTAAAAAAATCAGAAAGAGATGCAGCGATTGATGCAGGAAAATTAATTATATTTAATGATGGGAAGAAAGTCAAAATTGATAGAGCAGTAAATAGTTTTATTACTACTATTGAAAATAAAGGTGATGATTTCAAGAAGATTAAGATCGT
>Ga0224516_1000251_pt1 | contig 13303 bp, 11 predicted proteins | sample IRFST0metaG_FD_179884 | JGI IMG/M metagenome (GOLD analysis project Ga0224516, IMG submission 179884) | Peat soil microbial communities from Stordalen Mire, Sweden - IR.F.S.T0 | ecosystem: Environmental > Terrestrial > Soil > Wetlands > Peat | place: Sweden: Norrbotten County, Stordalen Mire... | reverse complement strand
TTATTATTTCAAATATACTAAAATTTATAAACATAATGATATGAACTTCTTTTTAAAACAAATTTTATTTTTAAACAACAATAACTTTGTAAGTACAACTAAATTCTTTTTGTACCTCTAATGAAATTATTCCCTCTTTTTCACTAAATTCACCCTTAAAATCTTCATAATCAGCATGCCCAAACCAAGGTTCTATACAAACAAATGGAGCTCCGTCTTTTGGTGCCCAAATTCCCATATAGGGAAAACCATTAAAGTCTACAGTTAAAGCTTTGTTGCTGTTTTTTGATTTTATTGTTATTTTATCAGACTTTAGATTATCAAATACTAAGGCATCATCTTTAAATAATTCTTTAGATAGCATAATTTTATCTGTAGAATTTAAACATTCACTTTCATCATGAGAAAGATATCCTTCCTTAGTAATAATCTTTCTATCACTTATCTCTTTTTCACTAAACTCAAGATAACAATCTTCTAATTCTTCATCTTTATTGATAGGACACATAAATGCTGGATGAGTTCCTATCGAAAAGTATATTTTCTTATTATCCAAGTTCTTAACACTATATGTGACATTAACAGTGTTATCTTCTAATGTGTAAATAGATCTCAATGAAAATTTATATGGATATATCTTTAAGGATTCTTCTGAAAAGTTTAATTCAAAAGTCACTTCATTATCCATCTTTGAAACTAATGTAAATTCAGAAGTTCTAGCTAATCCATGTTGTGGTAATTCATATGTTTTCCCATCAACTCTGTATTTTGAATCTATTACTTTTCCCACTATAGGAAATAATATTGGAGCATGATATTTCCAATACTCTGGGTTTCCATCCCACAAATATTCAGTTCCATCAATTTTACTTGTTATAGAATGTATTTCTCCTCCATGAGTGCTTGCTGTAATCTTAATACTTGAATTTTCTAAAGAATAAATCATAATATTTCCGCTCCCATACTACTAAATATTTTTATAATAAACTTGTTATATATTTCTAATGACCAATGTTGTCTGCCTAAAATTAATTTTAATAAATTCTTATTAATTTATTAATCTAATGTAATAACTTTATTTAATCTTAGACTTTCTTTAACATCTATTATTCTCTGATTTGTTGATCCTCTAAACTTAAGTCCATCTTGTGTTCTTTCATCTTCGAATCTTCCATCTACAAGAACCTCTATATTGTTTAATAACTCACTCCAACCTAATCTTGCATTCTTATTTTCTATAATGTACTCATAAGTATATCCTGTATAGCTCCAAATACTTAATCCTTTTTCTTTAAAAGCCCTTGCCATATAAGCAAATTTATCAGCTTGTTCAAAAGGATCTCCACCACTAAACGTAACACCTCTTAAAATTGGATTATCTAGAGTATCTTTTATTAATTCATCTACATTTCTTTCTTCTCCACCGCAAAAATCATGGGTATCCTTATTAAAACAACCTTTACAGTTGTGTTTACAACCTTGTGCAAAAAACACTCTTCTCATCCCTGGTCCATTAACTAAACTTTCATAAGCTATTCCAGATAATCTTATAGTTCTTTCCATAATAATAACCTCTTTCTAATTGTTTCATATAAGGCATATTCAAAAAAATAACAAGTCAGTATGCTAGCCTATTTTGTGTTATACTTCGTCGGTATACTCACCTAATAGCCCACTATGAGGCAAATACACCTCCTTGTCTAACGCAAAATATGCATAGCATCTTTGACTTGTTATTTTCTTTCATACGCCTAACATTATTATATATTATTATGAGAATCTATACGTATAAATTTTTTCTTTCCTATTTGAATAATCATTTCATTTTCTAGTTTAATATCTGCTAAATCATCTATTTTATTATCATTTATCTTAATTCCACCCTGAGATACCAATCTTCTAACTTCATTTTTACTTTTTACAATATTGTTTGATACCAGTAATTCAGCAAGATTGAAATCTTCTTTTGAAACAATAATAGTCTCTATATCAGTAGGAATTTGACCTTTTTGAAACACCATTTTAAATCTTTCTTCAGCTTTTTGTGCTTCATTTTCTCCATGATATAATGTGACAATTTCCTTAGCTAGTTTCATTTTTATATCTCTTGGATTAATCTTATCATTCCCTAAATCATTCTTAAATTTTTCGATATCATCTGGATGAATATCTGTAACTAAGTTAAAGTATTTTATTATTAATTCATCAGGTATTGTCATAGCTTTTTCATACATAACTTCTGATTTTTCATCAATTCCAATGCAATTTCCGAGGCTTTTGCTCATTTTTTCTTTTCCATCAAGCCCTTCAAGAAGTGGCATAAATATTGTAGCTTGAGGCTCCTCCCCATATTCTTTTTGAAGCATTCTCCCCATTAATACATTAAACCTTTGATCTGTTCCTCCAAGTTCTATATCCGCATGTATTGAGACTGAATCATATCCCTGCATTAAAGGGTAGAAAAATTCATGTATTGATATCGGAACTTGATTTTCATACCTCTTTTTAAATTCTTCTCTTTCAAGCATTCTTGCAACAGTCATTGTTGATGCCAACCTAATTGTTTCCTCAAAAGATAACTTTGATAACCATTCACTATTAAATCTCACTTCAGTTTTATCTTTATCTAATATTTTAAATATTTGTTCTTCATAAGTTTTTGCATTTTTTAAAACCTGCTCTGTAGTAAGTGCTTTTCTTCCTTTTGCCTTACCCGTTGGATCTCCTATTTTCCCAGTGAAATCACCTATTATTATAACTACTTTATGTCCTAGATCTTGAAACTGCTTCATCTTTCTAAGAGCAACTGTATGCCCTAAATGTATATCTGGTGCACTTGGATCTAATCCAAACTTAACAATTAAAGGATCTCTATTCTTATTAGATCTTTCTAATTTATCCTTTAAAGAATCTAATCCTATTATTTCATCTACACCTTTCATAATTATCTTAATTTGTTCATCTACATTTATCATTTTTATTCCTCCATTAATTATGCTTTTATTTTCTTGGTCTGCTATTGTCAAATTAATATTAAATTAACTAAATGATTATTGGCGCCTCATAATCCTCTAGTTGAAATCAAAATAGTTAGCTATTAGGTGAATATACTGACGATGTATGACTCAAAATAGACTAGCATGCTGACTTATTATTTTCCGCAATATGCCTAACTTCTCTTTAGTAAAGAAAACGACAAAAAAGCTTCCATCCTTATGAAAGGACGAAAGCATTACTTACGTGTTACCACCTTAATTTATTATTATTTCACAATAACAACCTCTTCAAGTACGCCAAAATTAAATTTTGGTTATACTCTAGCACTGTAACGTGTGCGAATACGTCATCTGCCTACTGGTTGTTATCTTTCGGAGTGCTGCTCAGAGATGTATTCAAACTAACTTGTCTTGCCCCTCTCACCATCCGGGAACTCTCTTTAAGACTCTATTAATTCTACTCTTTCTCTTCAAAGCTTTATATTATTCTAATTGAATTTTAAATAAATTTTACATTTATAACTTGAACTTGTCAACAACTTTTATTAAATAAGTTAAAATTTATATATTATAAATCAAAAGTTTACTCAACTTATTGATTTCTACAATTGAAATTTTATTAGAGCTTTTCCAAACTTCTATACATAAAAAAGCACAAGAATTCAAAAATTATGAATTCCTGTGCTTTTCAATATTCTACCTTATTTAGTTACTTAGGCATTTGCCTTTACATAGTTAAGTCTTCCGCCTTCTCTAATAACTGCAATTTCTTTTTCTGTTAAATCAATTGTTGCTTCAAATTCAGTTCCTTTAGTTAAATTCTTTACTTTAACTACTCCTGATTCTAAAACAGCTTGAATGTTTTCCATCTTTAAGTCATCTACTACATCTATGCTATCATAATCAGCTTCGTTCTTAAACTCTATTGGAATAATCCCATTGTTTATTAAGTTAGCCTTATGGATTCTTGCAAATGATTTAGCTATAACAGCTTTAACTCCTAAGTATAATGGTGCTAATGCTGCATGTTCTCTACTTGAACCTTGACCGTAGTTTCCTCCAGCAATTATAAATCCACCATTAAATTCCTTAGCTCTCTTAGGGAATTCTGTATCTACTGTATTAAAGCAGTATTCTGCAAGATAAGGTATATTTGATCTAAATGGTAATAATTTTGAGTTTGAAGGCATAATATGATCTGTTGTAATATTATCTTCAACCTTTATTAATACTTTACCCTCTACTTCTTCAGCTAATGCTGTACTTACTGGGAATGGCTTAATATTAGGACCTCTAACAACTTCAACTTCAGCATTAGTTAGTGCTGGTGCTAAAATCATAGAATCGTCTATTAAGAATTCCTTAGGCATATCTATTGTTAAATCCACATCTATTTCTGTTGGATCAGTTAAAACTCCACTGATTGCTGAAACGGCAGCTGTTTCAGGACTTACTATGTATATTTGTCCTGATAATGTTCCACTTCTACCATAGAAATTTCTATTTACTGTTCTAAGTGAAATTGCATCAGTTCCAGGCGATTGTCCCATACCAATACATGGTCCACAACCATTCTCAAGTATTCTTGCTCCTGCACTAATTATATCTGCTAATGCACCATTTCTAGCCATCATCTCCATAACTTGTCTTGAACCTGGTCCAATTACTAAACTAATATCAGGGTGAACTTTGTTACCCTTTAATATCTTCGCAACTTTCATTAAGTCTTCATAAGAAGAATTGGTACAACTTCCTATAAATACTTGATCCACTTTAATCTTACCAACTTCAGTAACTTTAGCTACATTGTCTGGGCTATGTGGCTTAGCTGTAAGTGGTGTTAACTCACTTAAATTAATAGTTACTACTTCATCATATGCAGCATCTGCATCTGGCTTAAATTCTATCCAATTTTCTTCTCTTCCTTGTGCCTTAAAGAATTCTAAAGTTCTTTCATCACTTGGGAAAATTGAAGTTGTTGCTCCAAGTTCAGCTCCCATATTAGTTATAGTAGCTCTTTCTGGAACTGAAAGTGATTTTACACCTTCACCAGCATATTCAAAAACTTTTCCTACTCCGCCCTTAACAGTTAATACTCTTAAGACTTCAAGAATAACATCTTTAGCTGCTACCATCTTATTTAATTTTCCTGTAAGTTCAATCTTTACTACCTTTGGAGTATTAATGTTGTAAGCTCCGCCTCCCATAGCAAGTGCAACGTCTAATCCACCCGCACCCATAGCAAGCATACCAACACCACCTGCTGTTGGTGTATGGCTATCAGAACCTATTAATGTATCTCCCGGAGTTGAAAATCTTTCTAAGAATATTTGATGACATATTCCATTACCTGGTTTTGAGAAATATACTCCATATTTAGATGCAACAGTTTGAATGAATTTATGATCATCAGCATTTTCAAAACCTTGTTGTAACATGTTATGATCTATAAATGCTACTGATTTCTTAGTCTTTACTCTATCTATTCCCATAGCCTCTAACTGAAGATATGCCATTGTTCCTGTTGAATCTTGAGTTAACGTTTGATCAATTTTTAATGCAATTGGTTCTCCTGCTTTTAAGTCTCCTTCAACTACGTGACTCTTTAAAATCTTATATACTAAATTATCGCCCATTTGTATTCCCCCTATTTTTATTGCTTATTTTCTTCTAAATGTCTATGATATTCTTGATATAACTTAACTACTTCCTTATCAAATAAAGTCCTCTTTAATTTAACTGATGTGCCTCTTACAAGTTCTAATATACCAGTCGCCTCATCATCTGTAAGTTCTCTATTATATTCTCTAAATTTATTTATTATTGAAGCTCTTCCTGAATGCTTTCCTATAACAATTTGTCTTTCAAGGCCAACTATTGCTGGATCAAAGGCTTCGTAATTTTTAGGATCTTTTATTGCTCCATCTGCATGAATTCCTGATTCATGTGCAAACATATTAGTTCCAACTATTGCTTTCCATATTGGAAGTTCTCTTCCTGATGCTCTTGATACATACTCTGATACTTCTCTAAACATTTGAGTATTTATAGTATCACCATTATATCCATAAACAAGCATTAATGACATTATAACTTCTTCTAATGCTGCATTACCTGCTCTTTCTCCAAGACCATTTACAGTTACACCAACGTGAGTTGCTCCACCTTTAATACCAGCAACTGAATTAGCTGTTGCCATTCCAAAGTCATCATGAGTATGCATTTCTATATCAAAACCTGTCTTATCATATATATATTTAATATCATCTCTGATTTTAAATGGTTCCATAATTCCTACAGTATCACAATATCTAAATCTATCTGCCCCTGCTTGTTTAGCTGCATTAATATATTCAACTAAAAAGTCTTTATCTGCTCTAGATGCATCTTCCCCATTAACAGATACATAAAGGCCATTTTTCTTTGCAAATTCTACAGATTTAACCATACTTTCCAATACCCATTCTCTTGATGTTTTAAGCTTATGTTGAATGTGTATATCAGATACTGATATTGATATAGCAACCGCATCAACTCCACAATCTATTGATTGTTCTATATCGCCAATTACAGCTCTATTCCAAGCCATTATACTAGGCTTTAAATTTCTTTTTACAATTTCTTTTATAGCTGCTTTTTCATCTCCACCCATTGTAGGAATTCCTACTTCTAGTTGATCAACGCCCAAGTCACTAAGCATTTGTGCTATTACTATTTTTTCTTCATTAGCAAAAACTACTCCTGCAGTTTGTTCACCATCTCTAAGAGTGGTATCTACTATAGTAACTTTTTTATTATTTTTTAAATTACTAACTGTCATTGCAATCCCCCATTTATTTATTAATCTTATTGCTTTAAAATAATATTTCTAATAAAATAACATTTTCATGTATATTTATAATATCATATTTGAGTAAATTTACACAAGATGTATTTTCACTTTTTGCAACAAATCCTATTCCTTCTTTCAAGTAACCCTAAATTTTAACTAAATAAAGAGGAAATATAGCCTAATATTGCAGGATTTTTTTATAATATTGCAATACTTTACGATTCTAATTTTTAACTTCTATAGTAAATTTACTTAATTTTTTATATTTTATACTAAACTTATAACAAATATACTACATAATAATTTAAAATAATCCTCTTAAAACAATAATTAATTTTAAATTTTTCGATAAATTATATACTTAATAAAAAAAGACTATCTTATAATAAAATCCTGAATACAATTCATTTTCTTATCCTATAAGATAGTCCTTAATTATAATTTATCTTTTAATCTTTAAAAGATAAATCTTGTATGAAAATTAATTAGTCAATTCTAATAATGGTGCCCATGATTTCCTATATGTGATATTCTATCTTCTCTTTCATGATACTTTCCAGCACCAAATCTTTCATCTAAGCTTAAATATCCTGTAACTCTTGATATACCTTGTATATCTTGGCTGTCACAATTTGGACAGCTACTTTGATTTTCTTGTAAGTAAGTTCCACAATTTCTACAATATCTTATGTGAAAGTTAATTCCTACATAACCAATATTAGTATTCTTATATGCATAATTTATTATATCCATTACAGTTTCTGCATCTGGAGCGTCATCTACTTCAAGATAACTTATATGTCCACCATTACACAATTTATGATATGGTGCTTCAATATCAATTTTATCCTTAATAGATATTGCATAACTAACTGGTATATGGTAACTATTCGTGTAATATTCTTTATCTGTTACACCTTTTATTACTCCAAATATTTTTTGATCTTGTTTTATGAATTTACCCGAAAGACCTTCTGCTGGAGTTGCATAACAACTCCAGTTTAATTTATACTCTTCTGTAATCTTGTCTGTATATTGTCTCATATGTTCAACAATCTTTATGCCTAATTCTTTAGCTTCTACATCTTCACCATGATGTTTACCTATTAAGGCTACTAACGTTTCAGCAAGTCCTATAAATCCAATTCCCCATGTACCTTGTTTTAATATTGGTTCTATTGAATCATCAGGCCCTAAATTTTCAGAACCCTTCATAAGATTTTGACCAGCAACGAAAGGCAAATCCTTAACTCTCAACTTCTTTAACACATCATATCTATGCATTAAGGAGTCTTTTGATTGCTCTAATCTTGAATCTAATATGTCAAAAAACTTATTTATGTCGCCTTTAGCCTGTAACCCTACTCTTGGAAGATTAATAGTTGTAGGTGCTATATTCCCTCTCCCCTTGCAACCCGGTTCACCATTTATATTTTTCATAAGGTAAGTTCTACATCCCATAGTTGCTGGAACATATCCCTTATCATAATATTCTTTATTAAAGTCTGCATCAATATTCATAAATGTTGGATTCATTCTTTTTGCAGCTACTCTACATGCTAATTTGTATAAATAGAAGTATGGGTCATCTTCTTCTCTATTAACTCCTGATTTAACTCTAAAAATTATGTTTGGGAAAATTGGTTGCTCTCCCTTACCTAATCCCTTTTCATATTCTAAAAGAAAAATTTCACATACTAATGCAGCATCTGCACTTGTAGGCAATCCAATATTAATTGAACTAAATGGAACTTGTGATCCTGCTCTTGAATGCATTGTATTAAGATTGTATACAACTCCTTGCATTGCTTGTTGTACTTTTTTCCTTACATTTTTATTAACTAAACTTTCTATCTTTTCTTTAGAAATTTCTAATTCTTCTAATTCTTTTCTAATTTCTTCTCTAGTGGGATCTACAAATATCCCCATATCATTATCAAAGTCTGGATGAGATTGCCCACCAAACATATCATTCTGAGTTGATTGTAATAAAATACATGATAATTCCGCAGCTGTTTCTATTCTTCTTGGAGCATTAATTGTTCCATATCCTGTATTAAAGCCACCTTCTAGCATTTCCCTTGTCGGAATGTGCAAACAATTTACAGTTAAATTATAACTATCCAAATCATGATAATATAAATCTCCTGTTTCATGAGCCCTTGATAAGCTTTTAGGCATTATGGCCAATGTATTCCATTTATTTGATTCAGAAGCTATTCTTAACAATTTAGAACTGAAATTATTTCCTACATTAGCATTATCTCGATCAGTTTCAACTCCTATTTGTCTTATAGCTTTCATTAAATCCGATTTAATTTCTCTAACTTTAGTTCTTTCTTGTCTGTATCCTGAATAAGCTACTGCTATATTTTTGTGCCCTTCATTCTTTAATGCTTTCTCCACAAAATTTTGTATTTGCTCTACCGTTATCGTCTTCTTATACTCTGATTCAATATATATAATTACTTTCTGTACAGTATCTAAAACTTCACTTTCTCTTAAAATTAAACCGATTTCACTCGCTGATCCTTTGATGGCTTGGGCTATTTTATCCGAATTAAATTCAACCTCTCTACCATCCCTTTTTACAACATATAGCATTATTTTTCCCTCCACGGCACAATATATAGTGTATTGTTACTTCTGTATTATTATACTGTATTAGGTATTCATTCGCAACACTTCTATTTTTTTATTTTTAAACCCCTAGATTTTAATTATCATCAATTATATCGCATTCTCTTTAGATTTGACGATTTTTTGCTACTTCTATGTGGTTGACTTATTATGAATGACGCTTAATATTGTTTATTGCTATGTTTATGATATTATTTGTGATTTTTTATAAAAATATTATTATTTATATACTTTAATGTTAAACCATAACTAATATAAAACTTTTAACTCTTTCCATAATTATATAGTCAATTTAAAATTATTATGCTTTAGAGTATACTCCTTTCTCTATTTGTAAATAATATTAAGTAGAGAAAGGAGTTGTTTTGATATGAAAAATTTTGTGTTAGATTCAACTTATAAGGATGCTACTTTTATTAACAGTAATGATGATATTTTTATCACTTCATCTAATAATTTATGTTATAATCCAACTGCGCATCATTCAGTAACATTAAATAATACTGATTGTAGTTATATTTCTAATCATAATCTATATGATAAATTTAACACCTATAATATAATTGACTATTTATAACAAAACATGTAAAATATAATAATATAGTGCTAGGGGAGCCAATAGGCTGAGATTTGATATTCATAAACCCTTTAAACCTGATCTAGTTAATTCTAGCGTAGGGAATGCAACCTTTTTTAATTTCAAATTATTTATTTGGTTGATAATCTCCAAGCACAATTTTAGGAGGTTTTTTTTATGTCAATTTTTAATGATTGGATCAAACAATTTTCTGAACTTTTTCAAAAATTTCCACAAAATATTCAGGATATTATTGCAAGCCCAATGTCCATTATCACTTTAATAGGATTTGTTTTGTTACTTGTTGTATTAGTTAAAGCTAAAAAAGTTAAGTTTACACCAGAGCTGATTGCAAGAATTGGCATAGCATTAGCATTAGCAACTATATTAAAAATGCTTAGACTATATCATTTACCACAAGGTGGAAGCATAACCTTAGGTAGCATGATACCTATATTACTTATAGCCTTTATGTACGGCCCCGAGGTAGGTTGCTTAACTGGTTTCCTTTATGGCGTAATAACATTTATTCTAGATCCATATATTATGCATCCAGTTCAGGTGTTATTTGACTACCCACTACCTTTTATGGCTCTGGGGATAGCAGGCTTCTTTAAAAATAACAAACGCTTAGGTACAAGCATAGCCATATTTGTTAGATTTATATGTCACTATATTTCTGGAGTTGCTTTCTTTGGTTCATTTGCTCCGGCAGGAGTGTCTCCATTAATTTACTCATTAACTATCAATTTACCCATGATGGGAATAGAAGGAATTATATGTTTAATAATTTTAACAGCTCTTCCTATAGAGAAAATAATTTACTCCTCTTCAACTAATACAGCGTCAGCTAATTCATAAAAAATCTAATAAAAATAGGATTGGTATTTGCATAAAACAAGTATCAATCCTATTTTTATTAGATTCTCATATTCTATTCTTCTATAGTGATTGCATCTACAGGGCAACCTTCTTCTGCCTCTTTAGCTCCATCCATAGCTTCTTCTGGAACCTCATCAACTATTGCTCCAGCTTTCCCATCATCCTCCATGTCGAAGCATTCTGGGCATATAGATGGACATAATCCACATCCTATGCAAGTATCTTTATCTACAACTGGTTTCATTAATAAATCAATCCTCTCTTAATATAATTTACATAACTTATTATTTCCTAAGAAATAATAAGTTATGTATATGTAAAAACATAATTTATAAATGCTTAAAAGAGAGCAATAAAATAATTTTTAATATAAACCTTCAAATATTAGTGAATATAATGGATTCTCTCTAACATATTCCTCAGCTTTTCCTTCTTCTAGAGCTTCTGTAAATTCAAGATTAATTGGTAATTCACCTATTAATGGCAATCCTAAATATTCAGCATTTTCTTCAGAAGATTTTCTGCTAAATACTCTTATTTTCTTTTCACAATCTGGACAATTTATGTATGCCATGTTTTCTACTACACCCTTAATTTTTATACCTATTTTTTGAGCCATGATAACAACTTTCTTAACAATCATGGATACCATATCTTGTGGTGTAGAAACTATTACAATTTCATCAATAGGAAACTCTTGCATTACAGTTAATGCTATATCTCCAGTACCTGGTGGCATATCTATAAGTAAATAATCAAGCTCTTCCCAATTAGTCTCTATAAACATTTGCTTTAATACACCTGTAATAACAGGACCTCTCCAAATCACAGGATCTTCTTCTACAGCTGTTAAAAGATTCATTGAAATTAGTTTGATTCCACTTTCTGTTTCCACTGGCTCAAATCTTACCATGTCATTTTCTAAAGGAATTATAGTTGCTCTTTTATTATTAACACCAAAAAATCGTGGCATAGATGGACCTGTAATATCTGCATCTAGGACTCCTACTTTATAGCCTTTCTTTGCTAACATAGTTGCCATTATTCCAGTGATAGTTGATTTACCAACACCACCTTTTCCACTCATAACGCCTATAGTATTTTTTATTTTTCCATACCTAGGTATTAACTTCAAACTTTCTTCCTTACACCCCTCATCCTTAGATTGACATGTATCCTTACTTTTGCAGTCTTCACAGCTCATTTATATATCCTCCTCTATGTTACCACCCTTGTGGTACTTTGTTTGGCTCACTTACTTTAATATCCCAGTCCTTATAATTATACTCAGCTATTATATAATAACTATCAAAAGTTTTATCCTTCTTATTATCTATAGTTATTAACGTTTTAAAAATAGTACTATTATATCCTCTATTCTTAACTTTAATTACTGTATTAAAATCTGCATTATTATTATTTACTAAAGCAACACTTGGCAATGCCTTATTTAATGCTTTCTTAAATTGTTCTAAATCTACTGAAAACACATATTTTAAACAATCAATATCTCCATTTATATCTATTCCTACCTTATTATCCTTAGATAAAACATCTTTTTTCTTTTCAATAACTTTCAATATTGATTGATAATATATATATTGAAAATCTCTTGGCTTTCTTATAAATGAAAGATTTTGCATTATAGTATTCTCTAAATTTTTGGGCACAGAAAAAGCTTTATCCTCATTATAGAAATTGCCCGTATCACTTTCATTAGCTCCAACTACATATTGATATTTCTTTACTTCTTCTCCAATATACACATCAAAAACATAATCGGGCTCAAGAGAACTCTTTTTTGAAACTTCACTACCATCAGCCAAAATCTTATAAATATCATTTATTGCTTTAGGATCAGTAACAATAAATCTAAAACCACTATCTCTAACACTTTGTATTACAATCTTATCAACTCTATTTTGCTTTATGTACTCAAATTGCTCATTTTTAAGATTCATTTTAACTTCTAAATCATTAATTACAGTACAACCTGAGAGCATAACACTTGCAGTTAATAGTATGGCCAAAACTATAATTGAAAACTTATTATTCTTCAATGTTCTTCTTCGCTCCTTTAAAAATCTTGTGGTTATTAAAGATACTAATCCCAATAAATAAAGTAAATATTGCAATAAATTGTGATGTAGAAAGAATTCCAACATTACCTCTTGGATCATTTCTTAAAAATTCTACAAAGAATCTTCCTATACTATATATTATTAAGTATAATCCCATTACCTTACCATTTTTTCTTTCTTTTTTACTGTAATATAAAAGAATTAACCCTAATAAAAAATCAAATATAGAAGAATAAATTTGCGTTGGATGTAAATGAATTCCTGATGGTGCAAGTGAATTCTCAGGAAATTGAAC
>Ga0224516_1000244_pt1 | contig 13477 bp, 18 predicted proteins | sample IRFST0metaG_FD_179884 | JGI IMG/M metagenome (GOLD analysis project Ga0224516, IMG submission 179884) | Peat soil microbial communities from Stordalen Mire, Sweden - IR.F.S.T0 | ecosystem: Environmental > Terrestrial > Soil > Wetlands > Peat | place: Sweden: Norrbotten County, Stordalen Mire... | reverse complement strand
CACTAGACAGCTAGTGCACATGCTAATCCAATCCAAGTTGCACCATCATTTAAATCATCTCCAATAGCATTACAAGCATCAACACTAAGATATCCTTCATAAATAACGTCGTAATCATCATCATCATATGATGATGTCATAATTTTACTGTCTTTATTTATGTTAAAATTATTACTATTGCTATTTGCAATAACGTTTTTACCATCAGCCGAAACTTTAAGCATTCCATTTTCAATTTGACTATTTACTTCATTAATACACTCTACAACAGAATCTGCTTTATCTGCAGATAATCCTTGTTTAATTGCATTAGTTTTATTAAAAGAATAATATCCTTCATTAAAGCTAATATTTGAATCTACTATCTTTAAAGTTTTAGCAAATTCAGAATTAGTTTTACTATTCAACTTAACTTCTGTGTTAATTGATTGCGTATTTTGAATTTCTGCGGCATATGCAGTATCTCCTATTGTACAACTTGTGATGACAACAGCTAATGCTATTGCCATAATTGATATAATTTTTCTTGACCTCATAACAATCATTCCTTTTATTTATAAAATTTATAATTAAAGCAATATATTACCTTTATTACAAAATATATGTTAACACATAATATTGAGAACTGTGCATTAAAAAACAAATGTTAACAAAATATTAACATTTATTACATGTTTGTAAACATTATACATTTATATTATTCTAAAAATGCAAAGCTAAACCAAGAACTTATAAATACTTTCTTAAGGAACTTTATCCTTCATCGCTCATAATATACTTTAAAAAGCATCCATCTCAAATTGTCAATGATACTTAATTTTTTTATTTATCTAATGTTCCGTTTTCTTAAATGGTGTAGCAGTAAAAATAAAGAATAAATTAAAAAACAACACTATAACTATCTTAAATTTTAGATAAAGGAGGTGCGGGCAATTTGGCAAGACCTGCAATGAGTGTTGCGACTACAAGTAAGCATTTAACACATGAAGAACGGAAAGCAAGACAAGAGCAAGAGAATAAATTAAAAGGCAAGGCGGACAAATTGAAACCGCCCACCTATTTAAATTCACATCAAAAGAAAATATTCAAGTACATTGTAAGTGAATTGGAATCATCGGGCATATTAGGCAATTTGGATATTTACATTTTAACAACGGCTAGTATTGCCATTGATAGGTTACAAGAAATTGAAACCATGATTAATGAGGATATAACAAACGCCTTTAGTAATACAGTTATTGGAGCAAAGAAAAAGTATACCGATGATTTATACCGATGTTGTAATGAGTTGAGTTTAAGCCCACAGGCTCGGGCAAAGTTAGGCAACATTAACATTGAGGCTCAAAAGCAAAAAAGTGACCCACTATTACAAGTATTAGCGGGACGGCGTAGGGAATGACGATATTTAACCACCCGAGTTATATCTATTGTTTAGATGTTTTGAGTGGGAGAATTAAAGCCCCCAAATATATAATATTGCAATGCAGCCACTTTAAAATGATGGCTGACGGCAAGAGCAAAAAGTATATTATTGACTATGAAAAAGTTGAATTAATTGACGATTTATTAGAATTGTTAATCATGCCAAAAGGACTGAAAGCGGGGCAACCGATTTATAATTGTGTTGCGGGTTTTCAGTTCTTTTTTATTATCTCAATTTTATGTGCTGTATATCGGGACAACCTGGAAAAGCGGAGATATGAAACCGCAGTTCTTGAGGTATGCCGTAAGAATGGAAAAACTTTTTTAGTTGGTTTGATATTTATTTTATTATTTTTATTAGAGCCTAAATATTCTAAGTTTTATAGTGTCGCACCCGACGGGTCACTTTCAAGGGAAGTAAAAGAAGCAATCCAAGAAATAATTGGGTCGAGTCCTTTACTTGAGAATAAATTTAAAATAAGGCGGGACGATATTTTTTGCAAGATTACAGAAAATAAATATGTCCCGCTTAATTATTCAAACTCAAGGCTCGACGGAAAATTACCGTCGGTATTTTTGGTTGATGAAGTTGGAGCATTGCCGAACCCATATGCAGTTGAAGCCATGAGGTCGGGACAATTAACTATATTAAATAAGTTGGGTTGTATTATCTCAACTAAATATCCAACGGTCGATAATCCTTTCGAGGACGAAGTCGGGTATTGCATGAAGGTATTGGACGGGCTAGTCGAAGACGATACAATTTTCGCTTTACTATATGAACCCGACGACAAAATCCATTGGTCAACCAATGACGAAATACTGGAGCATGGAAACCCTTTAGCGTTGGAAGTCCCCGAGATTATGGAGGACTTGAAAAAGAAAAGAAAGGTCGCAATTGAAGTCCCAAGCAAAAGAGAAAATTTTATTACAAAGCATTGTAATATTATTTATCAAGGTGTAGGGACAGAAAGTTTTATTGACGTTAGCAAACTACGTGAGGGCAGAGTCCCAAAAATAGATTGGACAGGGCGGGACGTATGGCTCGGGCTAGATTTAGCAATGACCAACGATAATTGTTCCGTGGGAATGGTTTCAGAAGAAGACGGAAACATATTAGCGGAGGCAATGGCGTTCATTCCCGAGGACAGAATCGAGGAAAAAACAAAGTTTGAAAAGATTGACTACCATGCTTTTGTACGTGAAATGAAATGTATTGCGTGCGGAGACATGACCGTCGATTATAAGGTCATTGAGGATTACATATTAGCAATTGAGGAAACTTACGAGGTTAATGTCGTGGGTGTAGGTTATGACCGTTACAATTGTTTAAGTACCGCCCAAAAGCTAAAAAATGAGGGCTTAAAAGTTGTTGAAGTTCGACAACATTCAAGCGTATTACACCCACCAACCAAGCTAATAAAAGAGTGTGTCGAAAGTAATAGATTTAAATATGTTGAAAATTTATTACTTGAGGTGAATTTCCAAAATGCTAAATGTACAGAAGATACAAACCTTAATAAATACGTCAATAAAAAGAAAAGTAACGGTAAGGTGGATATGGTAGTCAGCTTAATTAATGCGGTGTACCTTATGCAATTAGATGTTATTTTCAATGACGATGGGCGCTTTGTTATTCAAACAGTATAGAAAGGGGGTGATTAATATTAAATTAAGTTTTAGTAATTTGGTTGGAGCAGTAAGAGAAATATTGGCACCCGATACGGGTTTAACTTTAGACCAATTGGTCGCCGACTTGTCAGCTCAAGAAGTTTCAAAGGAAAGATTCTTGAACATACCATCGGTAAGCGGGAGTGTGAATTTAATATCGGGTACAATCGCAAGTTTACCCATTAAATTATATAAGAGTGAGGGCGGGAAAGTAACGCCTATTGACGATAACAGGGTCAATTTATTAAATGATAGCACAGGGGACACCCTAGACGGCTTTCAATTTAAACAAGCCTTAGTTAATGACTTTCTTTTATATGGTGAGGGTTATTCATATATTAACAGGCGATTAAATTCGATATCCAGTTTACATTATGTGAAAAATGTTAATGTGTCGGTTGTAAATAATGCCGACCCGATATTCAAGCGTTCACAAATAATAGTTAATGGTGAAATGTACGAACCCTATCAATATTTAAAATTGCTTAGAAGGTCATTGAATGGCGTTGAAGGTGTTGGAATCCTTGACGAGAATTACGAGGCATTAAAAGTAATTTTTAACGCCTTAAGGTACGAGGGTTTATTGGTTGCAAGTGGTGGAAACAAAAAAGGATTCATCAAGGCAGAAAGTAAATTGTCAAAAGAAGCCGTTGCAGAATTAAAAACTCAATGGAACGATATGTATAGAAATAATAATTCAAATTGTGTTGTTTTAAACAATGGGTTACAGTTCCAGGAATCAGCAAACACAAGCGTTGAACTTCAATTGAATGAGAATAAGAAAACAAATTCCGTTGAGGTCTGCAAGATGTTCAATATTCCCGAAAATATATTAAATGGGAATTGTACAGAAGAACAGTACCAGGCATTTATTAAATTAACCATATTGCCTATTATTACACAATTTGAAACCGCCTTAAATAATACGCTACTTTCGAGCAATGAAAGGGCGTATTTTTATTTTAAATTTGATACTAAGGAACTTTTAAAGGGCGATATTGTGAAACGTATGACCGCATACGGTCAAGCCGTAACGGCGGGAATAATGCAGATTGACGAAGTTAGGTACATTGAGGACTTAGAGCCGTTAGGGTTAGACTTCATCAAGTTAGGTTTACAAGATGTATTGTACGATCCAATTAAGAAACAAATATACACGCCTAACACTAATCAAACCGCAAACATTGACATTACGAAAGGGGGTGAGTAAATGAGGATTGAAATAAGAGATAATAAAGCCATTTTGGACGGATATGTAAATGCAGTATGCAGAGATTCCAAACCACTTTTAAGCCCGCAAGGTTTATTCGTGGAGCAAGTAAAAGAAGGAGTTTTTCAGAGAGCATTGGACAAAGCCCAGGACGTTAAGCTTTTGTTTAACCATAAAGAGGATAGGGAATTAGGTTCACTTGTAAATGGAAATTTACAGTTATTTGAGGATTCCATCGGGCTACGTGCAATATGTACAGTAGACGACCCCGAAGTCGTTCAGAAAGCAAGGGAAAACAAATTAAAAGGGTGGTCTTTTGGTTTTTATACTAATAAAGACGATTGGCAATCTAATGAGCCGTACCAAAGGCGATTCATTGAAGATATGGACTTGTTAGAAGTTAGTATTTTGGATAAAACGCCCGCTTACAATGGGACGAGTATTGAGTCCAGGGATAACAAAGAGGTATTAGCAGAAACCAGGGGCGATAATTTCCAAGCAGTAATTGAGGACTTGAGCCAAGAGCAAAGAGCCGAAGATTGCAACAAGTGTGAAACTTGTGGAAACAATGTGCCATCTGATAAGTGCAACACTTGCGATAAGAATGAAACTTGTGACAAGTGCGGAGGACATGAGGAAATGAGGGCTTTTGATAATTCAAAATATACCCTTGAAATACTGAAATTAAAGCAATTCAAATAATGAGTTGCTTTTTTTATACCCAATTATAGAAAAATCAAAATTAAAACTAAAGAAGAAAAGGGGAAATATACAAATGAAAACAGTTGAAATTAAAAGAACTTTAGAAACAAGAGCGTTACCGCCATTATTAGAAAAAAGAAACGATTTACTTGAGGAAATGGAAAAATTAACTCAAGGAGCAGAAACAGAAACAAGAGCCTTGAATGAGGACGAAATAAAAAGATTCAATGAGATTAAAACAGAAATAACGGCAATTGATGAAACAATGAAAATTGAAGAAGAGCAAAGACAATATATAATGACACCAGGTAAGAAAAAGATAGTCGAGGAAACTCGATCAATTGAGGAAACAAATTTTTTAAAGTACCTACAAGGTGAACAAAGAGCCTTAACAGTTGGGGACAATGGCGGAATAATTCCACAAACAATTGCGAATAAGATAATCGTAAGAGTTAAGGAATTAAGCCCAATTTACTCATTGTCAACTATATATAACATAAATGGCGACTTAATATTCCCAGTCTATGACGAAGTAAGTTTAGCAATTATAGCTGATTATGTGGAAGATTTAACAGAATTAGACGAAGCCACAGGCAAATTCACGACTGTTAAATTAACAAATTATATTGTTGGTTGTTTGGCTAAGGTTTCAAAATCATTAATCAATAGACAAGATTTTGACCTTTTAGGTTTCATAGTGAACAGGGTTGCAATTGCTATCTCAAGATTCATCGAAAAGGAATTAATCACAGGAACAACAAAAATGGGCGGTCTTTCAACTTGTGCAACAGGGATTGAAACGTCAACAGTTGGGAAAGTTGTTGCCGATGATTTAATCGACTTACAAATGGAAGTTCCCGAAGTATATCAAGCGGGAGCAGTTTGGATAATGCACAAAAAGACATTGAAAATGCTTAGAAAATTAAAAGATACTACAGGGGAATATATTTTCAACAAGGACGTTACAACAGCGTTCGGATGGACTCTATTAGGAAAGCCAGTTTATATAAGTGAATCATGTAATGAAGTTGTAGCGGGTGAAATGGCTATATTCTACGGAGATATGAGCGGACTTTATGTAAAACTTACTAAAAATGTTGAGTTACAAATATTAAACGAAAAGTACGCAACACAACACGCCGTAGGGTGTGTGGCTTACGTTGAATTAGATTCAAAAATAGTTGAGCCACAAAAAATAACTGCATTAACTGTAAAAACTGCATAGTTAAAATAAATGGGGGCTATGTCCCCCGATATAGGTGATTAAATGAAATATAGTGAGATTACAATTGCCGAAATAAATGACTATTTGCACGTTGATAATGAGGATAATTTAATAAATATTCTTTTGACCGCTAGTAAATCATTTGTAAAAGGTTATACGGGATTGAGTATAGAGCAATTGGACACATACGAGGATATGGCAATCGTTATTTTATGTCTATGTGCTGAAATGTACGATACCAGACAATATATATTAAGCAAAAAAGATGTAATAAACCCAGTTATTAAAACAATACTTGATATGTACAGTATTAATTTATTATAGGGGGTTGTATGCAAGGATTAACAAGCAGATTAAGAAACAAAGTGGCAGTTTACGGGAATGTAGCAACTAGAAATGAGATAGGCGAGGACACATTGACACCAGGGCTTATTAAGTACCCCGTATATGCTGAAATACTGCCCCAGGGCGGAATTAATAAACAAGAGCAAGGAAATATAAGTCAAGCAATTACGAGTCATAAAATAACTATTAGGAGCAATTCAATTGATAACCTTAAGAATGATATGTTTTTTGTATATCAGAATCAAAGGTACGACATTGAATATTTTAACCCGAACTTTAAACTTAATGATTCGGTTGAAATAATGGCAACCTTGATTGTAGGTGAATTTAAGAATGAATGATGATAGTTTTGATTTTAAAGAGTTAACCGATTATGAAAAAAAGTTAATTGATATGGCAAGTAATAAAATGCCCCGTGAAACGATGAAGTTTATTCGTAATCAAGGGACACAATTAAGAAAATCCACGGTTAAAAATGCCAGGGCGAAAGTAAAAAAGAAAACAGGAAATTATTTTAAATCGATCAAAAAGGGTAGAGCCTATATTTATAGTGGAAATGGTGGAAATTCAATCAGAATTTATTCAAATGCACCCCATGCCCATCTTATAGAAAACGGTCATAGAATAGTTAATAAAAGTGGAGCCGAAAAAGGATTCAAACCAGGACTTCATATATTTGAAGATTCAAGAAAAGAGTTTGAAAGTCAATTCTATAATGACATTGAAAATTTCATTGATGATGTGATTGGAAAGGGGCTTTAAAATGATTTCACTATTAGACATTAATAAATATATTGTTGAAAAGTTACGTGGAGCATTGAGCGGGACACCCTTTGAGGCGACCACAATTATTCCTGGAGATATAACAGAAGGATTTGAAAGACCTGGATTAAAAATAGAATTGGATAATATCAAGCTAGAAAATATAAACGCTAATTTTAAGGCTAGAGCCGTAACAATTAGGGTTTATTTTTTTGCAAAAAGTTTGAAGCAATACAAAATTGATAATTTACAAATGCAAGAAATAATTGAAACTACATTCACCAATGGTATTTGGATTGATGGTTATTATATCCCAATTAATGATATTTCAGCGGGTATTATTGACACAGTATTGACAGTTAATTTTGATATTTCAATTACGTCACAAAATGAAGAACCGACCACAAATGAAATGGGCGAACTCATTGAAAATATGGAAGATTTAGAAACGGAAATAAATTACTAGGAGGTCAACAAAATGGATATTACATTACCACAATTAGAGATTAATTTTAAGCAACTTGCGGTTTCATTTATCGAAAGAAGTGAACGAGGGGTCGCAATATTCATCGTTAGAGATGATACAGACAAAACATTCAGTTATAAGGAGTATCTTGACCAGGAAGAATTGGACGTTGACAAGGCGTTATATACTGACGATAATTTCGCAAACATGAGTGATATTGTATATTTTGGTGTGTCAAAATTAGTTGTAGTAAGAATTGATATTGCGGGATTAATGACAGATGCACTTTCAATTATAGGTAATAAATTAAAAACCGGTTGGGTGTCTACAGTTGGGGAAATTTCCGACTATAACGCCTTAGTTACATGGGAAAAGGCGAGGTTATTAGAAGGTAAAACATATAAAGTATTATGTTACAACGTAGCCGACCCCGATTGCGAAGGTGTCCATAATTACACTAATCCATCGGTAACATTTAAGGACGACAGGGGCAAGGTTGCGGGAGTTAATTACATACCTTCATTACTTGCAATATTATGTGTTTGTAATGTAACTAGGGGGGTTACTTACTATGTATGTAAAAACTTAGTTGAGGTTGAAGCCGTTCCCGACGTTAAGGCATCGTTGAACAATGGGGAATTAATATTAATAAATGATTTTGATAAGGTCAGAGTCGGAACGGGTATTAATTCACTTGTTACAATTGATAAAACTAAAGGTAAATTTGACGACATGAAATATATCGAAATCATGGAGGCTACAGACATGATTAAGGACGATATAAGAGAGATTTATAAAAATGATTATGTTGGAAATAAAAATAATCTTGATAATCAAATGATATTTATATCAGCCGTAAACACATATTTTGGGGACTTAGCAGAAACCGAAATTCTTGATAATAAGTATGACAATATTGGATATGTTAGTGTTACAAAACAACGTAAAGCCTGGGAAGAAATAAACCCCGAGGCGAAGTTGTGGGACGATACAAAAGTAAAAAATATGTCATTCAAAAGAAGTACATTTTTAGGGGCTGACATTAAGGTGCTAGGCTCAATGATGAATCTTGATTTTGACATATTAATGGCATAGGGGGAATTTAAAAATGAGTGATATCGTAAATAAAATATTAACTGGTAATAGTGGAAAAGCGTGGTTAAACGGTCAGTTACTAGCCCAATTAAAAGGGATTCAATTAAAAGTAACAGGAAAATTTGAAGACATTAACTTTTGCGGTGACCATTCCACACATTCAAAATATACGGGTTGGAGCGGTGAGGGTACAGTCACACTTTATAAAATTGATTCAGTATTAATTAAGCTTATAGCCAAAGCATACCAAACGGGAATAATGCCCGATATAAAGTTAATTACAAAGTTAACTGATGAAAGTACTGGTAAGTCAGAGCGTGTTGCAGTAAGTGGAATTACTATTACTGAATTTGTACTGGCTAAGTTTGAAGCAAAAGCAAATATTGAGGAAGAACTACCGTTAAAGTTCAGTAAGTACGAAATTTTAGACACTATTTAGATAGTGCTTTTTTTATACTTAAAAATAGGTTCAACAATTAAAGTTGAGCCTATTTTTATTAAATAATATACACAAAATGGAGGGTTACACATGAGTAAAGAAACAATGTTAAAAGCAACTTTTAAGGACTTATTAAATAAGAAAATTCAAAAAGAGAAAGACCAATTTAAGGCAAAGGATATTTATGTTTCATCTATGGATAGAGCATTAACATTCGTAAAACCTAAAGACGATGTTTTACTCGATGTAATCGACGAAATGGGAGAAGGAAAAGGCACGGGGGAAATGGTGCAAGCTTTCAAAACATTAATATATCATTGTTGCCCTATGCTACAGGATACAGAGTTTCACAAGGAATTGGAAATATTAGACCCGATGGACGTGGTTCAAGCGGTTTTCGATTTATCGGACATTATGGAAATAGGCGAGCAATTAATGGAACTGGTAAACATTAACGCAAAGGTTGAAGCAATAAAAAACTAATTGAGCATAATTCAGAATTTAATATGTATGCCTTTTATTCCGTAAGGGGTTACACATTAGACCAGTTAGCAAACTTAAGTTATGTTGAACGGGTCTTTTTGCATTGTGCGAGGGAAGAGCATTACAAAGAAGAAACCGCAAAATATAAATCTATATTTGGCGGAAAATAAGGGGGTGAAATTTTGGCACGAACCATATCAGCCATATTAAACCTAAAAGATAATTTTTCCAATACCTTAAGAAATACAAGTAATAATACAAAGCAATTCCAAAGACAATTAAAAATGGTGGGTAATACGGCGAAGGAAATGAAATCAGCGATAGTTGGTTCGATAGGTGGGTTAGTTGCGGGGCTTGGATTCGTAGAGATGGGGAAACAATCAATAATGTTGGCGAGCAATTTAGCAGAAGTTCAGAATGTCGTCGATGTAACATTCGGGGACGGTGCAAAAAAAATAGATGATTGGTCAAAAACAGCGTTGAAGGCTTTCGGGTTATCTGAATTAGAAGCAAAAAAAATGAATGGTACACTCGGGGCTATGCTGAAATCGTCGGGACTATCGGGCGATAAAATTGTAACAATGTCCGAGGGCTTAACGGGATTATCCGCAGATTTTGCCAGTTTCTATAATTTGGACCCCGCCGAGTCATTTGATAAGATCCGAGCTGGTATAAGTGGACAAACTAAGCCACTTATGGAATTAGGTATTAATATGAATGTTGCTAATTTACAGGCGTTCGCATTAACCCAGGGGATAACAAAGCAATGGAAACAAATGAGCCAGGCGGAGCAAGTGCAATTAAGATACAACTATTTAATGAAAGTTTCAGCAGATGCCCAGGGGGATTTTTCAAGAACTAACAAAGGATTTGCAAACCAATTAAGAATAGCGGGCGAAACCTTAAAACAATTAGGCGGAACTATAGCGGGGTTTGTATTACCTTTCTTAAATCAGTTATTAAATGGCTTTAATGATTTACTAGGCTTTATGCCTGGGGTGATTGATGGATTTAAAAATCTAGTTGGTCAGCTAATGAAAGTTAGTTCCGTAAAGGAAGGTTTATACCTTATCTTTATTACTTTAAATATGTATATATCTAAATTATTTCCGAGCATATCCGAAACATTCAGCCGAATTTATAACGTCGTGTGTGAGGTCGTAGGGGGTATATTAGACAATGTAATCAGAATCGGCGGAGAACTAGCCACGCCATTTATGGGGGCATTCAATGCAATTAAGGATTTAGTCGGGACAGTAGGAAACACAATCCTTAATATGTTTAGTTCAATTAGTTCTAATTCAAGCATGACCACCACTTTTAACGCCATTAGGGACGTATTGGCGGGGCTATTAGTAGATATTACAAATGTATGTAATTTTATAAATAATAATTGGAGTTTAATTTTACCTATCATTGAGGGCATCACATTAGGTATTGTGGCGTGGAAAGTTGCAATAATTGCCGTGAATACCTGGGCAACAATAGTAAAAGTTACGACCGCACTATGGGAAACAATAAGCCTTGTTATTTGGGGTATAGTAAACGCAACGAGTGCATGGGAGGCGGTTCAATGGACACTTAACGTCGCTATGGATGCGAACCCAATCGGGACGGTTATTATTTTAATTACTGCAATTGGGGTTGCAATTTATGAGGTTGTAACACACTTTCAAGATATTTGCACATGGGTTTCTAATACATGGGATATGCTTAAAAATAATCCTATAGTTGAATTTATTGCAGTATGTAACCCATTTACGGGGGTATTATTTGAAATTGCAAAGCACTTTACAGATATTGCAAACGCTATTTCAAGTGCCTGGAAGTGGTTGACCGATTGGAACGGAACAGATGCCCAAAGCAAAGATATAAACGTAAATACTAATACTAATACAACCGTAACCGATGATGACGGGAACACAACCCGAACAAGGACACCACGATTTGCAACAGGAACGCAATTTTTCAAAGGTGGTAAAGCTGAAATAGGAGAGCATGGCGGGGAAATTGTTACGTTACCCAATGGGTCTAAAGTAATACCCGCAGATAAAACAGACAAACTTTTGAATGGCTCGGGCGGAACTATAGTAAACATTAATATAAATGGTAATGTAATTGGAAATCACGAATTTGCGAATGAAATGGGTCAAATAATAACGGATAAAGTAAAGGTTGCTTTAATCAATATGTAAGGGGGTTTTAAAATGTATACATTGTATATGTCAAGAGTGAAAAATAAATCAAAAATGTTACAATTCCCGATTCCCCTGGAGGAAGTACCGACCAAAAAAAATGGACAAACCACCGAAAATTTTATTGATTTTTTCGGGAATGAATACACCTTCATAAGTGGAATTAAGCCCCTTGAATTTTCAATAAGTACTTGGATACCAAAAGTCGGGGTTACTTATCCATTCCAGGTTGTAAAGAACCCGAACCCGTCGGATTATACAAGATTATTATATATGGCCTTTAATGACCTTGAACCAATTGACATTGTTGTGTGTGATGCAAACGGAAAGATTATAATTGAGGGTAGTTATTCAATAAGCACCTTTGATGAAGGGGTTAACAAGTTTGGTGATACTACCATTTCTATTGATTGCAAGCAATGGCGAGCGTATTGATGGAATATAAGTTAGTAACCAAAGGACAGGATATATTATTAAAATCTAATAGTATATCCTGGGGAACAGATTCGCAGACATTAGGGTCGAACCTTTCTTTTGATAGTTTGCACAATTTGGCAATGGGTCAAATAGTGAGCTTTTATATTAATAATTTTGAGGTATTCCGAGGGGCGATTGTAAAATGTACAGAAGAAAAATTCACTTATAAATACACTTGTTTTGATTATACATTTTACTTAAAAAGTGAGGTAATAAAACAATTTAATAATATTGATGTTACAAGCGGTTTGAGTTCCTTATTGTTGGAATTTCAGATACAACACACTATTATTAATATTCCAACCAGGATTGATAAGTATTACAAGGGCGAAACAATATCGAGCATAATTGATGATTTTTTAGACCTGGCGGGAAAAGAACAATGTTTAAATTATTATAAGGAAATCCAGGCGGAACGACTTGTAATTGATTGTTTAAATAATAAATGTATATACCCAAAAGTTATATATGATGAAAAGATTAGTATTGATTATTCAATCGAGAATATGAAAAATAAAATTCAAGTTATCAGCAATGGAGAGAATACAACTTCAATCCAGGCGGAGAGTGAGAACACAACGTCACAATGGTATTACGGACTATTACAACACGTTGAAAAAGTTGAGGATAAGGACATTTCACAATCAAAAAACATAGCTGATAATTTATTACTATCTTTAAATAGAATCGAACATAGTACAACAATAACCGTTGTTGTTTTAGAAGGTGGCGAAACCATTAGGGCTAATAGGTTAATGTATTTTAATAATGCAAAGCTTACGGCGGGTTGGTACAAAATAAAGTCCGCTACCCACACGGTGGCGAATGGAGTTCATAAAGTTAATATTGGTTTGGAGTGGTAGGAATGGCGTGGGAAAATGACCTGGCAGTCGAGTTTAAAAATAGAAATAATAAAACCCCATTAGGTGCGGTATGTGGTGAGGTTATTTCAAGTGACCCCATTAAAATATCCATATTATAGGGT
>Ga0224516_1000242_pt1 | contig 13515 bp, 12 predicted proteins | sample IRFST0metaG_FD_179884 | JGI IMG/M metagenome (GOLD analysis project Ga0224516, IMG submission 179884) | Peat soil microbial communities from Stordalen Mire, Sweden - IR.F.S.T0 | ecosystem: Environmental > Terrestrial > Soil > Wetlands > Peat | place: Sweden: Norrbotten County, Stordalen Mire... | reverse complement strand
TCTCTACACCAAGCTCTTCAATTTGCTCTTTACCTGAAATTCCAAGCTTCTTTTCTATTTCTAATTCTAATGGAAGACCATGGGTATCCCATCCAGCCTTTCTAATAACCTTATATCCCTTCATAACCTTATATCTTGGGATTATATCTTTCATAACCCTTGTTAAAATATGGCCAACATGAGGTTTTCCGTTGGCTGTTGGAGGACCATCATAAAAAGTAAAATATTCTCCATCTTGGTTTGAATCAAAACTCTTTTTTATAATATCTTTTTCTGCCCAAAGTTTTGAAATATCCTTTTCCATATTTACATTGCCTTTTGATGAATCTACTTTATTGTACATTAAATTTTCCCCTTTCATTGTAATACACTATTTTTTCTATGAAATATCTAAAAAAGTAAATAAAAAAACTCCATCCTACAGGACGAAGTTGAATTCGCAAACCACCTACGGTTAAACATTTAATTTCAAAATTAAATGTTTCATTTCAAGTACTAACATACTCTATCCTTTAACGCAGGCTATTACGTGATAACTTATTTGGCCTTAAACCTTTCAGTCTCCAACTCCTAGGTGATTTTCTCTAAGATTTATTATAGCTTTGCACCGAGCAGCTACTCTCTAAAAATAACATCAAAGATACTTTTCCTAATCATAGTCTTTTATTTTAATAATTATATATTAATGATTTTTAAATGTCAATTAATAGTCAAATTCTAAAATATAATTAATTTATCATATATTCTATTGACCATCATTTAATAAAATGATTTAATTATCTAAAATATTACTATTGTAGGAGAACTAATATGGATAATAATTTAAATGAAGCTATTTTAGATAAATTAACAAAAACCTGTACTTGTAAAGTAATTACTAGAGCTAAAATTAAAGAAGCAATTAAAAATGGTGCTTCAACTTTAGAAGATGTTCAACGAATTACAGGTGCTGGTAGCGGCTCATGCAAAGGTCAAAAATGTTCTTATATGATAAATAAATTATTAGAACAGTCAAATAATTAAGTAAAATAAAGGAATTGCCTACCTATGTAGACTGCAATTCCTTATTTTATTATTACATTATTTTTTTATTCTTATACTCTGGAACTATATCTATAATATTCTTTTTAGTACAATATTCAATATCATTATCTAACTTTAAAGATTTCATAACTGAATAATGTGTTGCTTCTTTCACATAGCTTAAAATATCCCTATTTGAATCATATATAATATTAGATGTCTTTGCTATATCCGTAAGTTCCAAATTCTTATCATAACTTAATATTTCATTAATTATATATCCACTGCAAATATAATCATCCATTGAAAAATTACCATTTGTTCCTGCATTTATAATCACTACATCTTCATTCAACTCAATTAATTTCATAGCTACTGCTTTTGCATTTAACATTGCTCCTATAAATATTCTTTTAGCAAAGATTGATTTCGCAAGAGTTTTGGTTCCATTTGTTGTAGTCATTAATAATGTCTTGTTTTTTATTATAGCTTCTTCATATTCTAGTGGTGAGTTAGATAAATCAAAACCTTCTATTTTAACAGCTCTTCTTTCTCCACCTAATATATAATCTTCTCTCTTAAGCTTCTTAGCATGTTCCAAGGTCTCTTCAATTGTTAAGTAAGGAATAACTTCCTTACATCCATTACTTAATGCTGTAACTATTACAGAAGTTGCTCTAAACATATCTATTACAACTACAATCTTATTTTTAATTTTACTTTCCTTTATATCATCGGCTGATATTATAATATCTACTTTCATAATCTCTATATCTCCTTATAGTTTTTACCTTGCCACAAATCATTTTCTTGTAATGCTTTATCTATTGAATTTAAAACTTCCCACTTATTTAAACTCCACATAGGTCCAATTAAAAGTTCTCTTGGCGCATCTCCTGTTAGTCTATGAACTACCATATCCTTAGGAAGAAGCGTTATGCCTTCTGATATCAATTCAACATAATCCTCTTTAGATAAAAATTCAAGCTTTCCCATTTCATATAATTCAACCATAGGGGTATGCTCCATTAAGTGCAATAAGTGTAGTTTAATTCCCTTCGCTCCTGAATGAGCAATATAATCTATAGTTTTTAGCATATCTTCTTTAGTTTCACCTGGTAACCCTAAAATATCATGAACTACTACATCAATATTTCTTTCTTTTAATCGTCTCATTGCATTTTCAAAAACTTCTATTTTATATCCCCGGTTTATTACCTTTGCTGTTTCATCACTATATGTTTGAAGTCCAAGTTCTATCCAAAGGTAAACTTTATTATTTATCTCTTCTAATAAATCTAATACATCATCATCTAAGCAATCTGGTCTTGTAGCTATTGCAATAGCTACAACATCTTCTTGGTTTAGAGCTTCTTCATATTTTTTTCTTAGATATTCAATAGGTGCATATGTATTTGTATAAGCTTGAAAATAAGCAATATACTTTCCCGTCTTCCACTTATGTGCCATCATTTCTTTTATATCATTAAACTGTTTTGTAATAGATACTTCTCTATTACCAGCAAAATCTCCTGAACCTCTTTCACTGCAAAAAAGGCAACCTCCACTACTTATCTTTCCATCTCTATTAGGGCACGAAAATCCTCCATCTAAGGATATTTTAAATGTTTTTTCTCCAAATTTATCTCTTAAAAAATAGTTTAAACTATTATATCTCTTACCATTCCAAAAATTATCCATATTTCCTCCAAGGTTATATTTATTTATTTGATTGTGCCTTAATTGTACATTTTAAAGAATAAAATGTACATTATCTATTCAGATTAATTTTCTCCATCACTTATTTCATATATAACTAAAACATTTCTTAAATATTGTAACATTTAAAGAATAAATTAAAAGTAAACCTTATATATTAATAAAAGGAACATTCTTCAAGGAGGATAAATATTGAAAAACGAATCAATCAAGGTATTTCAAGTTGCCACAGTATTTATTGGTACAATTGTTGGTGCTGGACTTGCTTCTGGAAAAGAGATTACAGAATTTTTCACTCAATATGGAATAACTAGTTTTTTAGGTATTATAACTTGTGGCATTTTCTATATTATAATGGGTTCTATAATCTCAAAGATAAGCATTGATTATAATCTCAGTTCATACAGTGATGTTATAAATATAATCAGTCCTAATATCTTAGGAAAGGTTACTGGTTTTATTACTACCTTTTTTCTTATTTCTAGCGCATCTATAATACTTGCAGGAAGTGGAGCTCTAATTCATCAATTTTTTGGGATACCTAAAATACTAGGTTCACTAATAATGATTTTAATTGCCGTCTTTTTTTTACTTCGCGATACTGAAGGCTTAATTGAGGTTAATTCATTTATTGTTCCAGGTTTAATTGGAACAATTACTTTAATTACAGCTTTATATTTTGCATTTTGTAAAGATACAATTTCATTTAATAATATAAATAGTTTTCCCCCTCAAAAATCAGGACTTGCTATCTCAACAATATTATATGCAGGATATAACACACTTTCAGCCTCAGGAGTTTTAGTTCCTGTCAGCACTCAAATGAAAAAAACTAAAACCATGATTATTGGAGTTATAACTGGTGCAATTGGACTTACCGTACTTTGCTTAATGATAAACTTGTTATTAACAGTTAATCAGCCTTATATATATAATTATGAAATTCCACTACTTTTTGTAGCAAATAGGTTTGGTAACATATTTCAAGCCTTATTACTTGTAATTATTTGGCTAGAGATGTTTTCAACAGAAGTTTCAGATATATATTCAATAAGTAAGACTTTGGAGCAATCATTCAATATTAGATTTAAAAAAGCTATATTTATGGTTTTAGGTATTGCTCTTTTAGTTTCTCAATTTGGATTTGGAAATCTTATAACTAAGTTATACCCTATGTTTGGTGTATTAAGCTTGATTTTTATATCTCAATGTATATTATTTATCTTTAAGCATAAAAAAGATTTCTTTAAGATATCTGAAAAATAAATAATTAGACTACATTCGCTCACTGAGTAAGTGATTCACACCAAATCATTTTTTAAGGAAGTTAACGTGTATTCACAAGTTAACTAAGTTCGAGAACTAAAATATAAAATTTTGACTCTCACTTGTCTACTTATGATATACTCTTTATAAAATATTTAATAATTGGGCATATTATTCAAAATAAACTCGTCTACTGACTTGTTGCTTTTTAATATGCCTTATCTTGAAGGATTTGATATATATGAATTATTTAGATATGTTAGATGAGTGTACTCTTTGTCATAGAAATTGTAAGATTAACAGAAATGACAATAAGTTAGGCTTTTGTAAAGCTTCAAACAAAGTAAAAATAGCCAAAGCTTCTTTACATCTTTGGGAAGAACCACCTATATCACAGGGTAATGGTTCTGGTACTGTATTCTTTTCTCATTGTAATTTTAAATGTGTATTTTGCCAAAATCATGATATAAGCCAAGGAACTGAAGAAAATATTTCTTACTTAGATAAAATAATAATCAATAATCCATCACCTAAAACTCTAGTTACTGGGATGGAAATATCTATTGAAAGACTCGCTGAAGTATTTTTAGAACTTCAAGAAAAGGGAGCAAATAATATTAATTTAGTTACACCAACACATTATGTTCCCCAAATAGTAGAAGCGCTAAAGATTGCAAAGAAAAGTAAATTAACAATACCTATTCTTTATAATACAAATAGCTACGATTCTATAGAAACTATAAAATCATTAAATGGATATATTGATGTTTATTTGCCAGACTTCAAATATTTTAATGATAAATATGCAATTAAATATTCTTCTGCAAGTGACTATGCTTCTAATGCAGTAAAATTAATAGATGAGATGCTAAATCAAGTTGGTAGTCCTAAATTTAATTCAAAAGGTCATATGATTAAGGGTATTATTGTAAGGCACTTAATGCTTCCAGGACTTCTTTTTGACTCAAAAAAAGTAATTGACCTTATTTATAATAGGTATGGTCATAACATCTATATAAGCTTAATGAATCAATATGTACCTATGTATAAAGCTTGTAATTACCCCGAAATAAATAAACCTCTTAATCCAAAACATTATGACAGCCTAATTAATTATGCTGTAGAACTTGGAATTACAAATGGGTTTATTCAAGATGAAGGTACTAATACATCTGATTTTATCCCAAGCTTTAATTTAGAAGGAGTGAAACACTGAATAGTTGACTGTAACACTAAGCAACTAATAATAAAACTTAAAGGAAAAGCTCAAAAATCAAAATATAAAACTTTGATTCTTGCGGTTTTCCTTAAAAATTTTTTAATATATATTTCTTCAAATTTTAGTAATAAAATTTAGGGATTTCTCTTTTATTATCTACGCCTGGTATAATTGGAGGTATAAATTCATTTTGGGTCCATATATGTTGGCCCTCACAAGTACTTCTAAGTTCTGCTATTCTAGTTACGCCTACATAGACATCTGATATTTTATACCAAGTTGCATAATCAACTACTCCTGTTTGAGGCAATGTAAATATTCCTTGAAATACTTTTACTGCATTTGCAGTTGTTTGTCTAAACTGCCCATCTTCAGCAACCTTAGGAATTAAAGGATAGTTTTTTGCTATCGCATTTAGTTGATTTTGAATTGTCCTTACTGGTGGACCAGATGATCCAATAGTTAATTCAGTCCCTGGGTATGATTGAGGACTTCCAGCAACTTTTTCAGCTGTAACTAATTCAATATCATCTCCATAATAATATTTCAATATCTCATACGGCACTTTACCTTCCACGCCTAGAGATTGGCTTCCCCATTGACTTAACCATTGTGGACACTTAACACTCTTACCATCACAGTATTGTGTTAAAAGTGGTTGTTTTTTACCAATCCTCCTTATATAAGTAGAAAATATCTCATCTACAATTATACTTATACTATCATAAATATTTCTTCCATAATTAAACGCATGATCATAAGCTGTTGAGCTTGTAATATCAAAATTTTTACCTTTCCCCCTATACCACTCAGTATAAATTCTATTTAATGTAAAGGATAGTATACAAAAAACATTGGCTCTTATAGTTGAGTTAGTCCAAGTTGAATATATCTCACATGATGCCACATTTTTGATATAATCCTTAAATGGCACTTTATAATTTGGTGCAGATGTATCATTTGGCACTCCTTGATGAACAATAATATATTCTGGAACTATAGGTTGAGGTAATACAACGCCTGAACTTGGTGGAGGTAATGGTTTATCAACTTCCTCAGGTATCTTAGGTGGGAAATTCCCATTCAAAGTATTGGGTTGTATATTTATAACTTCCTGCCTCATATCCCCTCTTCCTAAACTGCTTTCCAAATTACATATTTGATAAGCAACTTGTGTAGGAAATACTTGACAACCAATTATTACTATTGGTTTAAACCCATTTCTTTCAACAGTTATATCATATAAACTATAGGGAATATTATTACTGTTTTCATTTAGTGAATACTCTAATGGTGGTGCTACTAATTCTATTTCATTTGTTAACCCAACTTGATTCGTAGTTAGCTCAACATTCTTCAAATTTTCAGATCCTGCTGATCCTTTTACAGTTATCTTTGCATTATCAATGGGAATATAATCATTACCTCTAAAGCATTGAACCTTTAGCCTTCCTAGATTAGGAGCAGTTTGTCCATTACTCATATTATCCATTATCTCTCCTTTAATATTTTTTCTCAAAATATTATATTTATTAAATTCACTATTTATTACTGATACATTGCTAGTATTTATATTTCCTCTACTTAGAACTGCATTTAAATCTTCATTAAGTAAATTTAAACTATCTAACGCACACACCTCTCCATATCCCCATAATGGATTTGGATATATTACATCTGTGCGCCTTTTTTTTGCTGCTTTTATTAAGTAGTATTTTAATCTTTGTCCAAACATATATGGATCATTACCTTTAACTATCCCCCATTGCATAATTAGTGCACATATCCCAGACACTTGAGGTGCTGCCATTGATGTTCCTGTCTTATTGTCATAACCTCCATTAGGAACTGGACCAACTATATCTTCTCCTGGTGCCACTAAATCAGGTCTTACTAAACTACCTTGATTTTGTGCACCTCTTCCACTAAATGATGAAAGATTATTGGTTTTATAATTATAACTTCCAACTGCAATTATATTATCTACTGTCGCTGGTATTCCTAAAGTATTAAATTGATTTGGCTCTAAAAATTTTGTTTTAAGATTAAGACCCTCTAATACTGGAAGCCATATTGAATATGTCCCTAAGTACTCATTTAAAACATTTATTTCTAATGTCCATACCCCTTCAGCAATATATTCACCTCTAGTAGATAAAATTATTTTAATTTCACTATTTAATTCAAATGGCTTAGCTCCTGCTATATATATATCATATCTATCACTTCCTATAGCACCTTGAAAATATCCCTCATGTATATCAATATTCCCACTACTTCGTCCTGTTGGACTTATTATATTAATTGATATATCTGGTAAAATTGATTTATATAAGTTCATTACAACTGATTTCTCATCACTTGCTATGTTAAAAATTTCTCTTTGTGTTTTATTTAATTCATGTCCAACATGATGTCCTGCATCTCCTTCATTTCCAGCAGCAATAACAATAGATACCCGCTCTAGATTTGATACAGTTCTAATATATTGTTCTAATAAACTACTTCCATTATGTGCTCCATCATTTGTACTTAAACTAATGCTAATAACTAAAGGCATATTAAGTTCTTTACTCTTATCTAATAAAAACCTAATTCCTTGCATTATTTGAGAGCTTAAAACTGTTACTCCTCTTGCTGCCTTCACCATTGCTATTGATGCATTAGGCGCTGCCCCTTTATACATTGAATTTATATTTCCTCCGCCACATGCAATTCCTACAACATGAGTTCCATGACTTGTATTATCTATAGATGGTACTATTAAATATGGATTAGGAGCTTTTATTGCTTCATTTATCATTTGCTTATTATAAACATTTCCACCAGTACTTAAATCATAAATATATTCTATTCTTGTAGTTCCATTTGTACTCATAAACGCAGGATGCATATAATCTATTCCTGAATCTACAAATCCAATTAACACGCCTTCACCAGAAACATCATATTTAGGATTTAATTCAGATATACAAGACACTCTATTACTTTGTTCATCTTGCTCATATAAATTTTTAGGTAACTCAATATATTGAATAGTGTTACTTATTGATAATTCCTGTAACTTATTTATTGGTATATTAACTATTGCAAAGTTAAATCCTAAATCCTGAAACTTTCCACCCAATCCTTCAACGAATGCCTTTGTTTGATCTGCACTATCCCTATACAAAATAATAAGTTCGATATTATTATTCTGGTTTTCTAAATTAAATTTGTAACCTAACTTATCTAATATTGCTGAAGGTACATTAGTTAATAATCCTATTGATGCATCTACTTTTGATGAAACTTGTCTTTCAGTATTAGCTATAATAATCACACCCTAAATAAGTATATATAGTTATACTATGCAATTAAATATCCATATGTAACAAGAATAGAATTATAATAAATCCAACACGAATCCTTCCCTATATAACTTTCTAAAGAAAAATGAGTAAAAAAATAGAGGATAATTAAAATATATTAATTATCCTTTATTTCTCTGGCTATTTCTGCATTTAATTTCTCAAAAAACTTATTATAGTTCTTTTATAATTTAATTTCAACTCTTTCTAATTTAGCAATTACATCTATTTCTTTTACTTCCATAGTTTCAGTAAGTAGACTTCCTGCATTACTAACTAAAAGCACTTTAGAATTTCCTAAAACTTTCACTTGCCTTATCTTTCTATTCCCTTTATAGTCAATTAAGAAAATCCCATTATTACTTACTTCTTTTACACTATGTGCAAAAGCAATATCACCTTTTAATATTCTGAAACCATTCATTTCATCGTCTTCTATCTCTAAATAAAATACCTTATCTTGTGGATAATCTTCTATTTTATTTGAATGAATAGGCATCTCTTTAGATCCCTTTTTATTTGATAATGAATAATTATATATTGGAACACTTCTAAGCACTGATGAAAAGGCATCTGTCCAAATCTCTGAGCTCTCTGTATTTCTCTTTGGAAGTTCTTTTAAAGTCTTTCGTTCTTCCATTAGAGCCTCATCTGTAACAACCATACTTATATCATTTAAATCAGCTTTTAAAACTTTAGCTGCTTTGTCTATAAATGATTCCGGTGCAACTTTTCTTCCCATTTCAACTTCATTTAAATACTTATCTGCCACACCCAATTTCTTAGCTAATGCTTTAACTGTCATGCCGCTCTTTTCTCTAGCTTGTTTTATATTTTCTCCTACACGACTCACTTTACTTTCTCCCCTTTTGCTGTTGTGCTTCAAACCATTCTCTCTCTTCAACCAAATGTTCTAACAAATATTTAAAGGTCCATTTATAATTTTGAGCTGTAGATACAGCCAATACTCCACCTTTGATAAAACCTCTAATATATCTAATAGTAAATTTTAATTGTTCATCTTTAAATCCATTAAAAATAAGTGCCTTTTCAGTTAATGGCAACTTATCATAAGAATCTTCATTTGTATCTTCACTTAATATGTCTTCTAATTTCATTGATGCCATATTATCCTTTATTTCTATTACCTTAATGTTTTGGCTTTCAATCTTTTTAATTTCTTCTGCATTTAGCCCATATGCTAATATGCATTTATCACTTATAGCCATTTTGACACCTCTTTTCTATTTATTTTATGTACAAATATTTAATTATATATCTTTTTAAAATGATTTTTCAGCAAACTATATATTTATATATGCTTTATTTTAACTAAAGTATATATAACCAAAACTCATTATTAAGCCAAGTTTCACTTTATTCTTCAATTATTTCAGGTTGTTTAATTTCTTCACCTTGCATATCTACTGTAACACTTTTAATTACTTGATCTTCATGAGGTCTATCAGATCTATCAGCCTTTTGAGCAACAATCTTATCTGCTACTTCCATACCTTCAATAACTTTACCAAATGATGCATATTGATTATCTAAATGTGGTGCGTCTGCAACCATAATGAAAAATTGACTTCCTGCTGAATCTGGATGCATAGATCTAGCCATTGATAATATTCCCTTAGAATGCTTCAATGTATTTTTAAAACCATTGTTTGTAAATTCTCCTTTTATACCGTATCCTGGACCTCCCATACCACTACCTTCTGGGCATCCCCCTTGAATCATGAATCCTGGAATAACTCTGTGAAATATTAATCCATCATAAAAACCTCTATTAATTAAATCTACAAAATTGCTTACTGTATTTGGTGCTATTTCAGGATATAATTCTGCCTTAATAACCCCACCATTTTCCATAGTCATTGTAATAATTGGATTCTTCATTTTTAATTTTCTCCTCTCGATATCAATCTTAAATAATATTATTATCTAAAATATAAATTTAAATTCATCATTTACATATATTTCTTATATGCTCTAAATCCTATTTATATTTTTATATTAATTAGATTATAACAGAAATCTATAATTTTATTATCATTTATAGAATTATAAATTGTTATATTTCCGTTTTCTTTTGAATCATTTAACAAATCCTTTTCTATCAATTTTCTTTTTAGTTCATAAGAAGTACCAATCCCACCATCAATAAAAGGTATATTCTGCCCTATAACATTAGATAAAGCTTTCTTTATAAAAGGATAATGCGTACATCCTAAAACAACTGCTGCTATATCATCAGTTAAATTTGATTTAAACTTTTCTTTTAAGTAAGTTTCTAATTCTTCTCCCTCTAGTACCCCTTGTTCTATAAATTCCACAAGACCTGCACAAGGTAATGATACTATATTGGATTCACTTTTATATTTATCCATCAGAAGTTTAAATTTCTTTTCTTTTAATGTCATAGGTGTTGCCATTATTATTATATTACCTTTTCTACATAACTTGACCGCAGGCTTTAGCGCAGGTTCTATACCTATTATAGTAATATTTTTATACTTATTCCTAATATCATCAATTGCAGCACTAGTTGCCGTATTACACGCTACTACTACTGCTTTAACATTCTTATTTAATAAAAAATCCACTGCATCCAAAGTAAGATTTTTAACTTCACCTAAGTCCTTAATTCCATAGGGCGCATTTTTTGAATCTCCAAAATATATAAAATTTTCATTTGGCATGATAGAAATAGCCTCTTTCATAACACTTAAACCACCTACCCCTGAATCAAAAAATCCTATAGGATTATTTTTAATATTCAAAGCGTCCTCACTCCATCTTTTTCTAAAATTAGGCATATAAATCAAAAATTTGAATGTACCTTGCCTAATAAATATTTTATTACTTTATTTATCTAATGTCTAGAAATTATAATACTCCTATCTTTATGAACATAATATAAAATTTTTATGATTATATACAATTTCGAACTACATTCTGTTTAAAGGTATTAATTTTATAATAAATCTACACAATACCCTTGCTTTATTATTTTTCAGCTATATTTTTAGCATTTTTTCGTCATTACAGTATAATTATACCTATAATTTATGATATAATAACAATTATTAATATAGTGAGGTATATTATTATGAGATTAGTTCCTATTGAATGTATTAGAGAAAACTCATTATTGGGTAAAAATATATATACTTCTGATGGGCGATGCTTACTTAGATCTGGCGTTGTCTTAACAGATGCTATATTAAAAAAAATTAAGGATTTTAAAATATTCTCTCTTTATATAATTGATGAATATAGTTCTCATGAAATTGAAGATATTATAAAACCTGAATTAAGGCAAAAATCTATATCTATTATTAAAGAAACCTTTTGCGATATACAACGAATAGCTTCTGTTCATAATTTTGAAAAACGTAATATAAAAGATTATACAAAAAAGGAAAAAAGATACTTTAAGTCAATTAATAAAATAGCTGAAGAATTATTAGAAAATGTTTTGTCAAATAAACATGTATTATTGTCTTTAGTTGATATAAAAAGCATGGATACTTATACTTATGCTCATAGTGTTAATGTTGCTGTAATATCTATTGTGCTTGGTATTAGTTTGAACCTTTCTAAGCGAAATTTATTTTATCTTTGTATTGGTGCATTAATTCATGATATAGGAAAATCATTTATTCCAAACGAAATCCTTCAAAAACCAGATAATCTAACCCCAGAAGAATTTGAAATAATGAAGAAGCATCCAAAATGTGGATATAATTTTTTAGGTAACTTTTTCACTTTAAGTTCCCAAATTAAAATAATTGTTCTACAGCATCATGAAAGATTTGATGGCTTGGGTTATCCGAATGGAATTTCAGGCAAACAAATCAGTTATCTAGCTAGAATTGTAAGCATCGCTGATGTTTATGATGCCCTAACCTCTGATAGACCATATAAAAGGGCTATGTGCCCAAATGATGTCCTAGAGTATTTGATGTCTAATGCTGGTACAATCTTTGATTATGATATGATAAATGTATTTTGCAAGGTTGTTATTCCATTTCCCCAAGGAACAATTGTAAGTCTTAGTAATGGTGATGTCGGAATAGTTGAAGAGACCCTTCCAAATTTTCCATTAAGGCCTATTATAAAAATAGTTAAAAGTGAGCGTTTAAATGAAATTGGCTCTAAAATTAATTTAATAGATACTCTTTCAGTTGTAATTTCTAAAATACAATATGAAATATAAAGTAAGTTACTAAATGTTGTTGGTAACTTATTTTTTACATATATATTAATTTATTCTTTCACTCTTACCTCTAAAAGGATTAATATTTGCAAGCTCTTCGGCTTCCTTAAAGCTCCTAGCTCTAAATACTAAAGTCCAACCATTCTTATCATATTTTCCTGCACACATTATGTATTTTTCTTGCTGACTAATATACTTTTCTTGTCTATCTATTATAAGGCTTCTAATATTATCGACATTCTTACAATTTAATTTCACATAAAAATTTCCCATTTCCTTCATATTACACATCTCCTTAGCAAACGTATGTTCATTAATTGTATTATACAGAACACACGTTTGTATGTCAACTAATATTAATTTCCTTATTGTAAATTAAGAGAAGCAAACACAGGTGATTTAATCTTATATTCGGCAAGTAATTTTGAAAACATTAAAATTACTTGATTTTTGCTATTTTATTAAATTTTCTTAAAATTTTTAACCCATTACCTATTTTTAGGTAAACTTAATAAACCTCTTTAATCTAAGTTCTAGTAAATGATATTTAATTCAACAGAACTAGCTTTCCACCAAACTCAACTACCTTTATATTTATAAATCAAAAAACTTCTTCAACTCAATCAAATGATTTTTACTAACAGGGATATCAATAAGTATGCCCTGCAGTCTAAGAATATAATTATTTTTGAACATAGGAGAAATTTTAACTA
>Ga0224516_1000241_pt1 | contig 13526 bp, 9 predicted proteins | sample IRFST0metaG_FD_179884 | JGI IMG/M metagenome (GOLD analysis project Ga0224516, IMG submission 179884) | Peat soil microbial communities from Stordalen Mire, Sweden - IR.F.S.T0 | ecosystem: Environmental > Terrestrial > Soil > Wetlands > Peat | place: Sweden: Norrbotten County, Stordalen Mire... | reverse complement strand
GGTATACTATATTACATGCCTCAAATTTGGACCAGTGATGATACTGATGCTGTAGAAAGATTGAAAATTCAATATGGTACAAGTATAGTTTATCCAATTAGCACTATGGGATCACACGTATCAGCTATCCCAAATCATCAAGTTCACAGAAAAACTTCTCTAAAAATGAGAGGCGATGTTGCTATGTCAGGTAACTTTGGATATGAACTCGATCTTACTAAATTTAGTGATGAAGAAAAAGAAACTGTAAAGAAACAAATAGAGTCTTATAAAGAATTAAGATCCCTTATTCAATTTGGTGATATGTATAGATTATTAAATCCATTTGATGGCAATGAAGCCTCTTGGATAATTGTATCAGAAGATAAAACAGAAGCTTTTGCAACATATTTTAGAGTTCTTGCAGCTCCAAATGAACCAATAAGGAAATTACATTTTAGAGGATTGGATCCAGATAAAAACTATTCGGTTTCTGAAATCGATGGACTGTTTGGTGGCGATGAACTTATGTATGGCGGTATTACTATCCCTGGCTTAGAGGGAGATTATCAAAGTATTACTTGGACAATAAAAGTAAATTAACATACTTAACTAACTTAAATAGATTAATTTTAAATTATATAAAGATAAAAGTACTTCAAAATGATTTTTTAATCTTTTTGAAGTACTTCTATTTTTCTATTAATTTTCTTAGCCATATGGCAGAAAGTAGTATGTTAGTTCATTCGATGCTTATATTATATTATTTCTAAAGTGTTTTAATATAATTAGTATTACTTTTTCTATACTGGACAGGTGTAATGCTAAATTGTTTTTTAAAGTGTTTATAAAAAGTAGGTGTATCTTTAAATCCACAAGAATAAGATATTTCTGTAATATTCATTTTTGTAGTTTCCAACAAATTTATAGCAGTATTTAATCGAAAAGAAATAAGATATTGTTGAGGCGAAATATTGAGTTCTTGCATAAATAATTTATATAAATAAGTTCTATCAATTCTAACATATTTGGCTATATCACTTATTTTAATATCATAGCTGAAATTATTATAAATATAATTAAGTGCTTTATCAAAATACGATTCACATATGTTTTTTTCTTTTAAATTAACTTGGTCATATATACTAGAAAAGCATAAATATAATTGCCCGAGTAAAGCAAATTCATTACTACTATTAGCTTCATAATTATGAAGCAAAGAAAGTAAATTTATTTTGAAAGTTTCTCCACTATAATCTTTAAAAATCAAATTATCTTTTGATAAACCACATTTTTTCAGAATATTGCTAGCTTCATATCCATCGAAACTAATCCAACAATATTCCCAAGGCTCTTCTTTATCTGCTTTGTAATAAGTAGATTCGCCAGGGTAAATTAAAAAGCCTTCTCCCTTTTCTAATTCATAGCATTTATTATTAACATAATAGCTTCCTTTTCCATTTAAAACATAGTGCAACAGATAGTGAGGACGAATTGCAGGACCAAAAGAATGAGAAGCTGAACATATCTCTGAACCTCCATAATATATGGTTAAAGCACGACTTAATTTATTTTGTGAAGTAAATTCTACCTTATTTTGCATTTTTTCAGTCCCCTTTAGTAGTATTTTTCTAATTTTATGAAAATTTATAATTAAAATTATATAGCAAAGTCTAGATTATTTTATTCCATCATAGTTTTAAAAAGATTCAACATAACAACAACTTTTTGAAACATAAAACATAGAAATTATATACCCTATAATTATATAATTAATTTATACTAAAATCAAAAAAATTAAGGAGGATAAGTAAATGAAAATTACTTTTATGGGAGCTGGTAGTACTGTATTTGCAAGGAATGTATTAGGTGATTGCATGTGTAGTGAAGCGCTACGCGAAAGTGAAATTGCTCTTTATGATATCGATGCTGAAAGATTAAGAGAAAGTGAAATAATATTAAATGCAATCAACAAAAACATAAATGAAGGAAGATCCAATATTAAATGTTTCTTAGGTGTAGAAAATCGAAAAGCAGCACTTAAAGATGCTACCTTTGTTGTTAATGCAATTCAAGTAGGAGGATATGACCCTTGTACAATTACTGATTTTGAAATTCCTACAAAATATGGTTTAAAACAAACAATTGCAGATACAATGGGAATTGGTGGAATTATGAGAGCTCTTAGAACAATTCCTGTTATGGCTGACTTTGCAAAAGATATGGAGGAAGTTTGTCCAGATGCATTTTTCTTAAATTACACAAATCCAATGGCAATGCTTACAGGATTTATGCAACGCTTTACTAAAGTGAAAACAATAGGTCTTTGCCATAGTGTACAAGTATGCTCCGAGAACTTATTAAAGGATTTAGGAATGGAAGATAAATTAGAAGGCAGAAAAGAACTAATCGCTGGAATTAATCATATGGGATGGCTCTTAGAAATATACGATAAAGATGGTAATGATTTATATCCAGAAATCAAGAAAAGAGCAGAAGCAAAGAATTCCGCAGAAGAAAAACATAAGGATATGGTACGTTATGAATATATTAAACATCTTGGGTATTACTGCACCGAGTCAAGTGAGCATAATGCAGAATATAATCCATTCTTTATAAAATCAAAATATCCAGAATTAATTGAGAAATTCAATATTCCATTAGATGAATATCCACGAAGATGCATAGAACAAATTGAGGGCTGGCAAAAAGAAAAAAATCAAATATTGCAAGATGGTAAAGTTACACATGAACGTTCTAAGGAATATGCTTCTTATATTATGGAGGCAATTGCAACAAATACACCATATAAAATTGGAGGTAATGTAATCAATACAGGGCTTATTGATAATTTGCCAGCTGATGCATGTGTAGAAGTTCCTTGTATGGTTGATGCTATGGGATTTCATCCAACTCATGTAGGTAAACTACCAACACAACTTGCAGCAATGAATATTAGTAATATAAGTGCTCAATTATTAGCAATTGAAGCAGCTGTAACAAAGGATAGAAGTAAACTATATCAAGCTGCTATGATGGATCCACATACAGCTGCAGAACTATCCATTGATGATATCATTAAAATGTGCGATGAAATGATAGATGCACATGGAGATTATATGAAAGACTTTAACAAATAATTGTGTTTTAGAATATAACGCGCCGAAAGAAGTAGTAATCTGCACAAAAGATTACTACTTCTTTCTAGTATGGCATATCTTTAAAAATATAAATTCATTTCATAGTTTTTTATCCAAAATAATAGATTGTCTATAAATATAACTTTTATAAACAATCTACTATTTTTTATTCAATATATTGGGGAAATATATTGAATATTAACTTATTCATTATCTGTATTAATGGTCCTATTGAAATTGTTGCAATTATAGTTCCAATACCTATAGGCCCTTTCAACGCAAATGCAATTATGATACATATTGTATCTATTGTTAATTTTGCTTTCATTTTAAATTTCATCTATTTTACCACCCAAATATTATTAATATCTTATATTATAACTTTCCACCAGATGTAGCTATTCCTTCTATAAATCTCTTTTGGAATATTATAAATAGTAATAACATTGGCCAAATTGCAAGTAATGATCCTGCCATAAGTTGAGGATAGTTAGTTGCAAACTGTCCTTGAAGTGATGCAAGTCCAGATGAAAGTGTCATTTTATCAATAGACATATTAACAATTAAAGGCCACATAAGATCTTTAAATGCAAATAGTGAGGTAAATATTGCTAATGCAATCAATCCTGAACGTGATAACGGTAGCATTATTTTATAAAATGTTTGCCATATAGTACATCCATCAAGCTTTGCTGCTTCTTCTAAATCCTTAGGTAATCCCATAAAGAATTGTCTTAATAAGAATGTTCCAAAGGCACTAACTACACCAGGCACTATTAAAGCTGAAACTGTATTTAATAGCCCTAATTTTTGTACAATTAAAAATTGTGGAACTATGAATAATTGTCCTGGTATCATCATTTGAAATAATACTATTCCAAAGAATATATTTTTACCTGGAAAATTCAATCTTGCACATGCATAAGCTGCCATTGCACTAAATAAAACTGATCCTATAACTCTTCCTGCCATCATTAGCATCGTATTCACATAAAAAGATGCGAATGGAAGTATTTTCATTACAGCTGGGTAATTATCCCATCTAAATAATTCCGGAAAAATTTTAGGTGGAATTTGTACTGATTCTGTTAATGTTTTAACAGATGTTAATAACATCCATAAAAACGGAAGTATCATTATTACCGCTCCAATTATTAAAATTACATGTGTTAAAATCTTGCCTTTATTTTTACTTGAATTTTTCATCTTTATACTTCCTCCTCTCTAGTAATTTACCCATTTCTTTTGACACTTAACTTGTATTACTGTAACTATCATTATAATAGCTAATAGCAACATAAGAATTGCTGACCCATACCCTTTATCATTTAATACAAATGAATGTTTATAGAATAAGTAAACTAAGGATTGAGTATTTTTTATTGCAGTACTTGTTTTGTCTATCATCATAAATATAATATCAAATACTTGGAATGCACTTATAATACTAGTAACAACCACAAAGAACAGTGTTGGTGAAACTAAAGGAACAGTTATTGTAAAAAACTTTCTCAAAGGACTTGCACCATCAATACTTGCCGCTTCATAATAGTCATTTGGTATTTCTTGTAAACCAGCTAATAATAACACCATATTATAACCAATAGCACTCCAAACACCAACAATAACTATAGATATTAATGCTATATTGGGATCAGTAATCCACTTAGGTCCATTTATACCTATAATTGATAGTAAGTAATTTATTAATCCATACTCTGAATTGAATAACCATCTCCATACCATTGCTATAGCAGCTGGTGCTGCAACCATTGGTAAAAAGTAAATTGTTCTGTATACTGATCTGCCTTTAATTTTTTGATTTAGTAATACTGCAACTATTAATGATAAAATTACTATAGCCGGAACAGATACAATTGTATATCCAAGAGTATTATATACTGCTTGAATTACATCCGGATCCTGAATTAGCTTTTTATAATTATCTAACCCTGCCCAAGTACTTTTCCCAAAAGCTCCAGCATTTTCAAAGCTTAATATTAGTGTTTGTATCGCGGGAATTATATTCAATATCATAAGACCTATGAATGTAGGAAATATCATTATATATGCCCATTTCCATTCATTCAATGTGCTTTTGCTAATCTTCTTTTTAACTTTCACACTCTTATCAGTTGAAATTTCTGCTACATTTTCTCTCTTCATGGTCAAATTAATCACTTCCTTTATCTAGTTTGTGGCAGCTCTTATAATAAGAGCTGCCACAAATTTTTACTTTATTTTTCAGTTGCTAGAACTACATTAACTTTTTTTGCTACTTCATCGCAAGCGTCATTTACTGAAACTTTTCCTGTAAATGCGTTAAGTAGTGATTCCTTTTCAGCAGTTTGCCATTTATCAGTTTCCTTAGAATATGGATTAATCTTTGCATAAGTTAACATATCTGCATATACCTTTGAATTAAACTTTGTTTGAGTCTTCATCCATAGATCTGTTGTACCTTGATATGCTGGAATAGCAACTCCTGATTCTGCTTGAATCTTGTTTGCTTCTTCTGAACCTAAGTATTCAACAAATTTCCATGCTTCTTCTTGATGTTTAGAACTTGCTGCAATAGCATTACCAAGACCATTGTATATTGTAGCTCTTTGTTTACCTTGTGGCAGTACAGCTACATCACAATTTTGTGCAACATAATCATTAGCTTTGAATTCAGAAAGCATCCATGATCCGAATAAGGCCATTGCTGTTTTTCCTGATTCAAAAAATGCTGTATAAGAATTTTCAGAAAATTGTTGTTGATTTGGAGATACTTTTTCTTTTAAACTTAAATCAACATACCATTGCATTGCTTCTTTTACTGCTGGTGTATCAAAACCTGATTTAGTTTTATCAGCTGATATTACTTCACCACCATTTTGGAATATAAAATTATCAAATCCTTGTTGCATATCTAATGGAGCACCAAAACCATAAATTCCTTTTTCAGTATTAGTTATTTTTTTAGCTGCTGCTAACATATCATTCCAAGTCCATTTATCAGTTGGATAAGGTACTCCTGCTTCATCAAATAATTTTTTATTATACCAAAGCCCAATTGTATCAAAATCTTTAGGAATAGCATATTCTTTACCACTATTTTCATAAACTTTAACCAAATCTTTTGGGAATTTGTCTAAACTAACTAGACTGCTGCCTTTGATTTTATCTGTTAAATCCGTTAGAACTCCATTTGATGCATATCTAGCTGCTTGATTAGGGTGCATCCAAAATACATCTGGTAGACTTCCGCCTGTTGCTCCTGCATCTAACTTAGTCCAATATTGATCCCATCCTGTAACTTCAACATTTACTTTTATTCCTGGATTTTTCTTTTCAAATCCATCAGCCATAGCTCTCATTCCTGGCTCTTGGTTTTTATCCCAGATAGCATAAGTTATTGTTGCATCTCCACCCGAACCTTTACTAGCACTTCCTGTATTACTTCCACCACATCCAGTTAGCATAGTTCCTATAGCTGCTGTTGCAACAATAACACTTATTAATTTTTTAATACTTTTTTTCATAATATTGACCCCCTATTTTAAATTAAATTTAATATTTGAATATACCTTTTGAAACTGTAATTACTGTGTATACATATTGAAGATTTATTTAATAATTACTATTTGAAGATTTATTTAATAATTACTATGTATACATAATATTATATTACATACCCTTTTTAAATGGTTTAATGTAATCGTTGTATGGTTAAATGTGTGCAACAGAAAACCTTTTCTTTAATTGTTAATGATAAAGTATTAATAAAATAAAAAAGAACTCTTTAATATAATGTTTTTTTAATATCATTATATTAAAGAGTTTGTGCTAAAATCTTATATTTTATAAGTTCTTGGTTACACTTTGCACTTATTTTAGAGGTTTATATTTCTTAGTACCCATTGTTTAGCTGCATAATCACCTTTAAGTTCAGGTATGATCAATCCAATATTCATTAATTCATCTCCACCTAAAACCATATTTTCACCAACTATTTCATACTTAGCATCTTCTTGTAGTCCTATTAACTTCAATGGTTTATTCCATTTATTAGGTTCTGCATATTGTTTAACGTAACTTACAACAATTTCATATTTATCCTTAGAAATATTCATCCATGCAACTTCATTACTTTCAAATGGACTTAATAATCTAAAAGTATCTCCAAATTGAACCGTTTCTCTTATTTCTTTGTATAACTTAACTTGCTTTTTTATTACATCTTTTTCTTCTTCTGTTAATTTTGTAATATCAAGTTCATAACCAAAATTTCCCGCCATAGCCACTACTCCTCTAGTCTCAATAGGAGTAATTCTATCAACTTGGTGATTTGGTACTGCTGATACATGGCATCCCATAGATGCACTTGGATAAACTAAAGATGTTCCAAATTGGATTTTTAATCTTTCTATGGCATCTGTATCATCACTAGTCCATGTTTGTGGCATGTAATAAAGCATTCCTGGATCAAATCTTCCTCCACCACCAGAGCAACTTTCAAATAAAACTTCCGGAAATCTTGTTGTTATTTCTTCAAGAATTCTATATAAACCTAGCATATATCTATGTGCTGTTTCTCTTTGTCTTTTAGGCGGCAATCCAAGTGAACCTATTTCACTCATATTTCTATTCATATCCCATTTTACATATGATATTGAAGCATTTTCTAAAACATCACTAACCGATTTTATTATATAATCACATACTTCTTCTCTTGATAAATCTAATATAAGTTGTTCTCTTGCTGTTGATCTATTTCTACCTGGTACATGTATGCACCAATCTGGATGATTTTTATATAATTCACTACTCGGAGATACCATCTCTGGTTCAAACCAAAGTCCAAACTGTAATCCCATATCATTTATTTCTTTAGATAACTTTCCAAGTCCACCTTTTATCTTTTCTTCATTCACAAACCAATCTCCAAGGGATGTAGTATCATCATCTCTCTTGCCAAACCATCCATCATCAAGAACAAATAGTTCTATTCCGAGGTTACTTGCTTCCTTTGCAATTCCCTTTATATTTCTTTCATTAAAATCAAAGTACGTAGCTTCCCAATTATTTATAAGTATTGGGCGTACCTTATCTCTATATTTCCCTCTACATAAACGCTTTCCATATAAATCATTATAAATATGAGACATTCCTGTTAACCCATTAGGAGAATATACAAGCACTGCTTCTGGAGTTTGGAATTCCTCTCCCTTTTCTAATAACCACTTAAAATCAAATGGATTTATTCCAATTTGTGCTCTAGCTTTACTATACATATCTACTTCAACACCAGCTAAAAAGTTTCCACTATAAACTAAACTAAATCCATATACATCTCCATTTTGTTCATTTGATCCCTTTCTTGCCAGGGCCATAAAAGGATTTTGTGCATGACTACTTGCCCCTCTTCTGCTTTCAATTGATTGAATTCCAGATCTAAGGTTTGTTCTAACAATATGTCTTTCTCTTGCCCATGCACCAGATAAATGTATAAAATCAAAGTCATCTTCCTTAAAATCCACATTAGCACTTAAAGCTCTTAATATATTTACCTCTTCATCACTTTCATTTATTATCTTAACTGATTTTGTTATTGCATCAAAATCTTCAAATACATTATATGTTAATATTACTTTTATATTTTTCAATTCATCTTTTAAATATATTTCTAAAGTTTCTGCCTCTTCATCATTTTCAATATATGTTGATGGTAACCCTTTAAGAGAAATTTTTCCTTTGTAAATCTTATATCCATCATATCTAAGATCAGTTGTTGTACTACCATCTTCAAACTGAAGTTCGATAGCTGGTGAACGTAAATCAGTACTCCCGTATCCCGGATATTCTTGTGTAGTTGCTTCTAATTGAAATGTTTCTATATTATCTGTATTGGTAAGAAAGCTTCCCCATAAGTTTTTTTCTATAAGATAGTCTAAATTATTGGTACTTATCTTTTTTCCCCAATATAAATGAGATAAGTGATTACTTTCCAATACTTTCAATATATAACTTGTTCTGTTAGTTTTAAGATGAAATGTTTTTGTAACATTATCATAAATAACTGCCATATTAATTCCTCCATTTATTCTATTTTTATATATTTTTTATCAAAAAACGTCAATTTTTTAATTTTAAATTGACCATGTATATGTATTCATTATAATCTGATATAATATTAAATTATATGGTATTATGTATGTTGCTCATGTAAAAATGTTATGTTTGAAATTTAATTTTTTCATATACATACCGCTAAAGGAGTGTTAAATTACTATGGAAGTTAAATATGTTGAAGATTATAAAGTTAAATACCTTGAACCTCAAAAAAAGCAATCAGTAGATTTGTTTTTATGTTTTTGTGGAATAGAAAATTGTACTCCTGGTTATTCATATGGTCCCGCAGTAAGGCCTCAATATGTAATTCACTACATAATTGATGGAGAAGGCTCTTATACTGTTAACAATAAAACTTACATAATTAAAAAGAATCAAGGCTTCCTAATTCGACCTGGTACTGTTACTTATTATGAGGCCGATAAAAATAATCCTTGGAGTTATATGTGGATTGGATTTAATGGTGTTAAAGCTGAAACTTATTTGAACTATGCTAATCTTAATGAAGAAAATCTTATATTTGAGTATTCAAAGGATTCCACATTAAAAGACTATATTTCTGAAATGCTTAAATTAAATGAAATGGATTATTCTAATGAATTAAAGCTTGAAGGTATTTTATACTTCTTCATGTCAAAATTAGTTGAAACTAGAAAAGATGTTTTTAATCAGAAAGCTTACAAAAGTGCTGAATTATATTTAGAAAAATCTATAGAATTCATAGAAAATAATTATTCTAATAATATAAAAATTAATGATATTGCGAATTATATAGGAATAAACAGGAGTTACCTTACTCATATCTTTAAAAAAAATATTAATATTTCACCTCAAGACTTTTTAGTAAATTATAAAATAGATAAAGCCTGTATTCTTTTAGAAAATACAGACTTATCAATTAAAGTTGTAGCTAAATCCATAGGATATTCCGACCCATTGACATTTTCTAAAATATTCAAAAAAGTTAAAGGAGATAGTCCTAAAATTTATAGAGAAAGAATTTTTTCAAATCAAATATAATTGTTTCATCGGGCCATATCTGGCCCTTTTTTTATTTTGCCTTTTCAATCTTTTCTTCATTTTCTTAAATTATCCTATAGCTAGCATCCGCGAAACTCCCTTATATATGAAACTCCTCTCCCTAAGGTCAGATGAGTAAGCGATTCACACTAAATCAATTTTTAATGAGTAGTACAAGATATACAACATTTAGCCATATTGTTAGCAGATAAATGCATTTTAAAATTTATAAATATATTTTATAATAATAATTAAGGAAACTCGACTGACATTCGTTCGCTGAGTAAGTGACTCACATCAAATCATAGATTTGAGTTCTCTACTTAAAGAAACAGAAGATAATTTCTTGTAACCAATGCAAACGATATCTAAAAAAAGCACTTGGAGGTATGTACAATGAGTAAATTTTTAAAAATAAGTCGCACAAAGACAGATAAAAATATAAATGATAAGAAAAAAGGGAATATTCTATTTAAGAATGAACGTATTATAAGAGGTTTAAAAATAAAAAATAGATTGATTATTTCTTATGGGCTGTTAGTTTTAATTCCATTATTAATAATAGGAATCACTTCAGTATTTCAATCAAAAAATGCAATTAATAATAAAATTTCAAATTATTCATCTCAGATAATGTCACAAATAGGAGTTAATATTTCAAATGAGATGAGTAATAATTCAAATTTTGTACGAACAATAATGACAGATCCTCAAATACAAGATTATTTAGAAAGTATAAAAACTACTAATTCTTTTTCTGATTCTTACAAAGTTAATACCTTATCTAAATTAATTAATACTAAAGGAAGTACAAGAAACGATATATTGAGTTTAGGTATTATAGACACTAATAATATAAAAATAGGTACTTTTTCAACTCGATTTTCGGATGATATAAAGAAAAATTTATCGGATTTGTCTAAAAATGCTGAAGGAAAATTTATATGGAACTTACAGAAAAATTCATTAGGAAGTTATAGTCTATATATATCTGCACGAGTAAATTCTTTAACTAATTTTGGTAAGAATTTAGGGTTTGCATTTGAAGAATTAAATCCTAAAATACTTATTAATTCTTTTAAAAATGTAAGTTTAGGTGCTAATTCATCTATATTTATTGTAGATTCAAATGGTATTGTTATAGGAAGTGAAGATGAAAACTTAATTGGAACAGATTATAAAGATGCAAATCTTATTGGAAAAATTTTAGATACAGAAAAAGATTTAGCGAATGTTGATGATGGGGCAAAATTACAAAAACGATGTTTTTCTACAGACAAAGGTGAATCTCTTGTATCTTATTCACCTTTAAATGGTTCAGATTGGTACGTAGTTGGAGTTATTCCCTATAGTTATTTAAATTCAGACTCAAATGTTTTAAGAAATAATACCTTGGTAGTTGGTTTAATTTCATTTATAATTGCAATGGCTGTTGCATTAATAATATCAAGAAGTATTTCAAATCCTCTAGAAAAATTAGTTGTACTTATGAAAAAGGCTAAAGAAGGAAATTTAGACATTCATATAGTAGATGATAGCAAAGATGAGATCAGTGAAGTAATAAGTGCATTTAATGATATGGTAAAAAAAATAAACACTTTAATTAGAGATGTTAAAAGTCTGGCCGAAAATGTATCAAGTAATACAAAAATAATTACAGATGTTTCAGAGCATTCTTATGCATCATCAGAGGAAATCGCTGCAACGATGGATGAGATTACACAAGGAGCCTCAGAGCAAGCTACAAGTGCTAGCGAAGGTTTAGATTATATGAATAAATTGTCACAAGAAATAAATATAGTAAACAGTAAGACTCAAAATGTTTCATTAGTATTGGAAAAAACAAAAGAAATGAAGCAGTATGCTATTATATCAGTTGAAACATTGAATAATAAAGCAGAGGAAACAAATAAAGCTTCATCTAAAATTGTTGAAGATGTAAATAATTTAAATTCAAACGTTAAAGATATAAAGGCAATTGTAGAATTAATTGTTGATATAGCAGATCAAACTAATTTATTAGCATTAAATGCAGCAATTGAAGCTGCAAGAGCTGGTGAGTCAGGCAGAGGTTTTGCTGTTGTTGCAGACGAAGTAAGAAAATTAGCGGATAAATCAAAAGAATCATCTATTCAAATTAATAAAATCATTAATGATATTCAGCATAAGACAGAAGTTGTAGTGAAAGAAGCAACCAGTTCTAGTATTATAATAAGAGAACAGATGAAAGCGGTTGAAAAGACAGATACTGCTTTTAAAACAATATTCGAAGGAATGGATCAGATAGATAGTCAATTGAAAGAAATGGTTGCATCAATTAATGAAATAGTCAATTCCAAAGATAAAACTAAAATGGCTATGGAAAGCATTTCTGCTATTTCAGAAGAAACTGCTGCAACTACAGAACAGGTATCTGATGCAACAAAGGAACAAATTAATGGAAGTCAAAAGGTATCTGAGTTTGCTCAGGAATTAAACGAAGTTGTTGAAAAGCTAAATAGTGCAATAGCTCAATTTAAAGTAAATTAAAATACAAGTTAAGGGAGCTCTAAAATGAGTTCCCTTTAAAGTGTTATACTGACTTGTTTATTTTAATTTATTTCTCCAATCCAGCTTATGATATTTTCTTGATATATCTCTATATACAAGTTTGTATAAAAAACTAAAACAGTTATTATTTGTACAAATTCCTAGCGCAATTAATATCCTTTATATTCCAATTTATAAATCGCTAAAATAAACTTAAATAATGCTAATCATCCCCCATTATAAATAACAGAGGATGATTATAATTTAACTATGCGTTAAAAAATTAATACTATGCTTCAATAGTAAAATCATGAGTCTTTAAATTAGCCTTTAATATCGCAGTATGTTGTCCACATTTTCTAGTAATGACAAATTCATTTCCATTAACTTCTGTAATACACTCTCCATCTAATCCAAAGGCTTCATTTGTGTTACGTAATTTCATTAAATCTCTAATATCATTTACAATCTTTCTATCTTCAATGTTTTTCTTAATTTCTTCTTTTGAATAATAGTGACGATTGATATCTCTACCATTTTTAGTTTCTTCTATTAATTCAATATCATTTTCACCTGCAAGCATTCCTACATAGTAAACTTGTGGTATTCCAGGTGCAAAAAATTGAATTGCACGAGCTAATAAATAAGCCTTGTCGTTATTCCCAAGTGCTGAATAATAAGTACAATTCACTTGATATATATCTAAATTATTGTATGCCGCTGTATTGTATATCTTATTAA
>Ga0224516_1000240_pt1 | contig 13592 bp, 7 predicted proteins | sample IRFST0metaG_FD_179884 | JGI IMG/M metagenome (GOLD analysis project Ga0224516, IMG submission 179884) | Peat soil microbial communities from Stordalen Mire, Sweden - IR.F.S.T0 | ecosystem: Environmental > Terrestrial > Soil > Wetlands > Peat | place: Sweden: Norrbotten County, Stordalen Mire... | reverse complement strand
ACAAAATGTATTTAATTCTGAAAAATTATCAGAATTTATTATTAAAGAATTTGATTTACACGGGGATAAGCTTTTAGGAGCAATAGTAAAAGCTCAGTTTTCAAAGAAAATACATAAGGTTGTTAAGTTTGATTTAGTGAATTTATTTTATACTAAGCTTAAACCATTATTATATAAAAATATTTTAAAAAACAAAGATAAGTTTAGTGAAAAACTTAATAAGTTAATTCAAGAATTTATAAATTTAAAAAGTAGTGATGTATTTAATAAAGAGTTATCTCAGTTATTTGAATATAATCAAGTTTCTAGTTTTTCTAATAAGTTTGCAAAATCAGCAGGTGAATTATTACAAAAGAATGAATCTGTATTAAGAAATAGAATAGAGGAATTCTTAAATTCAAATGTTAAGAATATAAGTTTATCATCTGCATTAGAAAATTATAAAGTGGATATTTCAGGCTTTATTGTGGATAATGCATTGATAGTTCATAAGGAAACTGTGGATAAATATAAAGAGCACGAGTTAAAAGATATTATTAGTACATATTTTGATAAGCATGAATTATCTAATCTACTTATAAATAAAGGATATCCAATGCTAATAAATAAATTACCAAATTTATTAGATGGAAATATTAAAAAATTTGCAAGTAATAATTTAAGTAAATATAATGAAGATGAAATTTGTGATATAGTTCAAGACTTTATGGGAGGGCAACTTAAGCCTTTATCAATTTTTGGTGCTGTACTCGGGGTTGCAGTAGGATTATTATATGAATTGATACATCCAACTTCTATGGGAAACTTTGGATTCGCTAGTAGTTTATCAAATATGGCTATATCATGTGCAGTTATGGCCTTTATTGGATACATCACAAATGTAGTAGCTTTATGGATGATTTTTCATCCTTATAAAGAAAATAAAATGGTATCTAAAATACCATACTTTAAGAAATTTGCTTTAGGATATATACCAGCACATAAAAATGAATTTGCAGTTGGTATGGCTAAATTAATAGATGAAGAATTATTGAATAAAGAAGAGATTAGTAAAGTCTTTAATTCAAATAAAAACAAAGCGCAAGCCTTATTAATGTCCTTAGTTACAAATAATGACTATCAAATTCTAGTGAATTTACTAAGAGATAAAAAGCAAGGTTTAGCCAAGTATGTATATGAGAAAATTTTAAAGTATTGTAATGATGATTCTTGTTTATCAAAAAGAATTTCAAAATCATTAATGAATAGTAAACTTAATAAATTTATAAAAAAGGATAACGTCTTGGCTATAGTACCTAAATTAATAGATGGTATAAAAAGTTTTGAGGATAGTTTATCTGAAATTGTAAAAAGCAAACTTACAGAAGGTCATAAAGTTAATGATATTTTGCCAAAAGCAGTATCATCTGAAATAAGGAAATATGTTGAAATTCAAACACGTACATTGCTTGAGGAAAAGATTTCTAAGAGTAAGGATATAGACTTTATAAGTAGAATTGTTGTTAATTATAGTGGAAATTATGAGAGTAGAATTAAAAAATCATGCAAAGATATTTTTGGGAAAGAAGTTTTAGATAACATAAAAGATAATATGGAAATTAAAGCTCATACATATGTTTCTAATGACCTAAAATTACATGTTAGTGATTTGGTAAAGCAATTTTTACGTAGTGGCTTAGATGAAAACAATACTATTGGTGCAATGTTTGATGGTAAAATAAAAAGTATTGTTGATAATAATTTGCATTTATTAACTAATTATACTACGAAAAAATTAATAAATTACATTCAAGATAATCAAGAGAAGATATCTTTAACTGTGCAAGAAACAATTAAAAATGAACTTAACTTTTTTGAAAAAATGGCATATGGAGCATTTGGTGGAGACAATATAGCTGATAAAGTGGTATCAATAATATTAAATGAAAAATTGCCAATAATGATTAATGATGAAACTGATAAACTTGTTAATGTAGCTCGAGTTGCATTAGAGGACAGGATTTATCCTATGAAAACTAGCACATTAAAAATTAAAGCTGATGAAATCAATACTGTAATGTTGTTGGATAATATATTTGAACAATTTACTAAGAGTATTGATTCTAGAAAATATATTTCAAATGCTAGTAATTTAATTTTTGAATCTTTAATATCAACGCCAATTATTGAGTATCTTGAATTATGTAATTTACATACATTAGATTTGGCTTATAAAAAATTCTATAGTGAAGTTAATATTGTAAAAGATGATATCTATAATAGTATAAATATTAATAGTAGTAATTTATCTAGAATAGCTGGAGAATTTTTAAATGATAAAATAATTACACCATTATTTAATACTTCTAATTCGCAAATATTTGATGGAATTAGTGCGAGTGATGTTCAATATAGTGTTAGAAATATTTTAAATTTAATTAGTTCAAGTAAAGAAACAGAAAAATATTTAATTAAATTTTTAGAAAAAGTTTATGATAATACACTTTATGAATTAAAAACTGAACAAATTATGGATGGTGTTATACTAAGTGAAGATATTGAAAAGAGTATTAAATCAATTTTTGATAATGAATTATTTAATGAAAATAATATAAAATTAATAGAAGAAATAATCCAAAATGCAATTGATAATAATTTAGATTTTATAACAGAAGATACAAAGGATTATTTAGCAGATAGAACAATAGAAGCAGGATTATATTCAGTAAGTGATTACATTGTTCCAATATTGCAAGAAATAAACTTAAAGAATATAACAAATAAGCAAATTGAATTACTTAATCCTAAGGAAATTGATATATTATTCAATTCTTTTGCAGGAGATTTTTTCAATAAGCTACGTATTTATGGTATCTTTGGTTTTGTATTTGGTATTAATGTTGGATTATCAATTATTTTATGGGCACTTGATCTACAATATAGTAAGACCTCTTCAAAAAAAGACTTAGATACATTACAATAAAGAAAATTTTTCTTGGATGTTTATTTTACGCTTACAAGAACGGCATGACCGTTCTTGTAAGCGTATTTTTTTAGCCTTTTCTATAGATAACCACAACTGAAGTTGTATTTATATTTGGCATTAAATTCAACACGTACCATACTTAAGAGCATATCAAAACGGAGAAATCAGAAACATTGTTGTAACCACAAGGGTCATAATATGCAGCAGGCATTTGAAAATAAGCTGCTAAAAGCACTTAAGTAGAGAACCCAAATCTATGATTTGGTGTGAATCACGTGCTTAGCGAACGAATATGAGCCGAGTTTCCCCTTTAGGTTGTTCCACTTTAGCTTGTCCAATTGAATAGTTGGAGCAAGCTAAAGTGGGGGCAACCTTCCATTTAGTGCTTTCAGCGAAATTTTCATAGTCCTGCGAAACAACAATGTTTCTGATTTCGGTGAATCTACGCATAGTTATTTGTCTTTCTCAGCAAATTCTAAGCTTAGGTTAAGGTTGTATTAAGGGTTACTTGTTATAATTCAATCATTAAGTAAATTAATTTATAAATTAGGAGGTACGATTTGATTATAAGTGCAATAATAATCGCAATTATAGTAGCGGTAATTTTGATTTTTATATTTACTACAGGGAAATATGAAAAACCAGAAGTAATGAAGAATAGTTATGCTCTTGGAACTATAATAAATTTAAAAGCATATGGGAACAAAGCTGAAAAGGCAATAGATGAAGCAATTGAAAAATTAAATCACATTGATGATAAAATGTCAGCATTTAAAGCAGATAGTGAAATATCAAAAATAAATTCTAATGCTGGAACTTTATTAGAGGAAATAGTAAGCAAGGATACTTATTTTGTAGTGAAAAATGCTGTGAAGTATAGCGAAATATTAGAGGGAACTTTTGATCCTACAATAAGACCTTTGGTAAAACTTTGGAGTATAGGAACAAAAGAAGAAATAATACCTGAAAAATTCCAAATAGAAGAAACACGGAAGCTTGTAAATTATAAAGATGTGATTCTAAATGAAAATAAAAACTCAATAATGTTAAAACAAAAGAAACAAGCTTTAGATGTTGGAGGAATAGCAAAAGGATTTGCAGCTGATGAAGTTAGAGATATTTTTCATAAGAATAATGTTAAAAGTGCTCTAATTGATTTAGGCGGAAATATTTTTGCCCTTGGAAGTAAAGAAGATGGCACTCCTTGGAGGGTTGGAATTCAAAATCCATTTAAGCCTAGAGGAGAATATGTTGGAATATTAAGTGTTAAGAATAAATCAGTAGTTACATCAGGAAATTATGAAAAGTATTTTATGAAAGATGGACAAAGATTTCATCATATTATTGATCCCAAAACAGGATATCCATCACAAAGCAAAATTATAAGTGCAACTATTATATCAGATAATTCTATTGATGGTGATGGGTTATCAACAGGGATTTATATTCTAGGGATAGATAAGGCTATGAAAATTATGGAAACTATAGCTGGTGTCGAAGCAATATTCATCACAGAAGATAAAAAAATATATAAAACATCTGGTGTAAATAAAGAAATTTTAATATTAACAGATGAGGAATTTTCAGTAGGAATGTGAAAGAAAATAGACTAGCATACTGACTTGTTATTTTTTTGAACATTCCTAATATAATAAAATCGAAATCATGTTTTTAGAGAAGGAGTAATAAATATGGCTAAGAAAATAAAGAAATCGCAGGTATTAAGGCATGTTATACAATTTATTTTATTTTTAATTCTACCAGGTTTGTATTCAATAACTTTTAGTGAATTAAAAATAGTTTATCAAATGATTATTGGAGGTAATTTTAATTTTCTGCAAGCAATTCCAAATTTAATTGAATTTATAGCAGTCATGCTGTTAACAATAATAATGGGAAGATGGTTCTGTGGGTGGCTATGCGCTTTTGGAGCTTACAATGATTTAATATATTCCATATCAAAAAAGATATTTAAAGGAAAATTTAAAGTAAATGAAAAAGTTGACTCAATATTAAAATATGTAAAATATGTAGTTTTAATATTTATAATAATTGTTTCTTGGACAATGGGAAGTAATATCTTAGAAAGTACAAGTCCTTGGGATGCATTTGGTCAAATAACTAATGTATCTACTATTTTTTCTAGACTACTTATTGGAGTTATATTATTAGTTTTAATCACAATAGGTGCAGCATTTATTGAGAGATTTTTCTGTAGATATTTATGTCCTTTAGGAGCTGTATTTGCAATAATTTCTAGGGTTGGAATAACAAAAATTAATAAGCCTAAAGATGATTGTGGTAAATGCAGAGCTTGTACAATGAATTGTTCAATGGGATTAAAGCTTTATAAAGTAAATGGTGCTCGAGGTGGTGACTGTATAAACTGCCTAAAATGTACAGAAGTATGTCCTAGAAACAATGCAAAAGCAAATATACTTGGGCAAGATGTAAATGAAAATTTAGCTGGATCTGTAGCAATGGCTGCAATGTTAGGTATTTATGGACTAACAAATTTTAGTGCAGATGCTTTAACTAGATCGGGTATAATTTCAAACAATAGTTCAATTTTAAGTGATGCAACTTCAAATAATACCTCACAAAAGTATAAAGATGGAACATATACAGGAACTGGTCAAGGATTTGGAGGAATAACTAAAGTTTCTGTTACTATAGCTGATGGAAATATAACTGATATAAAAACTTTATCAAATCAAGATGATCGTCAATATTTTGATAGAGCATCAGGAACAATAATAAAAAATATACTTTCAACTCAATCAACTTCAGTAGATACAGTTTCAGGAGCTACTTTTAGCTCTAAAGGAATAATAAGTGCTGTGAAAGATGCATTAAATCAAGCAAGTATTTCAGATTCAAATAGTGATACTTCAAATGACACTAGTGTAACTAAAGATGAAACTGTAACTTCAAATGCAACAGAAAGTGTAAAAAGTGCAACTTCAAATACTGTAGATAATGCTAAAACTACAACTTCAAATTATAAAGATGGAACATATACAGGAACTGGTACAGGCTTTGATGGAGCAACAACTAAAATTTCTGTTACCATAGCTAATGGAAAAATAACTAGTATAAAAACTGTATCAAATGGAGATACTCCAGAGTTTTATAATCAGGCTTCAAATGGAATAATAAACAAAATGATTTCAACTCAATCAGCATCAGTAGATACAGTTTCAGGAGCCACTTTTAGTTCAAATGGAATCATAAGTGCAGTTAAAAATGCATTAAATCAAGCTTCGGGTTCAAATTCAAAAGTAGATCAAGGTAGCACAAGCTCAAATTCAGCTACTAATAGTGGAGCTTCAAATAACACTACTGCTAAAAGTCAACCAACAACTCCACCACCAGTTGAAACTCAAAATAGTACAACACCAACACCTGCACAAACTCAAAAAAGTACACCTTCCAATGCAACACAAGGAAGTAACAATAGTACTACAAGTCCTTCAACGAGTTCTAATACAAGCACTAGTAGTAAGGGACAATATAAAGATGGAACATATACAGGAAGTGGATCAGGGTTTGGAGGAACAACTAAAATGTCTGTTACTATAAGTAATGGAAAGATAACAAGTGTACAAACTATATCAAATCAAGATACTCAACAATATTACAATAGAGCAATAGGAAAAATAACAAACAGTGTTATTTCAAGTCAATCAGGTTCAGTAGATACTGTTTCTGGAGCTACATATAGTAGTAATGGAATAATAGAAGCTGTAAAAAGTGCATTAAGTAAAGCAAAATAATAAGTCAAAAAGAATATAAAGAGAGACTATTTCAATAATATGTGAGATAGGCTCTCTTTATTTATTTCAATAGTTTCTAATTTTCTCAGCAAACTATCAGTTTGAGTTAAGCGACTATTAAGGTTCAATAGTTATAATTCAATTAGTAAATAAATTAGTAATTTATTTAGGCAGTCTGATTGATTGCAAGCATAATATGAGCTTAATTATTAATAATCACAATTATAGTAGGTTTGATTTTAATATTTATAGTTCCTACTAGAGAATATGAAAGACTTTGAATATTGAATAATAATTAAAAATTATAGTGTTAGAGAAGGAGCAATAAATATGGTTAAGAAAATAGAGAAATCACAGGTTCTAAGGCATGTAATACAAGGTATATTATTCTTGGTTTTGCCAGGAGTATATGCAATGACTTTTAGTGAATTAAAAACAGTTTACCAAATGATTACTGGAGGAAATTTTAAATTCCTTGAAGCATTCCCAAGTCTAGTGGAATTTGTAGCTGTAATGGGGATAACATTGTTAATGGGAAGATGGTTTTGTGGATGGTTATGTGCATTTGGAGCATATAATGATTTAATATATTTCATATCAAGAAAAGTATTTAAGAGCAAATTCAAAGTAAATAAAAAAGTTGATAACATATTAAAATATTTAAAGTATGTAGTACTAATATTTATAGTAATTGTTTCTTGGACAATGGGAAGCAACATTTTAGTAGGTGTAAGCCCTTGGGATGCTTTTGGACAAATAACTGATATATCTACTATTTTTTCAAGTTTGTTAATTGGATTCATGCTTTTAGTTTTAATTACTATAGGAGCAGCTTTCATTGAAAGATTTTTTTGTAGATACTTATGTCCTTTAGGTGCAGTATTTTCTATAATTTCAAAGATTGGTATTGTAAAAATTAATAAATCTAAAGCTGAATGTGGGAAATGTAGAGCTTGTACAACAAAGTGTTCAATGGGATTAGAACTTTATAAAGTAAATGGAGTTAGAGGCGGAGAGTGTATAAATTGTTTGAAATGTACAGAAGTGTGCCATAGAAACAATGCAAATGTGAATGTACTTGGACAAGATGTAAATCAAAATTTAGCAGGTTCTGTTGCAATGGCTACAATGCTTGGAGTTTATGGATTAACAAATTTTAGTGCAGATGCTTTAACTAACTCTGGAATTATTTCAAATAATAGTGCGATTTCAAGTAATTCAATTTCAGATATAACTTCACAACAATATAAAGATGGAACATATACAGGAAGTGGTCAAGGATTTCATGGTGGAACAACTAAAGTCTCTGTTGTTATAGCTGGTGGAAAGATAACCAATATAGAAATTTTATCAAATGGAGATACTCCTCAGTATTTTGAAAGAGTTTCAGGAACTATAACAAAAGAAATACTTTCAAAACAATCAACATCAGTAGATACAGTTTCAGGAGCTACATTTAGTTCTAAAGGAATAATAAATGCAGTAAAAGATGCTTTAAGCCAAGCTGCTGATTCATCTAGTAATAGTACAACAAGTAGTGCAACTAAAGAGGAAACAGCTACTACAAATGCAGCAGAAAATTCAAAAGCTACAAGTACAACAGAAGCTACCCAAAGTGAAGCACAAAGCATTAAAGCAAATGAAAGTACAGGAACTACTTCAGCTCCTAGCAGTAACAGTGGAGCTAAAAGCGAAACTACAACATCAAATAATCAAACTGCTACATCTTCAAAGGCACAAACTGCGACTTCAAAAGCAAGCCAAGGGACTACAAGCTCTAATTCGACAAGTAGTAGTCAAGGCGCATATAAAGATGGAACATATACAGGAAGTGGTACAGGATTTAAAGGTAGAACAACTAAAGTTTCTGTTACAGTAGCTAACGGTAAGATAACAAATATAGAAACCTTATCATACGGAGATGATCGTTCATATTATGAAAGAGCTTTATCAAGCGTAACAAAATCAATAATTTCGAAACAATCAACTTCAGTAGATACAGTTTCAGGAGCTACTTATAGCTCAAAAGGAATCATGAGTGCAGTAGCAAATGCATTGAGTCAAGCAAAATAATAAAACTCTTTAAAATAGCCACGTTTCAAGGAAGATAGATTTCTTGAAACGTGGTTATTTTTATTTATATAAAGTTAATTAAATTAATAGGATTTAATATAACTAGAACATTTGTTAAAAGTGTTAATATAATAATTTAAGGATTTATAATATTAACAGGAGTATGATATAAATGCCAAGCAAAAATAGAAATGATATAAACCACAAGTTTACAATGGTGCCAATAAAACGAATTAAAACAAAGAAAGAGAAAATTTTGATTGAAGTTGACAAAAATCAAGTTATAGGTGAATTTATTAATGGCTTTGAAGTAATAAAGCCTGTTAAAAGATATGGGAAATATTATGTATTAGTAAAAAACAAGTAGTATAGATTAAACCTAAAATAGTATTATATAAAAATAAATATGTTCATAAATAATACCAGAAGTTATTTATCATATTTCTTATTATCAAAAATAATGCAAAGAGCTAATATTCTAAAAAGATTATTAGCTCTTATTAAATAAAAATTAAGTAATGCAGTATCAGTTTTAATGAAGTTTTTTGAATGTTGACTTAATTATCCCACCAATGTATAATAAATACATAAAATACTTTTTTGTATAATCGGGGTGTAAAATGAAGAAAAGAATAACTAATTTGAAGCTTAGCATGAAAAAATTATCATTATTTTTGGTTTGTATGATATTTTCTGTGTGTATTATACCTACAACATTTACATATGCAGATGGAACTAAGCTTATAGAAACAAATAACGGAACTATTAATTGTAGACAAATGGGAAAAGAAGGTCCTTCAATAGTTTTTGAAACTGGATATGGAGATGCACTGAAATCAGAGGAGTGTAAAGATACATGGAATGGTATTCAAGATGCTGCTGCACAATATGCAAAAACAATTGCATATGATAGATTTGGTCTTGGGGAAAGTAGTGATATAGGAAATATGCCAAGTTTAACTGCCAATCAAAGACAAACAATTCTAGATGGTGGTAATATAGAATATAAAGAAAAAGATTTTAATGGACAATATAAAACTGCAAGAGACAAAGCAATAAATTTGCATGATTTACTGGACGAGGCTAAAATTAAAAAGCCATATGTACTTGTAGCTCATTCAGTAGGTAGTTTCACAGCTATTGAATTTGGAAAGTTATATAAAAATGATGTGGCAGGGATAGTAATGTTGGATGGAACTTTTCCAGATGCAAATGAAAAAGCATATGCATGGATGAAAAATAATATGCCAGATGGAGCAAATAACTTTGATGCTCAATTCTCTAATTCTGATGGAAATATAGATGAAATATTAATTAGTGAATTACAATGCAAAAGAGATATAAAAGCTTTGAAGAATATTCCAATCTTATATTTACAATCATGTGAAATAGGTATGGGTGAGGGATTTGAAAAAATTCGTAACGAGTGTATTAGTAATATGCTTTCTGATTTTCGTTTTTCAAAAAGAGTTACAGTTCCAAATTCAACTCATTATGTACATCAATGTAATCCTGAATTTGTAAATGATGCAATTGTGAATTTTGTAAGAGACATAAAAGAAAAATAAATTAGTATATATAAACTCAATAACTAATTTACCCAATAAACTACTACAAGATTAGAAAGAAAATTGTAGTATTTTTTTGTTGTTTATTTGTTCAACTATAATTACCTTAAATGATAGTTATACTTGACGTTTTATTATTAATAGTATAATCTTTAACTTGTAGAAAATAATTAAATAATTTTTAAATAACTAGAGGGGCTAATATTTTAGCTGAGATTGGAGAGATTGATTTCCTGACTCTTATAACCTGATTTGGTTAATACCAACGTAGGGAAGTATATTAATATTTGTTGATGTTTTATTGATGTATTCCTTATAGGAATACATTTTTTTTGTGTAAAAACAATTATATATTAACTTCTAAAGTTATTCAGTTACGTATAATCTCATAAATCGGTGACCAGTAGTTATTTTATTTTAAGGGGGGAGATTTTAAATGCAAGAAAAAAGTAAAGCACAAAAAATTGCATTAAGTGGCGTATTAATCAGCATTTCAGTTATTTTTGGAACATTCTCAATACCAATTGGAGTAGCTAAAATATCACCAATACAACATTTTGTAAATGTTGTAGGAGCAATAACACTTGGACCAATTTATGCACTTTTAAATGCATTCGTTACATCGCTTATAAGAAATATGATGGGTACAGGTAGTTTGTTGGCATTTCCAGGAAGTATGGTAGGTGCGCTACTTGCAGGTATTCTTTATAACAAATTTAGAAGACCGATAATAGCTGTATTGGGTGAGGTAATTGGAACTGGAGTAGTGGGAGCATTACTAGCTTATCCAATAGCAGCAATAATTTTAGGCAAAGAAGTAGCACTTTTTGTATATATAATCCCATTTACAATGAGTTGTAGTGTTGGAGCTGTTTTAGCATATTTCTTTATCAAGATTCCCATTATAAGGAAAATCTTAATAAATAATGAGTCACCAATAAATAAAAAAGAAAATGAAAGTGAAATTTAAATTCAGAAGAATTATATTCTATGAATATTGAAAAACTAATTAGTAATTAAAAAAATATAAGTTAACTTTATTATTAAGATGAAAGGATGATTTTATGTTTAGAGCATTAACAATTGCAGGATCTGACAGTTGTGGAGGCGCAGGAATTCAAGCTGATTTAAAATCTTTTTCAGCTAATGGAGTTTATGGGATGAGTGTTATTACAGCTATAACTGCTCAAAATACTATGGGTGTTTTTGGAATTCAGGATATAAATCCAGAAATGATTGAATCTCAAATAGATGTAATATTTGATGATATAAGAGTAGATGTGATTAAAATAGGAATGGTATCTAAGATTGAATCTATAATGGCTATATCAAAATCCCTAAGAAAAATTGATAAATTGCCACAGATAGTTTTAGATCCTGTTATGATTTCTAAAAGCGGGTTTAATTTATTATCAAAAGATGCAAAAGACACACTAGTTAAGGAATTATTTCCTTTAGCAACTCTAGTTACCCCTAATTTACCAGAAGCAGAAGAAATTTTAGGCATAGAGATAAAAACTTTAGATGATATGAAAGAAGCTGCTTTAAAGCTTAAGGAACTTGGACCTAAAGCTGTTTTAGTTAAGGGTGGACATTTAGAAGGAGAAGCTACTGATTTATTATTTGATGGAAAGGAATTTATAATCTTACCACAAGAAAGAATCAATACTACTCATACTCACGGAACTGGATGCACTTTATCTTCTGCTATAGCAGCTAATTTAGCTAAAAATATGACAATGGAGGAAGCTGTTAGAGAGGGAAAGAGATATATAACAGTTGCTATTAAACATGGTTTTGAACTTGGAAAAGGTGTTGGGCCTACTAATCATTTCTATGAACTTTATAAAAAGGCAGGAATTTAATTCAGTTAAGCAGATAAGCGAGAATCAAAATCTAGGATTTTATGTGAATCTAGTTTCTTTAATAAATTAATTGCAATATATATTAAAAAATAGAATATGGGGAGAGATAAAAATGAATTATAAAACACAAATGGAAGCTGCTAAAAGAGGTATAGTTACTAAAGAAATGCAAGTAGTAGCTAAGAAAGAAAATATGCTAGAAGAAAAATTAATGAAACTTGTAGCAGAAGGTAAGGTAGCTATTCCAGCTAATATTAATCATAAATCTCTTAGTCCAGAAGGTATTGGAGATGGACTTAAAACAAAAATAAATGTAAACCTTGGTGTTTCAGGAGATTGCATTGATTACTCCAATGAAATGAAAAAAGTAAAAATGGCAATTGAGTTCGGTGCTGAAGCTATAATGGATTTAAGTAATTATGGAAAGACTCAAGAGTTCAGAGAAAAACTTATTGAATACTCTCCAGCCATGATAGGTACAGTTCCAATGTATGATGCAATTGGATATCTAGAAAGAGACCTTTTGGATATAAAAGCTACGGATTTTCTTGATGTGGTTAGAAAGCATGCAGAGGCTGGAGTTGATTTTGTTACTATCCATGCTGGTCTAAATAAGAGAACAGTTGAATTATTTAAAGAAGATAAGAGAAGATTAAATATTGTATCTCGTGGAGGATCTTTATTATTTGCTTGGATGGAAATGACAGGAAATGAAAATCCATTTTATGAATATTATGATGAATTACTTGAAATACTTAGAGAATACGATGTTACAATAAGTCTTGGTGATGCAATGAGACCAGGGTGTCTTGATGACTCAACTGATGCAGGACAAATTACTGAACTTATAGAATTAGGATTACTCACAAAGAGAGCTTGGGCAAAAGATGTTCAAGTTATGGTCGAAGGACCAGGACACATGGCTATGAATGAGATTGCAGCTAATATGCAAATTCAAAAAAGATTATGTCACGGCGCACCTTTTTATGTACTTGGGCCTCTTGTCACGGATATTGCTCCAGGATATGATCATATAACATCAGCTATAGGTGGAGCTATTGCAGCAACACATGGAGCAAACTTCCTTTGCTATGTAACACCAGCTGAACATTTAAGACTTCCGGATTTATCAGATGTTAAGGAAGGGATCATTGCATCAAAGATTGCAGCTCATGCAGCAGATATAGCGAATGGTATTCCAGGTGCAAGAAACCAAGATAATGCAATGGCAGATGCTAGTCAAAAGCTTGACTGGGAAGAGATGTTTAAGGTTGCGATAGATGGAGAAAAAGCTAGATCATATTTTGAAAGTATGCCACCAGAAGAGAAACATAGCTGCTCTATG
>Ga0224516_1000236_pt1 | contig 13628 bp, 13 predicted proteins | sample IRFST0metaG_FD_179884 | JGI IMG/M metagenome (GOLD analysis project Ga0224516, IMG submission 179884) | Peat soil microbial communities from Stordalen Mire, Sweden - IR.F.S.T0 | ecosystem: Environmental > Terrestrial > Soil > Wetlands > Peat | place: Sweden: Norrbotten County, Stordalen Mire... | reverse complement strand
ATATTTAGCTGTTTATAATCTTAGATTTTCATTGGTTTTATTGTAAAGAAAGTGAATATAGAGAATATATATAAATCTGGGTTCATGAAATAAAAACTCCTATTGCTTCAACTAGGCTAATTATTGACAATAATAAAAATTTGTTATTGTATATGGTGGATATTTTTATGCAACTTATATGGGGTATAAAAATATAGTTAAAACTAATAATTAATAATAGGGTGCACAAGCACCCTATTATTTAGCTATAAGCTTGTCATTCTAACTGCCATATACTGTTTACCAGGCATCTCTATACGGAAATCACCACTATATACTCCAACTTCTGTAATAGTCATTTCCCACGTATCAATAATATCAACTTTATATTTTTTTCCTTCTGGCATAGTAAACGTTCTAAAACTTGGTTGATTGAATCCAAAATAGAATAAAAAATACTCCTCCCCTACAGTTCCCACTGTAACATCCCAATATGAAAATCCACCATTAGAGGGCTTCTCTATTGGATTGATAGCACCTGTCGCACTTTCAATTATTTTTCTTAAAAAAGCTATTCTCTTTGGGCTAGTTCCATGAAGTTCTCCACCATGAGACCACCATAATATATCCTGTGGATGAACATAGGTTTCACCATGTCCCATATAACCGCCTCTTACTACACCTTCCCAAAATCTTCTTGTCATTTCCTGACCAGTTATGTTTCCCCATCCATGATTTATATTTCCTTCATAAGCACACTCATCAATAACTATAGGCTTACCATAAATATTTCTCCACTCATCCGTATTTTCTGATGTTCTATAAACATCAACTCTTTGCATACTACAGTGCGTGATCCATGGCTTCTTATAATCATAAAATTCCACACAATTATGGATTGAGTTTAAATGCTGATATTTATCATATTCTTGTACTATGTGTGCTAATCTCTCCCAATCATAAATACTTTTTTTCATAATATTAGTTTCGAAATCTTTAAACAAGTCATATTCATTTGCCATTGACCACCATATATTTCTAAATGCAGATAATCTTGATACTATATACTTTAAATATCTATCATCATTATCAGCTCCCATATCAGAGAATCCCCATCTATCATAAGGATGAAAAAGTATCAAATCACACTCTATTCCTAATTCTTGCAAATCTAGTATCCTTTTCTCTAGATGTTTAAAAAATTTAGGATTAAACTTTTTATAATCAAATCCATTCTCTAATGAACCCTCATACGGATATAATTCTGGCTCATTATGATTGTAATCATAATGTTTTGGAAAAACACACATGCGCAGCTTATTAAAAGGAGAATCTTTTAATGTTTCAAACGTCTTCTCCTGAAGCTCATTAGATTGATGTATCCAGGCATAGCAAGTAGTTCCAAAAGAATAATAAGGAGTTCCATCCGCATATTCAAAGTGAAATTGTTCTCTAACTTTTACTGGTCCATGATTATTCCCAGATGCTTCTATACATTCAAAGTTTCCTGTAAGATCACTAAGTGAACCAACATTACTTTTTGTAGTAAAGCTCCAATCTCCTAACATATTTGGCATAAATCTTATTTTATATTTTCCATCTCCATCATAAAAACCATTAACCTCAATATGATTTTCTGAATGTTTAAAAATAGCTGTAATTTCAACGTCTATAAAAAAATTCCCCTCATTAGGACCTTGAAATGTAGCTTCATAAATATCCCACATTTTAACTTTATTGTCCATTTTTATTATCCCCTTCCAATTATTAATCTGATTTGATAAGTTTTACTATTCAATAAATCGCTAAAAACTCCTTCGTAATAAATCACAATTTTGCTGATAATTTGATTAAATTTATTTCTTCACTCTAATAATTTAAATTTAACTTTTAATATATGTCTTCTTATTATTTTTTTATTATTAAATATAACAAAAACTATTTAAAATAGACTTTACCACTTTAAATAGCTTTTACTTATATTATTTTATTTTTAACAATATGCTTATATCATGAATATATTTCTCTAGCTGTAGCTCTAAAGCCTTCTGGATCAATTTCCCATCCAAATTCAGGAGTTTGTAAATTATGATTTTTAAAGCCCTTACATACACCTTGCTCATCCATAGCACTTTGCTGATCTTTTTTACCAGTTTACCTATTCTTAACTTCATCTAAATAAAGTCTTGTTATCATATAAAATGCTTAATATGCTTCTATTTCAACTAAAGTCGGTATTGAAGCTATTGCTCCATAATTAGTACATGTTATTGCTCCAACTTTATTGGCAAATGTAATTATTTTTTTCCATTCTTCAAATGTAATATTTTTCTTATCTTTTATCTCAGATACTTTATTTAATACAGCTCCTACAAATGAATCTCCTGCACCTGTTGAATCAATTTGTTTAATCTTAATTGATGGAATTATAGAACTTTTTCCTTGAACACTTAAGTATGTTCCCTTAGAACCTAAGGTTATAGTCACAACCTTAACCCCTAATTCATGTATTTTCTTAACTCCAGCCTCTAAATCTTTTTCTTTGGTTAATAAAGTTAATTCTTCATCACTTAACTTAGTGAAATCACATACTTTTAAGAATTCAAAACAGTCATCTATAAATTCTTTTAACATATAATTATTAATTAATGCATTTCTGTAATTAGGATCAAAGGAGACATATATATCATTCTTATTAGCATATGCTAATAAACTAAAATAAGTTTTCTTTAGCTCTCCACCTAAAAATCCTGTTGCCGATCCAAAATGTATTATATCTGAAGCCTTTATTTTTGATGTATCAATTTTATCAAAGGAGTAGTCTCCATCGCTTCCTCTTAAAAAGTCAAAGTTACGTTCTCCATCAGCATCAATTCCAACTAAAGCTAAAGTAGTACTTCCAGCTTTTACAAGCATTTCTGTATTTATGTTTAAGCTATCTAACATTTCAACTAAGTAAGTTCCAAAAAAATCATTTCCTACCTGACCTAAAAAATAGGCATTCCCACCCAATTTGCAAATACTAGCTGCAACATTAGCAGGTGCTCCACCAGCTTTTTTTTCAAACTTTTCTCCGTTCTTTAATCCTTTATTATCAACACATACCATATCGATTAGTAATTCGCCTATGCAAAATATTTTATTTCCCATAATTAATTCTCCTTAAATTCCAAATTTGTAGTTCATTTATTATCACCTTATTTTTAATTTCAATTTCAAAATCATCACTCTTAGGAAAATATGCTAAAGTAGTTGTTTCTAATCCATCTTGATAATATATTTCCATAAATGAATTATCTATGAACATATGCATCTTTAATGATTTATCAACTTTCAATTTAAATTTTCGTATTCCTTTTCCGCCAAGCTCCATATTACTTCTATCTAATATACATATTTCATCTTTTTTATTATATAATATTGAAATATGTTCATCTTTAAATTTAAATTTTATCTCTATACTATTAGAATTATTTATATCTAAATCTAAATTGCATTCTACAGCTCTTGAATCAAGAATAATATTATAGTTATCTACATTTTTATTTTTTAATTCTATAATCTTTAATTCTCTTAAATTTTCCAAAAGTTCAAGTGGTTCTTGATATAAAACATCATTTTTATATTTTAAAATTCTCGGCATAGTTAATCCAAATATCCATCCATATTCTGAGCTTAAATATTCATCATCCTTATCAGGCATTCCAATCCAGCCCAGCATAATATTTTTACCTTCATAGTTAAATACTTGTGGTGCATAAAAATCAAAGCCTTTATCAATTTCTTTGAACTCTGTATGATGCTCTATAGAAACTTTATTTAAATCTAAATTTCCAATAACATATCCCGATTGATAAATATTTTGGTATTTGAATTCTTCTTCTTTTAGTCCTTGAGGTGAAAGCATGAATAAAAATTTATCCTTACTTACTCTAAATAAGTTTGGACATTCCCACATATAGCCAAAATCTTTCATATCTGTTTTTAATTCACCAGTAAACTTCCATTTATTTATATCATCCGATTTGTATATTAATGCTCTTCCTTTTAATTCGATAGTTTGAACTCCAAGCACCATGTAATAAATCCCATTACTTTCAAATATCATTGGATCTCTAAAGTGAGCTGTGTAGCCTTCTGGCTGTTTGTCAATTAATACACCCTTTTTTTCAAATGAACCATCTTTATTATAGTTAACCATACATTGATATGATTTTCTTTCATTATTAACCCCTTTAACATTTCCAGTATAAAATAACTTTAAAGTATCATCTTTAACATAAGCTCCTCCTGAATAACATCCATCTTTATCAAACCAATCCTCTGGTTTTAAAACCATTTCAGGATTAGTAAAATTAATAAAATCAACTGTGGTAACCACTCCCCAGTGCTTGGTTTTATGTTCGCACCCAAAAGGGTTCCATTGAAAAAATATATAAAATTTATTATCAAAATAACTTAATCCATTTGGATCATTAACTAAACCAAATGGCATCTCGATATGAAAATTATTTCTCCACATATTTCTTTTGATATTACTTTTATTACTATAATAATTCTTTAAGTCTTGATTTATTTCCTCATATGATTTTTGGTTTAACATTCTGTTCCTCCTTTCTCACTAATCTCTCTTACACACTATCTTTCAACTAATTCTAAATATATATGATCATTTTTTCTAATTCTCTATCTTCAATTAAATCCAAATGAAACTTTACAATCTTCTTAAAAAATTTTATAGTTTCACTAAATAATTCAGTTCTTTCTTCAACGGTTCCAAAAGAATGATCCGCACCTGTCATAAAATGTTCTTATATGCAGTATAGCTGCTTTTTCTAATGTGTATATTTTTCTAAAAAATCAATAAGCACATTTAACGTATCTTGACAATAGAATACATTTCCTCCATGATCTGCATCGTCAACACAATAAAATTCTATATTTTTATTATAATTGATACATTTTTCATACAACTCTATACTTTGATCAAATGGAACAACACGATCTTTATTACCATGCATGATTAGTAATGGATCATTATTTGATTCATCATCAATATAAGAAATAGGTGAAGCTTTTAATGCTAAATCCAAATTATCTAAAAGGCTGTCAACACCAATTATCATAGTCGCTGGAGAGAATTTTTCATGTTCGAAAGCCGAACAATATTTATGCATAGTAGCTAAATTACTCACTCCATATAAGTCAACAAATCCTCTTACATTACAAAGAGTTTCGTCTGTATAATCTAACTTGGAATTCTTCCATGTAGCCCAACACAAAGAAGAGGTGTGTCCTCCACTTGACTCACCTGATATGAACACATTTTTCATATCCATATGAAGTTCATCACTATGGCTTTGAATATATCTCATTGCACATTTTGCATCTAATACTTGTGCTGGAAACAATGCCACATCGCTAGGGCGATACTCTATAACTGCTAAAATATATCCACGTGTAACAATATCTTTAAAATCTAAAATATGGCCATTTAGATTTTGCTTCATCCAAGCTGAACCTTGAACATGAAAAAATAAAGGATACTTTTTATTTTCATCAAGAGTTTCTGGATAAACAAGCCTTAATTTTAATTCAATTCCATCTCTTTTAATATACACAACATCTTCACCGATAAATGCTCGTATATTATCTTTATTTCCTTTAATCACCTTCATTCCTTTTGGATAATTAATCACTTTAGGCATATCTTCATATGTATATTTCATCTCAGGTTTCATAATTTCCCCTCCATTCTTAAACAACAAATTTTGTTCCGCCTGATTCAATTGTTCATACTCTCTTTTTTATCGCTTGCATTACAAGCAAAAACATCCAATAAAAATTTTCCCATCATCGTCCATGCTCTATCGGCTTCTTTTTGATTAAATTCTTTAAGCCATTTGTGAGTAAAACCATGTTGACACTTCTTAAATATTTCAAATTTTACATCAATTCCAGCTTCTGTAGCCTTCTTTGCATAATCTTCTTCTTCCTTTAATAACGAATCATATTCAGCTGCTAAAACAAGCATCCTTGGAAGATCATGTAAATTAGCTAATAAAGGTGAAGCCAAAGGATCGCTTAAATCATCAAGATTATCGAAATACCAGTTAATATATTGAAGCATTCTGCTAGGACTCATTGCTTTACTTGGGGCAAGTGCCTGCCTATCTTCTTCACTCAAAGATTGTTTTAAAGGTGCATAATCTAAAATTTGTCCACTTATACAAATTTCTTTTTTTTCACGATCCAATAAACATAATGCTGCTGCTATATATCCTCCTGCACTATGACCACCAACAACAATTTTATTAGCATCAATTTTATATAACTGACTATTTTTCTTTATTTTAACTATTGCCTCATATGTTGATAAAACGGGTTTAGGAAATTTAAATTCTGGAGCCAAACAATAATCAACATTAATTACAGCACAATGTGCAATATCAGCTAACTTTTGACAATATACACCATCAACTTCTGCATAGCCAAGAACATTACCTCCACCATGAAAATTAAACATAACTGGCAAAATTTCCGTGTTATCATAATTTTCTGGTCTATATATATATCCATCCACATATCCAGAAACACTTGTCCTTACCGAGATTTTTTCGAATTTCCCATTTAATTTTTCACTATACACAACTTTATGATTTTGTATTTCTTTTTCCATTCGATATTGATAAATAGAATAATCCTCTTTTTTCATTTCAACCCCCACTATAGATTTATTTTTTGTTTATTACTAACTTGCCCATATTCAATAAAATGAATGTCTTTCTCATTACTATTTACAATAATAAGCATTGTAGACAAATCAACATTTTTTTTCTTCAATAAATCTAAATTGAGTTCAATAATTGGTTCACCACATTTAATCTTTTCACCTTGTTTGGATAGAATTGTAAATCCTTCTCCTTGTAAATTAACTGTATCAATTCCTATATGAACTAAAATTTCAACACCATCACTTCTTGTAATTCCAAAAGCATGTCCAGTAGGAAATATTGTCGTAATTTCACCATCACAAGGAGAAGAAATGATATTATTCAATAATTTAAAAGCAACACCATTCCCCATTAACTTTTGAGAAAAAACCTGATCATTAACTTCTTCAATAGGAAACATAACAGCATCACAAATCGCAACTATATCACTACTACTTTTTTCTTTTTTAAAAAAACCTAATATTTTAATCATCTCACTTTCTAAAAATTTGTCCATAATCAAACTAAAAGAACTTACATATGGATGCCCAAATTAATCTCAATGTTTGTTTAATAATCATTTTTATTTAGTGCTTACCTATCAACTTCACAAGTATTAAAAATACTGACTTGATAATTATGTTAATAAGTAAGCCCTATTCATTTTCTACTATAAATCATCATATGTTATTAACCTAACATCATCACGGTTCAAATATTCTTTTGTAGTTTCACTACATAACATTTCCACTTCATAAACTCTTGGAATATTTATTGATGAATTTTCTAATATATACGCATCAATATACCCAGGATGAGTAATGACCATATCACAATCACCATCGTGACCTTGTTCAACCGCTTCAATTAAGGGCTCAATTGACTTCTGTTCAATAGAATGCGCTATATGAATGTAAACATTCGTTTCCCCTACAATCATTGGTTTATTTCCAAACGTCATTCCTGAATACTTTAGATTTAATTTTTTAGCAACAATTTCTAATCCCTTAAAGAAGTTCTCACTTTTAATAGCATGACCATCTAAATACTTAGGCTCATATCCAGTCAATTGAACAAATTGCTTGTATTGTGCCTCAATTTCCATAATAACTTCTTTTAAGATAACAATATCCTGCTCTGAATTACGATAATCACTTGATGATTTAAATTCACCATTATCATTAACTAAACTAGGAATTAATTGTGGGTTACAAACTGGTTTACCTATACAAATATTTGTATGTTGTCCTAAACAAATGCTATAATCTTTTATTAAATTGAATCCATGGCTTGAAGCAGGCATGTTTGACATTATGCCCACTGATTTAACCAATCCATTTTTTATAGATTTTTCAATTCCGTAATTTACTGCTTCACTATATCCAAGATCATCTGCTCTTATTAAAATTTTTTTCATATCATAAGCCTTTCTTAATTACCTTTTACAATCGGATCATTTTTATCAAACCCAAAAAAATAAGTAACAACTGCAGCAACAATTACTGAAATAATACAACCGATAATTCCATTTACTAAGTTAGCCACTCCATTACCAGTAAAAGCTAAAATTCCAATTATATTAGTAGAAGGTATAAGTGTATAATGTCCAAGATGCAATATTCCCATATATAATCCACCTACAAATCCACCAGCTACTAACCCTAATAGTGGTTTTTTGTACCTAACACCTACTCCATATAAACCTGGTTCAGTTATTCCTCCAACTAATAAAGATATCAAGAAACCAAATGATAGAGATTTTTGTTCAGAATCTTTAATTCTTAAGGCTGCTCCCAAGCACATTCCTGCTACTGCGTATGTAGCTGCAGCCATACCTACTGCTACAAAGTTTTCATGTCCTGCAGTTGCGAAAACTTGGAATAAAAAAGCAATTAAAATCATATGCATTCCGCTCATAACTAAAAATTCAAATGTAGCACCAATTATTGCTACTCCTAAAAACCCTGCAAGTCCTCCTAATGCTATAATGCCATTACAAACATAATTTCCTAAGAATGACCCTGCTGGTCCTAAAACACATAAGGCAATTGGTAGCATAACTGCGATTGTAAACGCTGGGGCAAAAACACTTCTTAATGCAGAATGCAAGTATTTATTAAAAAATCTTTCAACATATGACATTACCCAAACAGATAATATTATTGGTAAAATTGTACTTCCATAATTTTGTACTGAACAAGGAATACCATAAACACTAAATTCTTTACCAATAAGACCTGTAAACGTAGGATGTAACATAATCCCCCCCAACAATATTCCCATAATTGGTGATACTTTAAATTTTTTAGCTGAAGTATAACCAATTAAAATTGGAAAGAAATAAAAACCTGCATCTCCAACAAACGTTGACAATACATAAAAATCACTTTTATCACTAATTATATTAAACATTGATGGTCCAAGTAGTGCAGCAAGCATCTTAAAAAATGCTGACGCTGTAATAACTGGTATAGCAGGTACTAAACTTCCTGACAGTGCATCTAATATTCTATTTAAAACTGATTTAACTGTTATTTTCTCCTTTGGTTTATCATCTTCATCAATCATATTATTACCTCGAAACCCAGTTATTTTGCAAACTTCAGCATAAACTTTTGATACATCTTGCCCAATGATTACTTGAAGCTGCCCACCTGCTCGAATAACTCCAAGTACTCCTTTAATTTCCTTAATTTTTTCATCATTAGGAACGTTTTCATCTCTCAAATTAAAACGCAATCTTGTAGCACAATGAGCAACATTCATAATGTTTTCTTTCTCACCCACTTCTTCTAAAATCGCTTTTGCTAATCTCATAAATTTTTCATCTTTAGCCATTTTTCTTCCTCCTTATACTTGCAACATTTTTTGCAGAACCTAAAAAATAGATTCTAGTTACATCATATTGAATTTTTTTATATCCTGTAGCCTATTAAATATTACTTTGCAGAACCGGTTCCTCACAGCTTTTAAAATTAACCGGTGAAGAACCGGTTCCTTATTTGTATTATATTATCGTTTTCATAGCTTGTCAACACTTTCTCTTTCAATTAATTTTACTGGAATAATAGTCTCTTTATCCATATTATTCCCAATTATTAAATTAACAATGTTTTCTGATAAAAGCTTTCCACAAGATTTATATGGGTAATGAATTGTTGTTAAAGATGGTGTTATCATCCTTGCTATCTCATAATCTCCTATTCCAGTAACAGAAATCTCCTTAGGAATTGATATTTCCATTTTTATTAATCCTTTCATAACTCCAATTGCAATACTATCAGTAGCACATACAATAATCGTTGGTTTTTGAGTGGATAATATTTTTTCTGCAACTTCAATAGCATATTCTATAGTTGAATCACTTTTTAAAAATGAAACACTATCGATATCATTCTCTTTCATGCACTTTTCAAATCCCCTTCTTCTTCGTGACCATGCTGAAACTCCTTCTTTATCTACATCAATATAACATATATTTCTATGTCCCTTACTTATTATATATTCTCCAACCTGATATCCCGCATCTTCATCATCATGTAATATGCAATAAAAATCCTCATTTTTTTGTCCTAATAATATAACTGGTATATTACTTCCTCCTAAAGCTTTCTTATGCTTATCAGTTATTTTTCCTGCTATTAAAATTATTCCCGAAACCCTTTGATTCACTAAATTTTCAATACTCTCAATTTCTCTTTCATCCTTTTGTCCTGTGCAAGATATTATCAATTGATATCCTAATTCCCTTAATGTTTCATCTATTCCAGCTAACGTTCTTGAAGTTGCATATGAATCTAACCTTGGTACAATTATACCTATAAGATTATTCTTTTTTGCTTTTAAACTTTGTGCAAAATTATTTGGAACATAATTAGTATCTTTTATTGCCTTATCAATTTTTTTTCTAGTTTCTTCACTCACATAGCCACCATTTAAATATCTAGATATAGTACTTTTAGCTACACCTACAATGGAAGCTATGTCTGATATTGTAGTTTTTATTTTAACTCACTCCTAATTCTTAGTAAATTTTAAAACTGGTGCAATTTTCTTAAATTTCATTATACCATATTAATTTTAATCAATAAAATATAACTTCTAGTAGTTTCTTGTCCCTAAGTTCTGAAACCCTATTATTAGATGTATTTTTTATGAAGAAGCACAATGAAAGTTTATCGCACAACATGAAGATGTGTGTGCTGAATTTGCGCTCCCCCTCTATAATCGAAAATTAAAGTGGATACTTACCTAAAGAAAGTAAGTAGTTTACATATTTACATGCGTTCTCTTATATAAAACTGGTATTGCCGCAGCTATAAGGATCATACCCATAAAAGCAGGTGCTGCATGCCCAAGTAATACATAGATTTGACCTCCAATGATAGGCCAAATCATTCTTGCTAAAGCTTGAATAGATTGGCTGCCGCCTTGAATCCTTCCTTGTTCACTAGAATCGACAGACTTAGAGATCATCCCATTGAATGAAGGCCCAAACACCAAACCCAAAGATAAAAATTCCAGCAATAAAAAGAGGATAGAATGAGAACAAGGCAGATAGTGCAATGATAATAATTGATTAAATAAAACAATCCACAAAGGTTTTATTTCTCATCAAAATATTAGAATATAATTTAGGCTTCAATCTCTTCAGTAAGCTTAACTATCTCATCAATTATGTTACCAATATACTCAATAGTATCAAGAAGTGGCTTATCTGTAGTTATATCTACTCCAGCCATTTTTGCAAGTTCTACAGGTGTTTTAGTTGAACCTGCTATAAGTACTGATCTCCAATCCTCTATAGCTGGCTTACCTTCTTCTAATATTCTCTTGCTGACTTCTGTTGCTATAGTAAGTCCTGCACTATAAGTATAAGAATAAAGTCCCATATAATAATGAGGCTGTCTCATCCAAGTTAATTCTGCTCCATCAGTTATCTTTACATCATCGCCCCAGAACTTTTCAAGTACTTCTCTCTTTATTTTACTAAGAGTTGAAGCTTGAACGCTTCCTCCTTCATCAATTATTTTGTAAACTTCTCTTTGGTATGCTGCTTCCAAAAGGTGAGTTACAAAATTATGATAATAAGTATGGCCAATCATTGAAGATAAAACCCATCTTCTAAACCTTTTATCCTCATTCGTCTTTAAAAGGTAATTTGCCATAAGAAGCTCATTAATTGTTGATGGTGCTTCTACAAAATATCCAGATACATTTACATCAAATATATTTTGACTTTCGTTGCATAGTTTAAAATGACCTGCATGCCCAAGTTCATGAGCTAAGGTAAATACCTCTGCCATTTTTTCACTCCAAGATAACAATATAAAGGAATGACTTCCATGAGGACTTGCGCAGAAGCCTCCTGTGGATTTCCCTTTATTTTGTGCAAAGTCAATCCATCTTTCATCATAAGCTACCTTTACCATTTCCAAGTAATCATCACCTAATATAGCTAGAGCATCTTCTATATACTTTTTAGATTCTTCTATAGTTACATTAGGATCATATTCTGGATCAACTGAAATCTTCAAATCTGCAAAAGTCATTTCATCAAGTTTATGTATTTTCTTAAGAAGTTTTGCATACTTTCTCATATGAGGTGCTAGTTTCTCAGTTATAAGATCTATCTGCCTATTATAAAGTTCTCTATCAACCTTTTGAGGGAACAATAAACTATCTATAACTGAGTCAAAACCTCTTAAATCAGCCATACTTTTTTCTTTCTGCACTTGAAGCTGATAAGCTGCTGCTGTAGTATATTGATATTCTCCTAATTTATCAGAAAATGCTTTAAAAGCAGCCCTTCGAACTTTTGTATCATTTTCATATTCATATTCATTTTCAAAAAGTCCATAACCAAGAGGATATTCCTTTTCCTCTACAATAAAGCTCTTAAAATCCATATCTGCATGTTTGGCTTGCTCATAAATTTTATAAGGTCCTCCCAAAGTCCCAGATAAAGCAGCTAATACTCTTTCTACTTCTGGATGAAGTGCATGAACCTTTTCTCTTTTTTTATCTTTTAAATAATTACTGTTTTCTTTTGATTCACTTATTGCATTATCTAAAACTTCATCACTAGCTTGGATTATTTCACTTTCTATAAAACTTAATCTACTTTCAATATCAGATATTATATTGATTATCTTAGAATATTTATCCTGATTTTCATTATTTGCATAATCCACTGAAACTGAAAGCTCTACATAAGAACTTGTAAGATCCCTATATTGATATAATTTTCTTAGTTCATCTAAACATTCATTAATCTTATTTGCAGTATTCAATTTACCTTTATACTCTTTTTCTATTTTCAAAGAAAGCTCTTTCATCTCTTTTACAGCTTCTTGAAATTTTTCATCTGTAGCATAAATAGCAGATAAATCCCAAGTAAGTGCTGGGTCTACATCTTTTCTATTCTTTAGAACTTTTGCCATTAATAAAGTCCCCTTTCATATATGTTTATTACATTTTATATTTTATATCTTTTGCCTAGTTCAGTCCACTTGAATTACATATTAAAGAAATTCCTTAGATGAAATAATTCGAGATGGAAACTCTGTCATATATGATAATTATATTATCATAATTATCATGCGTAAAAATAACATTTCTTTGTCAGAACGAGAAATAAATGAAATCAATAATTTTTGCTTGGAAAAGAAGCTTTCTGCTGGTATCAGCAAATGTTTCCATGATATATCTAAACTAAAATTTCACTTTGAACAGGCTGTTACAGTGCTTCTCTTAAATCGCAAATTAAGAAAAGTATACAAACTTTCTTTCTATGAAGAATTTGTAGCAGAGCATATGATTGATATTGCTTTTAAAAATACAGATCTTAAACAGCTCTGTAATGAAAGCTTGCTAAAGCTAATTGAATATGATAAATCTAATAATACTACTTTCGCAAGCACTTTATATGAATTC
>Ga0224516_1000235_pt1 | contig 13647 bp, 9 predicted proteins | sample IRFST0metaG_FD_179884 | JGI IMG/M metagenome (GOLD analysis project Ga0224516, IMG submission 179884) | Peat soil microbial communities from Stordalen Mire, Sweden - IR.F.S.T0 | ecosystem: Environmental > Terrestrial > Soil > Wetlands > Peat | place: Sweden: Norrbotten County, Stordalen Mire... | reverse complement strand
AAGAAAATTTGGAATTACAACAATTAAAGTAGTGAGCAAGTCAGATACAGAAAAATTAATCATAACAAATCAGCCAGATAGTTTATCACTAACAAATGGACAAACAGCTAGATTTGAGATTGAAGTAACTGGAAGAGCACCGTTTAATTATCAATGGCAAAAAAATAATAGAGATTTAGGAGACGGTGAAAAAGTAACTGGAGCTAATGGATTAATATTGAAAATAGAACGTGTGGTAAAAAGTGATGAAGGAGAGTATAGCTGTATTGTAACAGATGGAATTGGAAATGTAACAACAAGCAGTGCTGTTACATTAAGTGTAAGATCAAATTCAAGTAGTGGAGGATCTAGCACAAATTCAAGTAGTGGAGGATCTAGAACAAGTTCAAATACAACATCTAATGATACTGGTACAAAAGCTAGCAATAATAATGTAGCTAATATACCGTATATTAAACCAGTAGTAATAGCTAATATAACAAAAGAAGAAGCTAAGGCTATTGAAGCAAAATTAATAACTAATATAAGTACAGTTTTAGGTGAAGGAGCAACAGCTGAACAAACTAAGGAATTAGTAGCGTCAGATGGGAATAAACTGTTTATAACTCCAATATCTAAGAATGGTAAGAATATAGGATCAGTTATAAGAGCAGAGGGATCAAATATATTAACAACTATTCCTTTAGATAAAGATGCTGGGAAAGTTGTAGCAGTATACAAATATTTGCCTTTACTAGATAAGTATATAAAATTATCAGATGGAGTTGCTATAGGAACTAATGCAATTACTTTACCAACTCAAGCAAATGCAACTTATATTGCATCAACTTCTGAAATTCCAGCAACGGAAACTATAGCACAAGGTTGGACTAAAGTAGATAATAATTGGTACATGGTTAATGCCACTGGAGATCCACAAGTAGGTTGGCAAAAAGATAATGTAGGATGGGCTTATTTATCTCCAACAAATGGAGTTATGCAAACAGATTGGATATTAGATGGAGGCAAATGGTACTATCAAAAAGATAATGGATATATGGCAACAGGGTGGATAAAAGATGGAGAAACTTGGTACTATTGTAATGCAGATGGATCCATGGCTGCTGATACAACAATAGATGGATATCAATTAGCATCTAATGGAGCATGGATAGGTTAGTAAAATTTAGAGGGAGGAAGTTATCTAGCCAAAGTGTAGAAACAGTTAAACTTAAATATTAATTTATAAGGATAGTAGAAGCATTAAAACATATCTACTATCCTTATTTTATTATCAAAAACAAAAAGAAGAATTCTTATAATGGGGGGCAAGATGAAAGAATATCAGAATAAGAAGATTGTTCAAGTTACAGAGCAGCTGCAGGCATCATATCCATATGGAAAACCAGGATTTCCTTGCGAAATATGTATGGATGACATTAATGTATTTTATGAAAGCACAGTAAATTGGCATTGGCAAACTGAACTTGAGTTTTCATATATTTATGAAGGAAGCCTGGAACTACAGGTGCTGGAAAAGAGATATCGAATAGATGAAAGACAAGGTTATTTAATATTGCAGCTATTCCAGAATATATTAGAAGTGGTTCACTAGATATGCATCTGATGAAACCTGTATCTTCACTGTTTATAACAGCATTTCGTAAGTTTGATATTGGAATTGGTATTCTAAATGTTATTACAGGTGTGGTTATGATTGTTATTTCATGGAATTTATCCAGTGTACCTCTTACTATTACAAATATTTTAGGATATTTATTTTTCACATTGATTGGATCTATTGTGACATTTCCAATTTTATTAATACCAGTAACCTTTTCATTTTGGATGATTAAGTCAGATTCACTAATGGATATAGTTTGGGCAATGTGGGATTTTAATAATATGCCTATGAATATCTATAATAAAATCATAAAGACAATTGGAGTATTTGTATTACCAATATTTCTATTGACTAACTTTGCTCCTATGTTTGTTTTGGGTATTTTACCCAAACTGTACATGATATATGCAATTATATCAGTCCCATTGTTTTTAGGGATTGCTATTCTTTTCTGGAATTTTGCAGTTAAGAGATATTCAAGTGCAAGTAGTTAAGGCACATGAAAATAAATAACAAGTCCAAAGTTGCGGGAGATAAGTTCCTATATGCAGCATAGCTGCTCTGTTCTAAGGTGTGGATATTTTTCATCAGGCAAGGAGACAAAGTGCCATCATAGCAGGCCTATTATGGTATTTTGCCGACGTGAGCGTATGCGATTCGAGCTTCCTATGATGGAAAATAGGTTGGCAAATGTGTTATACAAAAAATTCACTTTTCCGATTTATAGTTATAAATAGAAGTATTCAAGCTACTATTTATAACTATCATAGTCCTTTTTTATGTAAGCAAAAATGAAATACTTAAAAAAATTGTTTTGTTTCACTGGAAGATATGAATTTTTTTTCAATTTCAAAAAAAATATGCTTATCATAGTAGAAAAATATAAGTGAAAGTATACTAGGCATGAAAATTAAAAATGTGATTGAAACATTGTTTGATAAATAATATGCTAAAAAAATAACAAAAGCCTTTAATATAGTTATGGGAAATTTTTTAATCATATAATATATTGATAATATAAATAGATCTTTTAATTTAATTTCAAATCTAGAGTTTATAGGAAAAGAGTATAAGCTTATTAATAATGCTATTACTATCAAAATAATGAAAAGCATATGTATGCTCTTTTCGGGAACATTTAAATAGAAGTATTGAAAATCCATGAACAATATGGTAAGAATGACTAACTGTATTATCCACAATTTCAAGTTAGATACAAAATTCTTTTTATATAGATTCCAAAAAAATGAAGAGAAATATATGTCTTTTTCAGATATTATTTTCCCAATAGTAGAGTATAGAGCACCTAACGAAGGTCCTAAAGGAATTAAACAAATAAACAATATTAACAAATTAAATTGGCTTGGATATATTGTTGTGAAAATAAAAAATAATATAAGTAATATATTACAAATACAAAAATAAAGGCTACTTTGAATAAAGCCAAATATGTAATTTGATATTGTATAAAATTTTTTGTCATAAAAATCTTTTTTCATAATTCCTCCTGTAATATATAAGTATGTTGAGTAAACTTTTACAATATATAGTGTACATCAAAATCAAGAAAAATGAAATGGTATTTTAGTAAAACAAATTGAAATTTTACTAAAATATTAATTCTAAGAATAGATACATTGTATTGCAATATAATGTCAACTATTTTTGTTAATGTCCCAAAATAAGTGAAATATTAGCACCAATAATTAATTGGTGCTTTAATTATTTTAAGATATCCATGCCCTAAGTTATATTCACAAAGGCTTTGTTTATCTATTATCACAATAATAAATATGCCTTCAATTAATATATAAAAATATATAAATAGGAAAATAGTTTTATAGCTTTCTAGGAATATAGATTCATAGGAATATATTTTAAAAGATTTATAGGTTCATATTTAAATAGGAAAGTATGAAAATAGGAATATGTTTTTATAGGAAAATATGAAACTATAAAAATAGGTATATATATAAATATTTATAGTAAATATGCGGGTTTAGGGTGAGTTTGAATGAATTAAATATATAGAAAATAATGAGTATACGAAAACCTCTAAAAAGCTACAGTAAAACATTATAATGATATATAATATGGAGTATAGAGTATTTTCGATGGGAGTGGATGAGATGGGGAATGAATTAATTAAAGAAGAATGGATTAATGGTATTGTGATGATGTCACCTAGGCCACAGTATAACCATATGCAAATTGAAGGTAAAATTTATATGCAGTTAGAGAAGTATTTTAATGGCAAATGTAAAGTTGCTATAGAGAGTTCTTTATTTCTGACAAGAGATAATCCAGCAGAATTAAAGAAAGACTTTGCAAAGTTAAAAGAATTGATAGGTGCAAAAAAAGCTGAAATTGTTCCAGACATAGCTGTATATTGTGATAAAGAGCAGATATTTAAGAGAGGATTGTTAGGGATACCCCAGTTAATTGTGGAGATATTAAGTCCTAGTAACGCCACAGATGATACAGAAATTAAAAAAGAAACCTATCAAAAATATGGAGTACCTGAATACTGGATAGCAGACCCAATGACTAAAAAGGTTTTTGTATATGGTTTAGAAAATGAACACTATGAATTAAAAGGTGAATATAAATTTCTAGAGGAAGAAATAAAGTCCAGTAGGTTTGCTGACTTAGTAGTGGACATAAAAGATATTGAATTATTTGAAGATGATGAAGATGATATTTAATTAAATGAAATGTTTATTTAGAGAGGAGCTTAAGTTACGAGCAGTGCACCTAAGAATGCTTCTGAAGGGGCTTTTTATGAGAATTTTGTGAAAGAGTTAGAAAAATACAAATGGGAGGCTCCTGATTTTTTAAACGGAAATAAGAAGAAAGTAACGGTATCTGATGGATTTCAGTGTACATTCTCAAAAAAAGCTAAAAGGTAAAAAGCGCAAAGAGCAATACAAAAAGAAATGTGTAAAAAACAGTAATATATCGTTTTATGAGCAACAGAAATATGCTACTCAGTAGCTAAGAGCTCAGAATAATGGGTAAAGTTTGCACCGTAATATTTAGTTTTATACAAATCAATCAGATTCATTTCCGAAAGTATTGCAAAATAATTGATTCAAAATTATAAAACATGTATAATGAAAACGAAAAAAAATTTTTAATAAACCTAATTAGAAATGTATATAATATGTATATGCTGATTTTAATTGGTAAAATATAACGGGGGTGATAAATAATGGGCAAAGAAAGTATAAATATTTATGCAATTGCAAAAGAAGCAGGAGTTTCGCCAGCTACTGTATCTAGAGTATTAACTAAAAGTGCAAAGGTTAGTAAAGAAAAGAAGGACAGAGTACAGGCTTTAATTGATAAATATAATTTCAAACCAAATGTATTGGCAAGAAGGCTCAGTAATACAGAATCTAAAACGTTGGGGATTTTATCATCAGATATACGTAATCCCTTTTATGCATCTCTATTTGTTGAGTGTGAAAAAGCTGCCAATGCAAGAGGTTATACTGTTTTGTTATGTAATTCTTTAGGCAAAAATGAGTTAGAAGACTCACAATTAGAAGGATTGTTTGAGCAAAGGGTAGATGCTATTATTCAAACTGGTGGTAGAGTAGATGAATTAGTTTCAGATGAAGAGTACGTGGAACATGTAAATAAGATAGCTGATTCAATTCCGGTTATAATAACAGGAAAATTAGAAGGTTCAGAATGTTATCAAGTTAATATAGATCAAGGGCATGCTATGGAAATTTTAATGGAATATTTAATAGAATTAGGACATCAGGAGATAGCATTGGTTGGTGGAAGAAAAAGTGCAAAATCTACTTATGATAAACAACTACGTTATCGCCAGCTACTTAGAAGACATTCGATTAAATTTAACAAAGATTGGATTGTTGAGGGAGAGAGTTATGATATTGAAGGCGGTTATGAATGTATGAATCGATTGTTTGAGTCTAATAAAAAATTACCATCAGCGCTTATTGCTATTAATGACTTTACGGCGATTGGTATTATGCGTTCAATAAGAGAGCATGGATTAGAAATTCCAATGGATATTTCTGTAGCAAGTTTTGATAATACTTTTGTATCAGAAGTTCCTACGCCTAAATTAACTACAGTGGGTTATGACTATAAATTACTTGGAGAGACATTAATAGATGTAGCTATTAATGCTATATATAAGAAAGATCCACCAAGAATGCAATTGATTAAATCCGAACTTGTAATTAGAGATTCTTGTAAAGAAATAGTTGTCAAATGAAGATTCTTACACTTTATTAAGAATAGGTTTGAGAACAATAAAAAGAAAGGTTATGGTTTTTATTTTAAATTATAAGGCGATAACTTGAGTTGTACGTACTGTAAGCATAAAACATGGACAATAAAGAAATATTTACAAAAAAACAGATTGACATTAGATAAAAATGAGGGGTATAATAAACTTGTGAAATGGGTTTCAAAAATAATAATAAGTAAATATTAATACGCAATTATTGAAAATAAGTTTAAAGTGGATATATATTAACTATTTAACAATATATTCATTAAATATTGACAAGAATTATAATAATATTCGAAAATTTTGAAAATATATAAATCTAAATTTGTAGAATATATTTTTTTAAATATTTCTTGAAACCAGTTTCAAATACTTGAATGGAGGAATATTAGTGTGAAAATGGAGTTAACCAGAAGGAACAATTCACAAGTAGCAACAATAAAAAAGAAAACTTTCTTGAAAAAGGTAAAGGATAGTAGAACCCTAATTTTAATGTGCTTACCAGCTATCATATTTTTTGTTGTTTTTTCTTATTGTCCTATGCCAGGTGCATATATTGCTTTTACAGATTTTAACTATAAAAGTGGAATTTTTGCAAGTAAGTTTATTGGATTTGATAATTTTAAATTTTTAGTTGAGTCTGGTAGTTTGTGGCTATTAACTAGAAATACGATTTTATACAATTTTGTATTCATTGTATTAGGTAATGCATTGCAGATTTTTGTAGCAATATTGCTAAATGAAGTAAAGAATAAAATGTTTAAAAAAGTGGCTCAAACAATTATGTTTTTACCTTATTTCATTTCGGCAGTGTTAGTAGGATTATTGGCATTTAATATTTTAAATACTGATTTTGGATTTATGAATGGAGTAATTAAATTCTTTCATGGAGATCCTATTAAAGTTTATTCTATGCCAAATGCATGGCCAGTTATTATGGTTATTGTAACATTATGGCAACAAACAGGATATGGTTCTATTGTGTATTTTGCGTCTATATGTGGCATTGATTCAAGCATCATGGAAGCTGCTGAAGTAGATGGAGCAAATATAATACAAAGAATTCGCTATATTATTTTACCAAGCTTAAAACCAACAGCAATTATATTATTCTTATTTGCAATTGGTGGAATAATGAAAGGTAACTTTGGATTATTCTATAACCTAGTAGGCTCATCTAATTCAATGCTATTTCCAACAACAGATATTATAGAAACTTATGTATATAGAACATTAATGAATAACTTTAACTTTGCAAATTCTACAGCAGTAGGTTTGTATCAATCAATTTTCGGTTTTGTAATCGTTATAGTTTGCAATTGGATTGTTAAAAAATTTGATGAAGAATATGGGTTATTCTAGAGGAGGCTTAAAATGGAGATTAAAATTAATAGTACTATAAAAAAAGATAAGATGACAAAAATTGTACATGCATTTTCCTATACATTTATAACACTTTTTGCTTTAGCATGTCTAATTCCTTTTGTACTTATGATTTCTGCTTCTTTTAGTACAGAAACGGTAATCACAAGTAATGGGTTTGCAATATTGCCTCAGGGATTTACAACAGCAGCTTATGCGTTGATTTTTAAAAGTCCTAGGATATTAATTGGTTCATATATTGTAACTATAATTATGACAACATGTGGAACTCTTATAGGACTATTCATTGTAGCCATGACAGGATATGCACTACAACGTAAAGATTTTCCATTTCGTAATGTTATTTCATTTTTTGTTTATTTTACAACTTTGTTTTCAGCAGGTTTAGCACCTACTTACTTATGGATGACTCAATATTTAAATTTGAAAGATAGCTATTTAGCTGTACTTTTACCACTATTAATGAGTCCATGGTTAATTATATTAATGAAAAACTTTGTAAAATCCATTCCATATGAAATTACAGAATCAGGGAAAATGGATGGTGCAGGCGACTTTAAGATTTTTGTTTCGTTAATTTTACCTATGTTAAAGCCAGCATTGGCAACAATAGGTTTATTTATAGCTTTGGGATATTGGAATGAATGGTATAATTCTATGCTATATTTATCTTCATCAGTAGAATATAAACCTTTACAAAATTACTTATATGGAATCGTGAATCAAGCTACAGCTTTAAAGAATTCAGTAGCTGGAGCTAATGTACCAGCAGGACAGCTTCCTACTACAACGTTAAAAATGGCTACAGCAGTACTTGCAACAGGACCAATTATTTTCTTATATCCATTTGTACAAAAATACTTTATTGCAGGTATGACTGTTGGAGCTGTAAAAGGCTAAATTTACATGATAATTATATGAAAGTATTTCCTATAATGGGAATTACATAAATTAATTTTATTTAGGGAGGCAATTATAATGAGTAAAATAGGAAGAAAGATATTAGCTACGTTATTAGTTGGAGCAATGGCTTTAAGTTTAGCTGGCTGTGGGGGCGGCAGTTCTAAAACATCTGGTAAAGCTACAACTACTGTAAAAGCAGATGGTACAGTTGATACTTCTCAACATGTCAAAGTTAAATTTGTTGTTTTAGGAAATAAGCCAACAAATGGTAGACTAGAGGATGTATTAAAGCAAGTAAATGAAAAATTAACAAAAAAAGTAAATGCAGAATTAGAAATTCAATATGTTGAATGGGCTGATTGGCAAACTCAATATAACTTATTATTAGCTAGTGGAGATAGTACAATTGATTTAATTACGACTGCTACAGATTGGCTAGATGCATGGCCAAATATTAAAAAGGGTTCATTCTTACCATTATCAGAAGATATGTTAAAAACATATGCTCCTCAAACATGGTCAAGTGTATCACCAGAACATTGGAATCAAACTAAATATAAAGATCAAATTTACTTAATTCCTGAAGATAATTATGCTCAATACACAAATCATGGAATGTTTTATAGAGGAGACTGGGCTAAAGAAGCTGGTCTTGATCAAATTAATAACTTTACAGATTTAGGAAAGTACTTTCAATATATTGTAGATAAGAAACCTGGGGTTATTCCTTGGGATATATCTGGTACAGCTGCATTTGGTAATCAATTTGCTGGTGGATATATGCAATCTAATACAAAAAATATAGCAATTGATGGAATTCCAATTGGTTTATCCTCATTATTCTATGGAAAATCTAAGGATGAGCCTTATACTTTAACATCTCCATATATGGAAGGTAACACATTAGAAGAATTTGCGACTATGATGAAATCTTGGTCAGATGCTAAATATTGGAGAGAAGATGTATTAAATTATAATGGTGAAACTCGTGATTTAATGTATGCAGGTCAATCTGGTGCAGATCAACATCACAGTGAAACATATTTTGGAACTACAAGACCTTTAATGGATCAAAAGCAACCAGGTTCTGAATTGAAAATGTTCCCATTCTCTGAACCTAGTAAAAACCTTACAAAAGTAGTTATTACACATGGTGCATTAGCAATTGGCGCAAATTCTAAAAACCCTGAACGTGCTTTAATGGTATATGATTTACTTCGTAATGATAAAGAAATTTATATGTTATACAATTATGGTATTGAAGGTAAAGATTATACAATTACAAAAGATAATAAATTAGGAAGACCAGAAGGTTGGGATCAAACAAAAGATGCACTTGAGACAAATTTCTGGTGTGGACGTAATGATAATTTAGGACTTATTGATTCTAAAGCGTACGCTGGAAGAGCTGATATGGTTAAAAATTACAATACTTATGCAATAGAATATCCTTATGGTCAATTCATTTTTGATAATTCTAAGAGCGCAACAAAGATTTCTGCTATGGCAGATGTGTGTGCTAAATACATTCCTAAAATTGCTTTTGGTAAAGTTAGTGATCCAAAAGCAGAAGTAGCAGCTTTCAAGAAAGAAATGATGGCAGCTGGATATCAAGATGTATTTAATGATATTCAAGAACAATTAAAGGCTTCAAAAAAATAATACATTAATTAAACAAGTAATATAAAAAAACATCTTGACATATTAAAATGACAGAATAGAAAAGGTTGCTACAAAATATCATATATATATATGTATAATTTTGTAGCAATTTTTTTGTTTATCTATATAGTTATATATTCTATAAATATGGTTTTGGTTTTAGGAAGTTATGGAACAACAGCTCAAGGTGGTTTAACTTACAAGTTTGAGGTACCAAATGGAAAATATAATGTAAGTATGGGATTTTTTGATCCTTGGGCTCATAAGGATAGAATTGAGGATATATTGATTAATGGGAATGTGGTAGAGAAAGAACTTTGCCCAACAGTTAAAGGTAAGGTACCTAATAAGTATGTTGCAGAGGTAAAGGATGGAATATTGACGGTTAGAGTTCAAAAATCAATTAATGGCAAAGATAAACCACTTATTTCATGGATTATAGTATCGAAATAAATATGTTTTATAGTAGAGCCGTTAATTAATATTAAATTACGAGGAGAAATAAATATGAAAAATGCACAAAAATGCACAGCAATATTAGTGGCTGCAGGTTCAACTTTAATATTGCATTCATCTCCAGCAATGGCAGTCTCAAACATGAATGACGAAGTGGGTGGAGTGGAAACAAGTATAGACAAGCTTGCTATTGAAGAACAATTTAATGATGTTTTACCAACCACCACAGCTTCAGCAGTTACATTAGATCTCACAGCGTCAGCATTTCAAACCACATCTTCAGCAGTTACATTAGTTGATTTGCAAAATAAAATTGATAATGCAGTAGCAAAAGTAGAAGAAGATAAGAAAGCTGGTATTGTTTTTGCAACAGAAAAATTAAGTGATCTATATTTAGATGCAGCAAAAGTAGATGGTACGTTACCTTATTTTCAATTAACTATTGACACAGCAAAACAATTGGTACAAACCAGTAGTGTAGATGGAAATGCCATTAAAACTGCTTACGATGCAATTGATACAGCATATAGTACACTAAGAACAATAAAGACATATGATTCCTTTAGTGGTACTGATGGTGGAGTATGGAAAGATACAAATGGTGTACCGATTCAAGCTCATGGTGGTCAAGTGCAAAAGATAGGAGGAAAATGGTGGTGGTATGGTGAAGATAAGACCAAGGGCTATAGAAGTAACGGTATAAGTGCATATTCATCAGACGATCTTTATAATTGGACTTTTGAAGGATATGTTATGAGAACAATAAATAAGAGAGAGCAGTTAGATAATGATCAATATTTCTCAGAGGTGTATAAAGGCTATACTGCGACAGAAAAAGATAACGTATACTTATGTTTTAATGATTCCAGATCAGTTATTGAAAGACCTAAGATGATTTATAATGAAAAAACAGGTAAATATGTGCTTTGGTTTCATGCAGATGGTCCAACTGTCGAATCACCAGATAGTGACTATGCAGCAGCAATGGCTGGTGTGGCAATCAGTGATTCACCAAATGGTCCATTTAAGTTTCTTGGAAGATATCGTTTAAATGTATGTCCGGAAGCTGATAAAAAGGGTGACTGGTATGAAAAGAGTGCAGGTTTTGCAAGAGATATGAATTTATGGGTTGATGATGATGGTACAGCATATATAATTTATTCTAGTGAAGAAAATAGAACTATGTTTATTTCAAAATTAAATGCTGATTATACAAATTTAGTTACTGATGTAGATAGTGCAGTAAAGGGTACAGATTTTGTACGTCTATTTCCAGGAGGACAAAGAGAAGCTCCAGCTTTATTTAAGTATAATGGCAGGTATTATATGATTACATCAAGCGCTACTGGTTGGGATCCAAATCAAGCAAGATATTGGGTTGCAGATAGTGTATTAGGTGAATGGACTGATATGGGTGATCCTTGTATTGGTGATACAGATAGAAAGACATTTTATTCACAAAGTACAAATGTAATCACTGTTGATAAAAATAGTGGCAAGTTTATTTATATGGGAGATAGATGGAACGCTAATGATTTACCTAATTCAAGATATATATGGCTTCCATTAGAATTTGATTCAAATGGTAAATTGTCAATAAAACCTTATACTGATTGGAAACTTGAAGATTTAAATAATAAATACAGTGTTCAGTTAAATACTCCACTTAAAGATGTCTATACTGATGTTGCAGATATTCCTAAGACATTAAGTATTAAAGTATATGAAAATGGTAAATTGGTTGACAAAGATACTACAGTTACATGGAATATACCAGAACTTAAACCTATGGTGCAAACAAATATTACTGGAGTATTGGATGCTGTTGGTAGAGAAATTAAGACATCTGTTATTTATATTCCTAATAATTTAAAATATTATATTGATTGCGGTAATACAAAATCTAAGACATATGATTTAGCAAATAATAAAGGTGTATTAAAGAATAATGATGCATCAGATAAGGCTTATACAGCAGGAAGTTGGGGATATTCTAGTAAAATAGGGACTGATATTGACCTGTATGGAACTACAAGTACAGATTCATTTCAAACTGGTTATTGGGCTCATTCAGGAAAAACAATTGATTATGTGGCACCTCTTAAAGCAGGAAATTATAATTTATTCGCAGGTTTCAATGAATGGTGGGGTGCAAACAGAACTATTGGTATTTCTGTATCCTATAAAGATGCAAGTGGACAGATAGTTAAGCAGAATTTAGGAACTTTTACGAATAATGGTCAGAAGACCGTAGATTATAGTTTTAAACTACCTGTTGATTCAGATGTTACAATTAGTGTATATAAACCTAATAGTAGTAATCCTGATGTGATTTTAAGTTGGTTGGCTATTCAATTTGATAACGTTGAAGTACCTAGAGAAGAAAATTCAAATATGAAGGATATTTATACTGGAGTAGATGAACTCCCACAAACATTAAATATTAGAGCATTTGAAAATAATGAGTGGGTTAGTAAAAATACTACAGTAAAATGGAATATACCAACACTTACCTCTATGGTGCAAACTACCATCACTGGAACATTAGATTACAACGGCAAGAAAATTCAAGCAAATGTTTTTAATGTACCAAAGAATTTACAATATTATGTTGATTGTGGTGCAAAAAATAGTTCAACAATGTATGGTTTAATAAATAAAAAAGTTCAATTAAAGAATAATCAAGAATGGGATCAGCCTTATACAAAAGAATCTTGGGGGTATATAGGCAAAATAGGAACAGATATTGGTTATATGAATGAGAATGATAGCACAAATCCATATAACAGTGGATTCTGGGCTTATGGTGGCAAAAACATTGATTATGCTGTACCCCTTAAGGCTGGAAATTATAATTTATTTGCAGGTTTTAATGAATGGTGGGGTGCAAACAGAACTATAAGTATGTCTGTATCTTATAAAAATTCAAGCGGAGAAATTGTAAAACAAGAATTAGGTACGTTTACTAGTAATGGTAAGAAGAATGTAAATTATACATTTAATTTACTACAAGATGCCGAAGTTACAGTTAGTGTCTATAAACCCAATAGTAATAATCCTGATGTAATTATTAGCTGGTTTGCTCTTGAAAAGATTATACCAGAGTATGCAATTAATGTAGATGCAGGAGAGCATGGAAGTATAAGTCCAAGTGGAGCTATGAATGTAGACGAAAATCAAAGTCAAACATTCACTATTACACCAGATAGCGGATACGAAATAAGTGATGTTAAGGTAGATGGAGTGAGTGTTGGTGCAGTTAGTAGCTATTCATTTAAAGATGTAACAAAGGCACATACAATAAGTGCAACCTTTAAAGTAAAGGGTAACCCATCAAGCAATAGTTTATCAATTAATGTAGAGGTAGGAG
>Ga0224516_1000233_pt1 | contig 13733 bp, 9 predicted proteins | sample IRFST0metaG_FD_179884 | JGI IMG/M metagenome (GOLD analysis project Ga0224516, IMG submission 179884) | Peat soil microbial communities from Stordalen Mire, Sweden - IR.F.S.T0 | ecosystem: Environmental > Terrestrial > Soil > Wetlands > Peat | place: Sweden: Norrbotten County, Stordalen Mire... | reverse complement strand
ATATAAAATATAAAGAGTAACATTCATATTCCCCGTATGTATGTTACTCTTTATATTTTCGATTTCTATATTAATTTTTAAGCCTTAATTATTCTTTTATTAATTCAATCAAATCTAACTTTTTTATAACTTTACTGATGAATATTTCAACTAATTTAGGATCAAATTGGGTTCCAGAATATTTTATAAGCTCTCGAATAGTTTCATCCTTTGTTAGTATTTTCCTATAAGGTCTGTAACTTGTCATAGCATCATATGCATCTGCAATAGATAAAATCCTTGCCATTAGAGGGATTTCTTCTCCTTTAAGTCCTTTAGGATATCCTGAACCGTCATACCACTCATGATGTACAAGAACACTCTCCCCTAAAAATGATATATCACTTGACGAAGAAACAATATGATATCCTATTTGCGGATGTTTTCTTACTTCTTGCCATTCTTCTTCACTAAGTTTTCCTACTTGATTTAAAATACTTTGGCTTACTCCTATATTTCCTATATCATGAATGTCTCCTAAAATTTCAAGCTCTGAAATTTTATCCTTAGACATGTTCATGCTCTCACCTATTAATTTACATATTTTGCTGACATTTTTTGAATGAAAATCATCTCTTTTGCTTTTTTCATATAACGTATTAATAATTATTTTTAAGGTTCTACTTTTTATACTTTTACTTTCTAACATTTTTATTTTGTACATCATTTCTTCAGCATTTGTAACTGACTTCATTATATCATCCTCTTTAGTATTTTTGGTATCATACCCCAAAGAAATTGATACATTTATCATATCCAAGTTTTCTTTTATACACTCTTCCTTTATTCTTTCACTTATTTGCTCTGCAGTGTCTTCTTTAGTTTTTGGTAATAGAATTATAAATTCATCACCACCCCATCTTACAACAATATCATTTTCTCTACATACTCTTTTCATTATATTAGCAGCTGATTCAAGTAGTTTATCTCCCATTAAATGTCCAAATGCATCATTGGTAAGCTTTAAGCCATTTACATCACCCATAATCACAGAAATTGGCAAATTCTCTTCCACATCAATATTTTTAATTTCTTCTTTAAAAAAGCTTCTATTATATACTCCTGTTAAACTATCGTGATAAGTTATATAATCTAATTCCTTATCCTTAATAATTTTTTCTGTTATATCTTTAAAACTAATTACCATTCCAAATATTTCTCCAATACCATTCTTAACTGGAGATATATTATTTATTATAGGAATATCTATTCCTGTTTTTGATTTAAGCATGCAGCTTTTATCTTTTATGCTTTCACCATTATGTATAATATTTAATATGCTTTCACTTTTAGTATCACAAATACCAAAAACTTCAAACATATTACTATTTAAAATTTCTTCCTCTTCCCACTGTGTTATTCTCTCTGCACTCTCATTAATAATAATTATTTTACCATCTAAATCAGTTGTTATTATTCCTTCAGTTATTGATAAAAGTGTACTTTTGAATAATTCTCTTTCTTTTATTTGGTCAGTTATATCTATGAAATAGGAAACCACATAATGTTTCTTGGGAGAAAAAAGTTTTATTTTATACCATCTTTTAAATTCTTCAGAATATTGTTCACATTCACGTTCTGAATTATTTATTGCAACATCTGCATAATAATTTACCCAATCAAATTTATTACTTTTAATATTTGGTAATACTTCAGTTAATCTTTTATGTATAATTGCCTTTTTATCTAAACCAGTAATCTTCTCAAAAGCATCATTCACAGCTATATGTTCAAGATCATTGGGTTTTCCGTCCTTATCTAAACATATTTTATATAATGCATATCCAAAAGGTGATTTTTCCAATATTTCTTCATATTCTAATCCTTCAACCATACATATCATCCTTTCATTACCATATATTTTCATAAATTTGTTATTTATATTATACATTATAGCATAAATAAGTCTTATACGATGTTTATTTTTCATATAATAAGTCATGTATGGAATTATCTGCACTTTTTTTGACTTTTTATGTTTATTATACATACACACATTTTAAATTATGCTACAACAAATCTAACACTAGCACTTGCAATATTTTCAAAACCTCCGAAACCTAAAAAGAAAATAGAAGCACAAAAGAGTTTGCTTTTCAAATACAAACTCTTTTGTGCTTTTACTAGTATTTTAGTCATATGAAAAAAATAACAAATCTAACATGCAATGAAATGTTCTTATATGCAATATAGCTTCTCTTTTTTTATGTGTATATTGGCTTGTTATTTATTTGTTTGTGCCTAAAGTCTATTGAACACTATACATCCCCTTACTCTCCATATACTGAAATATAGCTTCTCCATGTTTTTGTTCTTCTTTTTGTATATGATTTAATACATCACGGACATTAGTATCTCTAAATTCAAAAATTGTAGTATCATAAGCCCCCGAAACATATTTTTCTGACATTAACAAATCTGAACATATATCCTTATCAGATAAATTACTTGCTGCTGATTGAGTAGTATTCATATTTTGCCCAGCATTTTGATTTTGCTGTTGGTTAATATCAGGAATCTTACCACTTAACAATTGATTAATAGTATTAAGATGATTTCTTTCCACTTGCTCATTAGCTTTACATATTTGTTTTAATTGATTGTCTTTCACTTGATTTGCATAATTATTATATTTTTCTATACAAATTTGTTCATGGCTTTTTTGATCCTCTAGTAACATTCTTTCTTTTTGTGTTAAAATTATTTCCAAAATAAAACACCTCCTGTTTTATTTTGTGCAGTCTTTACTTTTTTATACTATTCCTGTTCATTTTAAAGTTATATAACTTAATTTTAATAAAATACATCCTTATTACAGCCTATTTTACCAATGCTATATTATTAAATTTTATAAGGGCTTTAAAAGAAAATAACAAATCATAATACTTCTCCAGTTTTAAGTGTAAAATAAAATGAACTACCTTCTCCAACTGTACTATCTACCCATATTTCTTCACCATGTGCCTTTACAATTTCTTTACATATAGCAAGCCCTAGCCCTGAACTTCCAGTTGTATCTCCATTTTTATCTTTTATTTGTATAAACTTTTCAAATATTAATTCCTGATACTCTTCTGCAATTCCTTCTCCATTATCACAAATAGATACTAACATTGTATTATTTACTTCTCTTGCTTTTATTTCTATAATACCAGTACCATCCGTTTTAATATATCTCAAAGCATTTCCAAGTAAATTTGCTATTACCCAACATATTTTATTTATATCCCCTTTTGCTTTTCTCATGACTCCATTAGTATCAATATTTAATGTTACCTTCTTCTCTTCAATTTGAATTTTAAATGCTCTTTTTATTTTGAATATAACCTCATTTATATCTATATCTCTTATATCCATCTCAATCTTCCCTGATTTCATCTTTGATAAATCTAATAATTCGCCAACTAAATTATCTAATTTATCACTGTCTTCTTTTATTATTGTTAATAGTTCTATTTCATCATCATTAACATCTTTATTTCTATCAAGAAGCAATCCAACTGCCATACAAATAGATGTTAAAGGCGTTCTAAATTCATGTGATACATTTGAGATAAAGTCTGTTTTCATTTCATCTAGTTCTTTAAATTTAGTTATATCTTGCATAATAGTAACAGCACCTAAATTCTCATTTTGAGTAAACCAAATAGGGCTTATTGTTATTCTATAGTAATCTTTATGCTCATTCTTTCCAAGTTGTATATCCTCAAAAGCTTTATATTCTTCAGTAGAATTTCGAGATTCCTGTATCATATTAAATACTTTTTCTTCTCTAATCATATCTAAAAACTTTCTATTAATAACCTTTTTTTCTTTTACATCAAATACTCTTTCAGCAGATTTATTTAGCATTATTATTTTATTTTCATCATCAGTAACTATTATTGGGGATTTGATGCTTTCTATTATTGCTTCTGTTCTTTGCTTTTCCCTTAGTATTTTATTTACATTTAGCCTATCATATTCTTTTAATTTTTCTACCATGTTATTAAAGCAATCAAATATGAAATTAATTTCATCTCCACTTTTCAGTGGAATTGTATATTCATAATTTCCCTCTGATACTTTATTTATGCCAATTGCTAAATCTTCAATTGGATGTATAATTTTTCGAAGTAAATAACTTATTATACAAATTCCTATTATAAGAGCTGCTCCAGCAATACCTAATGTAAACTGTTTGGCTGTATTTACTAATTCTTTTGATTTTTCTTTCATATTTATCATTGATTTTTGATTAATATCTAAAAGAGTATTGCAATTTCCTTTTACATCTTTAAATAGTTGGAAGACAGTACTATAATAATATTTACTTGCTTGATTATCTCCTTTATTTTTTTTAATACTTATTAAAATTTTTACTTTATCCATATAATCAGTATAATTTTTTTCAATTAAATCAACAGCATCCTGTTCTCCCACTTCTGTAATATTATTTTTAGCCTTACCTAACCACTCTAAAAAGTTAGCATTATTTAACTCATACTCAGGTGAAATCTCTAAATTATTCTCAAAGATAAAAGAAAGCTCTAAACTATCTTGTCTTTCTAGCGAATTACTCATATTTTGTGCATAAACTACGCTATCATAATTAGAATCCATTATTGAATCTATGGATTTTTGCAATTTATCGAAAAAATTAACTGATACAAAACTATTTACTATGGCCAATGATATAAATACTATTAAAATTAGAGAAATCTTAGATTTTATACTCTTTATCATTTTTACCTCCATTATAAAGCACCTTTAAAGTCCACATCTCTTGCTTCTTATTTTATTCCTCACATGCCTAACACATTTATTAAATTATATTATACCTCATAGTACATTATCTAACTCCTATAATACTTTGTTAATTTATAATCCATACTTTTATTGACTGTTATTTTAAACCTCCTTACTAATGCGTTTGTTTTTGTAACTATAATCTATTTTACTTAAAGTATTTATTATTGATAAAAAAATTAATCTAAAGTAGTATAAATCTATTAAGACATATAGGAGGGTTTCACATGAAAACTGCATTAATAGTTGATGATACAAAGAATATTAGAATTCTGTTATCTCATTGTTTAAAGGATTCAGGCTTTACAGTGCATTGTGCGAGTAATGGCAGTGAAGCACTTGAATTAATATCTAATATAGATTTTGACATTGCTTTTATTGATATTAAAATGCCAATAATGAGTGGCACTGCTCTTCTTGAACAAATTAGAAAAGATGGCTATAAATTTAATATAGTAATAATGACTGCCTTTGCAACAATAAAAAATGCAGTGACAACTACTAAACTTGGCGCAGTAGCTTATCTACAAAAACCATTTACAGCTAATACAATCCATAAAATTTTAGATGAAATATTTCCTGATTATAATAAAATATCTCTTCCTGAAACATTAAATAATAAATCCCTTGAAGAATGCATAGATTTATCAAATAACGTTGTTCCCACAGATCCTTTAGTTTATAAGAAATTTGGTGATTTACTACTATCAAAAGGTGAAATTGAAAAAGGAACTTTATTTATCCAATTCTCCGAAGAATTAAAAAATTTGAAGTAAGGCGTGTAATGTGCCCAGGTGATTTATATGGACTTTGAAGAAAAACAACGTATTACCCCAGAAGAAGCATTAAAAGAATATAGGAAACAAACTAGAGGTAATCTTAAGATATTTTTAGGATATGCCCCAGGAGTAGGTAAAACTTTTACTATGTTAAATGAGGCTAATAGAAGGTTTGAACGTGGAAAAGATGTTGTTATAGGATATTTTGAAAGCCATGAGAGAGAACATACTATTAATCAACTAAAAAACTTACCTATGATTCCATTAAAAGAAATAACCTATAATTCAATTGCATTAAAAGAAATGGATGTAGATGCTATAATAGAAAGAAAGCCTGATTTAGTCTTAGTTGACGAGTTAGCTCATACTAACGTACCTGGCTCTAAAAATAAGAAACGCTATGAAGATGTATTGGCAATAATAGATGCTGGTATTAATGTCTATTCAACTGTAAATCTTCAACATCTAGAAAGTCTTAACGATATCGTAAAACAAATAACAGGTATAGGTGTTAACGAAACTATTCCAGACAACATTATTGCAGATGCTGAAGTAGTTGTTATAGACATGCCTCCAGAGGCTCTGCGAAAAAGATTGCAAAGGGGTAATATATACAAACCTTATCTAATAGAATCAGCTTTAAAGAACTTTTTTAGAGCTGGTAATCTTAGTGCTCTTAGAGAATTAACCTTAAGGCAAATTGCTGATGAAGTTGATGAAGATTTAGAAGAATATAAAAATAAACATGATATTCATGATAACTGGTATACTTCTGAGAAAATTATGGTATCGATCTCCTCTAACCCAAAATCTAAAAGATTAATAAGATTTGGTGCTAGATTAGCTAAAACTTATAAATGTTCTTGGTATGTTGTTTATATTAAGTGTACTCATTTTATGTCACCTAAAGAAACCCCGGAAATAATCAATGGGCTTAATAGTAATATAGAGTTAGCTGAAAAACTTAATGGGACAGTTATACAATTAGAAGGACCTTCTGTTTCAAGTGCCCTACTTCAAATTGCCCATGAAAAGCATGTAACCAAGCTTCTTATAGGACATTCAAAACGTACTAAACTCCAAAGACTTTTTAGAGGATCTACAGCTAATAAGCTTTTAGAACAAGCTAAGGATATTCAGATAATTGTTGTGCCTTATGATTCAATTTAAGTGAGAGTCCAAATTTTATATTTGGGATCTCGAACTTTCACACAGTGCATTTTATATTTCGTTCTTCGAACTTTCTCTGTGAGCTTTTATATTTGGCTAGCAGAACTTTCCCCTTGTGGGCATTTTATATTTGGCTCCTCGAACTTACACAGCGAGTGAATACGAGTCGTGTTTCCTTGTAAATAACACCTCATGAAAACTGATGTAACCCATAAATTTTTATGAAGTGTTATTTTGAGTTAATCTCCTAAACCTGCACTTTTAATTCATATTCTGAAAAATATATGTGGTGATCCATATTATACTAATACTTTTAAGGCACATGCGAATATGTTTCTTTTATTTTTCTGCATTTACTACTACTCATCTATTAATCTGTACCCTACACCAACTTCCGTGTAAATGTACTCTGGCTGTGCTGGATTTTTTTCTATTTTTCTTCTTAGGCTTGCCATAAAAACTCTAAGGGATTGAGTTTCATTTCCTATTGCAGATCCCCAAATATCATGAATAATAAAATTGTGAGTTAACACCTTACCTGAGTATTTACAGAGAAGTGCTATTATTTTATATTCTATAGGAGTTAAATGCATTTCTTCATTATTTATAATTACTCGTCTTTTGTTAAAATCAACAATTAAATCTTTAACTTTAAAAGTATCCATATTTTCACTTTCAGCTTGATTTGTGGTTCTATGTCTTAAAGATACTCTAATTCTTGCTAGTAGTTCACCAATACCAAAGGGTTTAGTTAAATAATCATCTGCACCTTTATCTAGTGCTTCTATTTTTTGCCTTTCATTTTCTCTTGCAGAAACAATTATTATAGGTGTTTTAGACCATTCTCTTATTTTAGCAACAACCTCAATTCCATCAATATCTGGAAGTCCTAAATCTAATATTATTAAATCAGGGTTATATGACATTGAAAGTGCAATAGCTTCATTTCCTTTCTCTGTTTCAATGTAATTGAATCCCTGAGCTCCTAAGGATGCTGTAATAAAATTTCTTATTGGTTTATCATCTTCAACTACAAGAATATATGGTTTATTATTCATCTATTTTTCCCTCCTTCGGAATATTAAATCTAAAAATAGCTCCGCCTTCTTTTTTGTTATAAGCATCAATTATTCCACCATGAGCTTCAACTATAGATTTACAAATTGCAAGTCCTAAACCTACTCCTCGTCTTGAATCAGATATTTCACTTCCATTTGTAAAAAATCTATCAAATATTTGTGGCAATATATTCTGTGATATTCCCGTACCATTATCAATTACTTCGAAAAAAATTTTTTTTCCCTTTTCATAAGCTTTTACTTCAATCAAAGAACCTAATGGTGTAAATTTTAAAGCGTTATCAATTAAATTTATAAGCACCTGCTCAATTAGACTTCCATCCATAGGAGCTATTATTACCTCTTCTGGAACTGTAACTTTTATTTTATGCTCTTTGAAACGTTTTGAAGTCCTTTGTACAGCTTCATATACTACTTCTTCTACAAGCTCCATATTTTTCTTTATTTTCATCTTTCCTTCATCAAACTTTGTCATACTAAGTAAATTCTCTACTAATCTTATTAGCCACTCAGTATCCTCATAAATACCTTGAAGGAGTTCTTCCTCCTTATCTTTAGAAATAAGCTTACCATTCTCAATAATAGTGCTTACAGCTCCCTTAATACCAGCGAGCGGACTTCTTAAATCATGAGAAATTGATCTTAATAAATTACTTCTTAATCTCTCACTTTCTATTTCTAATTTAGAATTTTTTTGTGTTTCAGCAAGAATTTCTCTATCTAATGCAATGTAAATTTGACTTGCAACTGTCTCAAAAATAAATTTTTGTTCAGGCTTAAGAATTCCATCAATACATGAAATACCTAAAACTCCTAATATCTTTCCGTGACTTTTTAAAGGTATGTAATACCCTTTTGCCCCATAAAATGTATTTGTACCTGTTCCTGATTCTTTATCATTTAAAAATGTCCAATAAGCAACAGCTTCCTCATCCTTATTTAGAATAATATTTTCCTTTTCTTCTATATCTAATTTGTAAACAAATGGAGTAGAAAGTTTATGGCCATTTGCCAAATAACAAACAACTGTCCTTTCTAAAAGTCTTGAAATATATTTTATTCCTATAGATACTACATCTGCCGTACCTGTTGCACTTAATAATTTTCTGCTTACTCTGTATAAAACTTGTGTTCGTTTTTCCCTTATTGATGAATTATGAGCTTCCCTTTGAATTTTATTTGTGAGGGTCCCAATTATAAAAGTTACTGTGAGCATTATAGTAAAAGTTGCTAAATAACTTTTATCATAAACTTCTAGAGATAACCTTGGCTCTGTAAAAAAAAAGTTAAATAAAATTACACTAATTATAGAACATATAAACCCTAGTACATACCCCTTTGTTTTAATATTAACGATTATGACACCTAGAATAAAAATCATAATAACATTTGCTTCACTAAAACCTAGATAGTCAATAATTAATGAAATTATTGTGGCTATAAACATTATTAGACTTGATATTAAAACTTCTTTAGATGATATTTTAAAAATTTTATTGTTCTTTTGTATAAGACTACTATTTTTTTTATTAATTGTTGAATTAGGTATAACATAAACATCTATATAAGAATTAGAATCCATAAGCTTATCAACTATGTCTCTTGCATAAAAATGAAACAAATTATTAGGCTTTTTATGGTTTTTGCCTATTATTATTTTTGTTATATTTCTAAACTTTGCATATTGAATTATTTGTTCAACTAGGTTGTCACCATCTAAAGTAACTACTTCTCCACCTAATTGCTCTACCAAATTGAAATTTGCATTTAATCTTTCTTTATCCTCCTTGCTTAGTTTTGGTGATTTTGTTGTTTCAACATATAAAGCTATCCATTTAGAATGATGTGCTTCTGCCATTCTTGTAGCAGTACGGATAACTCTTGAAGATGAAGGAGAGGATGAAATACAGGCTAATATTACATCTGATGTAGGCATTACAGTTATTTGCCCTTTTGATAGTCTTGCACTTTCAACTTCATAATTTACTCTGTCCGCCGTTCTTCTAAGAGCAATTTCTCTAAGTGCAAATAGATTTTCCTTAGTGAAAAAATTGTTAAAAGCTTTTTTAGTCTGCTCTTTGCTGTATATCTTACCATCGCTGAAACGCTTAAGAAGCTCCTCTGGTTCAATGTCAATTAGTTCTACATTATCTGCTTCATTAAATACTTTATCTGGAATAGTTTCTCTTACAGAAATATGAGTTATACTCTCAACTATATCGTTTAGGCTCTCAATATGTTGAACATTTAAAGTGGTGTATACATCTATTCCTTCTTCAAGTAGTTCCTCTATATCTTGCCATCTTTTCCTATGTCTTTGACTACTCACATTCGAATGTGCAAGTTCATCAACTAATATTATTTTAGGTTTCCTAAGTAATGCCTTGTCTAGATCAAAATCTATTATGTTTATTCCTTTATATTCAATGATTTTAGTTCCTATATTTTCAATTCCATCTAATAACGCCATAGTTTCAGGTCTTGCATGTGGTTCTATATAACCAATTACTATATCTTTACCTAATTTTTTCATGTCATGAGCTTCCATAAGCATTGCATAACTTTTACCAACACCTGCTGCATAACCAAAAAATATTTTTAGATTTCCTCTAATAGATTCATTTTCTTCTTTTTTAATTTGATTTAAAAGATAGTCTGGATTTGGTCTTTCATCAATATCTATTTAAATCACTCCTTACTTTCATTTACTTATTCTTTTATCTTAAATAAAATTATATAGTAGTTTAGACATATTCAAAAAATAATTACTCAGTATGTTAGTCTATTTTGTTTGTCGCAAAATAGCCTTCACATACTTAATAGATTATTTTTTTCACATGCCTTATATTAACATAAAAGTCTGGTCCTACTCAATTTGTATTATATTATTTTTTAAAATAAATATATTCTTTATTATCCAAAGAATTAGAAATTTTGATGTTGCTCGCTTCAAATTTTCCATTTAAACTTGAAGCACCATAATAATTTGGTTCATCATTTCCGAGCGTTATGTTTATATTATTATCTTTTATAACATATTTTCCATTAGAATAAAATGATTCTTTATATACATTATTTATAATTGTACAATTATTATTTGAGCCAAGTTCTAAAACAGTATTATTGGGTGCTTCATACTCCCCTATATAAGGATTATCACTACAAGCTGTCATACAAACACTACTGATTATCAAAATTAAAAATATAAAAATTACCCTTTTCATAATAGATCTCCTTGTATAATCCTATAAAATTTCAAATAACTATCAAACTAATTAGCTTTTTGAAATTATAGCTATTTCAATGTTAACTTTTAATATATTTACTCTTGGTTCTCCAAATACTCCCAAACTTTTACCTTCAGTATATTTATTAATTAATTTTTTAAGGTCAGTTTCACTTATGCCAGATGCTTTTGAAACTGCTGGTATTTGAATTTCTGCTGCTTTAGGACTTATATTGGGATCAAGTCCTGATCCTGAGCTTGTAAGTAAATCTGTTGGAATATCCTCCTTTTTTACTCCAGGATGAGCTTCTAAAAAATCTTCTATATCTTTTTCAACTCTTTCTTGAAGTGCTTCATTTGAAGGTGCTAGGTTTTGTGATCCTGAACCAACTCCACTATATGCTGCTTTGCCATCTTCACCAGGCTTCGTATCCTCTTCTGTATAAGTATTATAATTTACAGATGAAACTCTTCCTCTGAAAAATTTAGGATCTGTAAAGCTTTGTCCTATAAGTTCAGAACCAACTTCTTTTCCATCAACAACTATCATGCTTCCATTAGCTTGTTTATTTAAAATCAACTGACTTATTCCTGTCATAACAAGAGGATATATAAGCCCACAAAGTATCATTAAAGCAATACTTACGCCAATAGATTTTTGTATTATTTTCATATCAAAATCTCCTTTTTTAATTATTTAAGGTTTTTAGGACATGTGAAACAAAATAGACAATCATATTGGTGCGCTATTTTGTTACATGTATCTAAAATCAACCTAAATTAAGAATTCTAACTACTGGGGTAATAAACATATCAATAATTTTAATTCCTATAAAAGGAACGATTATACCACCAACTCCAAAAACAAGCATATTTCTAAGTAACATTGTTTCTGATTTCATAGGTTTGTATTTTACCCCTTTCATTGCAATTGGTATAAGCATAGGTATTATTATTGCATTGAATATTAATGCTGAAAGTATCGCACTATATGGTGTTGAAAGTCTCATTACATTCATAACCTGCATTTCAGGTATAGCTACCGTAAAAATAGCTGGTATAATAGCAAAATATTTCGCTACGTCATTTGCTATACTGAAAGTAGTTAACGCTCCTCTAGTTATAAGTAACTGTTTTCCAATTTCAACTACTTCAAGAATTTTAGTTGGGTCCGAATCTAAATCCACCATATTAGCAGCTTCTTTAGCCGCAGTAGTACCACTATTCATAGCAAGTCCTACATCTGCTTGAGCAAGTGCTGGTGCATCATTAGTTCCATCACCTGTCATTGCTACAAGTTTACCTTGTTCTTGTTCTTTTTTTATTGCTTGAATTTTATCTTCTGGTTTACATTCAGCTAAAAATTCATCTACCCCTGCTTCTTTAGCAATAGTTGCAGCCGTTAAAGGATTATCTCCTGTACACATTATTGTTTTAATCCCAATTTCTCTTAGTCTTTGGAACCTCTCCGCAAGACCTGGTTTAACAGTATCTTTAAGATATATAACGCCATATATTTTATCATTAACACAAACTACAAGAGGTGTTCCACCTAGTTTTGCAACTCCATTAACTATCTCTTCTAAATCCTTTGGAATTTTTCCACCCATTTCTTTTACTCTGTTTTTTATAGCATCATAAGCTCCTTTTCTTACCATTGTTCCATCTTTTAAGTCTATTCCGCTCATTCTTGTTTGTGCTGTAAACTCAATGAAATCAAGATTTTCATATTCCTTTTTATTAATTGTAGCGTTTAATTTATTACCAAGTTCAACTATAGACTTTCCTTCTGGGGTATCATCTTTTAATGAACACATTACAGCATAATTTATTAAATCCAAACTCTTTTCCTTACCAACAGGTGTAAATTCTGCTGCAAGCCTATTACCAAAAGTTATAGTTCCAGTTTTATCAAGTAACATAGTATCAATATCGCCACAAGCTTCAACTGCTTTTCCAGACATAGCTATAATGTTGAATTTTGTAACTCTATCCATACCTGCAATACCAATAGCTGATAAAAGTCCTCCAATGGTTGTAGGTATTAAACAAACAAGAAGTGCTATTAGTGTAGAAATCTGAATTTCAACTCCAGAATATCTAGACATAGGATAGAGTGCTACTATTACTATAAGAAATATAATTGTTAAGCTAACAAGTACAGTATTAAGTGCAATTTCATTTGGAGTTTTTTGTCTTGATGCACCTTCTACAAGAGCTATCATTTTATCTAAAAATGATTCACCTGGTGTTGCAGTTATTTCAATTTTTAACCAATCACTTACAACTTTTGTGCCTCCTGTAACTGATGCAAAATCTCCGCCTCGTTCCTTCATGACAGGTGCTGATTCACCAGTTATAGCAGCTTCATCTACAGATGCTATACCGTCAATAACCTCACCATCATTTGGAATTATATCTCCATTTTCAACTAAAACTATATCGCCTTTTTTTAATTCATTTGCATTTATAATTTTAGTATTCCCATTAGAATCTAAAAGTTTTGCTACGGTATCTTTACGTGTTTTCTTCAAATTTTCAGCTTGAGCTTTTCCTCTTCCTTCAGCTACTGCTTCTGCAAAATTGGCAAAAAGTACTGTTATAAACAATATTATTGATACAATTAAGTTATATATTCTTAGATTATTACCT
>Ga0224516_1000224_pt1 | contig 14038 bp, 12 predicted proteins | sample IRFST0metaG_FD_179884 | JGI IMG/M metagenome (GOLD analysis project Ga0224516, IMG submission 179884) | Peat soil microbial communities from Stordalen Mire, Sweden - IR.F.S.T0 | ecosystem: Environmental > Terrestrial > Soil > Wetlands > Peat | place: Sweden: Norrbotten County, Stordalen Mire... | reverse complement strand
GGATATATCAGAATATATGGAAAGTCATTCAGTATCAAAATTGATAGGATCGCCACCGGGATATGTAGGACATGACAATGGAGGTCAGCTTACTGAAGCTGTGAGAAGAAAACCATATTCAATAGTTTTATTTGATGAGATTGAAAAAGCACATACGGATATATTTAATGTGTTACTTCAAATTATGGAAGATGGAAGACTTACTGATGGAAAAGGAAAGGTTGTTAATTTTAAAAATACAATAATTATAATGACTTCTAATGTTGGAGCGCATCAAATTAGAAAGCAAAAGAACATAGGATTTAATAACAATAATAATGATGAAACTGAATATGAAAGGATGAAAGAAACTATATTGGAGGAATTAAAGCAAAAATTTAAGCCGGAATTCTTAAATAGAATAGATGATACGATAGTTTTTCATAAATTGAGTGATGAAGATTTAGATAAAATTATGGATTTAATGCTTGCATCTATAAAGCAAAGGCTTGAAGGTAGAAAAATATATTTAAATTTTGAAGATGATAGTAAAAAATTCCTATTGAACAAAGGCATTGATCTTGACTATGGGGCAAGGCCTCTGAGAAGACTTATTATAAAAGAAGTAGAAGATAGATTAAGTGAAGAAATTTTACAAGGAAATATTCAAATCGGAGACCGGGTAAAAGTCAATGAATTAGAGAATAAGTTAATTTTTAGTAAATTAGATAAAAGTCAATTTAAAGACCAATAAAATTTAAGAGAGGCGAATTATCGCCTCTTAATTATTTGCCTAAAGCTTTTAAAATAGCAGGTTTATCAAAACCAATAATAATATTATTATCAATGTCTAATACGGGAACCCCTATTTGTTTAGACTTCTTAATCATTTCTTCTCTGGCTTCCATATCATCTTGAACATTTAGCTCTTGAAATTCAATGTTTTCGGATTTAAGATAATTTTTTACCTTATCACACCAAGGACAAGTGTTAGTACTATATACTTTGATCATAAATATAACCTCCTAATCAATAATGATTATTTACAATTAATATTATATTATAATTAGGAGAAGCAATCAATGTAATAAAAGTAATATTACTTGATGATATTTTAATAATTTAGATTAGAATTTAAGATTAGATTATTAAATTAGGTTCTAAAATAAAAATTAGGTAATAATCGGCTAATCTAGCTTTAGTAAAGCACTTAAATATATTTGTATTTGAATATAGAATTGCATTAAAGTTTAAAAGACTTGGTATGTTATAATGAGGTTAATATTTATTGATATAATAGCACAGAAATAGAGTATATATTTTTTTATCAAACTTAGGTCGTTAAATAATATCTGTAAAAATAGAAGGAGATACGCATGAAAAAGAAAACATTATATAGATGTTCAAACTGTGGATTTGAAAGTATAAAGTGGCTTGGAAAATGTCCAATGTGCAATAGTTGGAATACATTGGAGGAAGCTGTTGTTGAATCAAAAAGCTTGGAAACAAGAATAAGGCAAGCATCAAAAAAGCCAATAAAAAAACTTGTTGAAGTAGTTTCTAATAAAAATGATAGAATTGTTACAGGAATAAATGAATTTGATAGGGTGATGGGAGGAGGGATTGTAAAAGATTCAATTTCCATAATAACTGCTAGACCAGGGGCAGGAAAATCAACATTACTTCTGCAAATTTCAGATGCTATAGCAAAGAAGGGGTATAAAGTAATTTATGCATCTGGAGAGGAAAGTGACAGTCAAATAAAAAATAGAGCAGATAGAATTATTAATAAAATTCATGAGGATATATGGGTATTACAAGAAACAAGTCTTGATAATGTTCTAGATGCAGTAGAAGAAATAAAGCCTAATATGTTGATTGTAGATAGTATTCAAACATTTACGATGGAGGCATCATTACCAGCAAGGGCAGGATCGCCAACGCAAACTATGGAATGCGCTAATGCATTACTTCAGATTGCTAAAAATGAAAAAAGACCGATGGCGGTTATTGTGGTAGGGCAAATGACTAAAAATGATGAGCTTGCTGGACTTAGGGCATTAGAACATTTAGTTGATACAGTTCTTATAATAGAGGATGATAATGATGAAGAATTACGTGTATTAGTAAGCTCTAAAAATAGATTTGGTAGTATTGAAAATGGATTTTTTGAAATGTGTGAAAAAGGTGTTATTTCAATTGATAATCCATCGGAATTCTTTATGACGAAACGTGAAGAAGGGGAAGTTGTATCTGGAAGCGCGTTGACTGTAATTAAAGAAGGAACAAGAGCTATTATAACTGAAATAGAGAGTCTAGTATCTAAAAGCTTTACACCTTATCCTACAAGGATAGGAGAAACATTAGGCAAAGATAAATTAAATACATTAATATCCATATTAGAGCAACGAGGTGGGATTAATCTGTATGATAAAAATGTAATTATTAAAACTACTGGTGGTATAAAAATAAGAGAACAAGGAATTAATTTAGCTGTTATAATGAGCATAGTATCATCTGTTAAGCAACAAGGAATAGAATCTAATATTGCGTTTATAGCTGATGTAGGATTAACAGGTGAACTAAAAAAAGTACCATCATTGGAAAGTCGAGTCAAAGAACTTGAGCGGATGGGATTTAAAAAGGTTTATGTTCCAAAAGGTTCATTTATAAGGGATAATAATTTTAAAAAAATCCAAGTAATTGAATTAAAAACATTAGCAAATGTAATAAATCATGTATACAATAACTAAAATATTTATTATAGAAAAACTATAATTGAAATGTTTTCAATATAATTTATATGCATATTTTGAGCATAGGATAACGCAAAGTAGGAATAATGTGTAACAAGTTACTTTAATATATAGTACAGAAACATTTTTCTACAAAAAGATATATCATATTTAAATTTTATAAATATTATTGAGGGATTATAGTTATTATAGTATTATAGTAGTATAGTTTAGAATTTGTGTTTTAAGGAAATAATTAGATATTGTAATTATTAAATATAAGGTTTGTGAGAATTTTGTTAATAAAGTGGTCATGTCATAATAAATCTAAAAAATAATAAATAATATTTTGAGGGAAATGGGTGTGAGTGTATGAGAATAGAAAAGGGAATAGGAATAAAAAATGTCTTAAAGATAATGTGCCCAGGCACTCAACTAAGGGACGGTCTTGAAAATATATTAAGAGCTAAGACTGGTGGATTACTGGTAATTGGAGATGATGAAGACATTATGAAGCTAGTTGATGGAGGGTTTTATATTAATTCAGAATATACTCCATCATATGCATATGAATTAGCAAAAATGGATGGCGCAATAGTGATCACTGGAGACTTAAAAAGAATTGTTTGTGCAAATGCGCAGTTAATACCAGACTCATCTATTCCAACGTATGAAACTGGGACTAGACATAGAACAGCACACAGAGTAGCTAAGCAAACTAATAATATAATAATTGCAATATCACAAAGAAGAAATATAATAACTATGTACAAAGGTGATATAAAATATGTACTAAGAGAAAGTAGTGTAATTTTAAGTAAAGCTAATCAAGCCATTCAGACATTGGAAAAGTATGTTGCAGTACTTGACCGTGCTATTAATAATTTGAATTTACTAGAGTTTCAAGATTTAACAACACTTTTTGATGTAATTACCGCAATACAAAGAACTGAAATGGTAATGAGAATAGTAGAAGAAATTAATATGTATATATTAGAATTGGGAAATGAAGGTCGGTTAATCTCCATGCAACTTAATGAATTAATTAAACATATCGAAAGAGATGGTATCTTATTAATTAGAGATTATTGCGGGGATGGATTGCAGTATAATGAAGTATATGAACATATTCAGAAGTTAAATTCATCTGAACTATTAGACTTGGATGCGATTTCGAGAAGCTTAGGTCATGGCGGGATTCCTCTTTTAGACACATTAATATCACCTAAAGGATATAGAATACTGAGTAAAGTTCCAAGAATACCAGCAAATGTGATTGATAATCTTATAAAAGAGTTTAAGGAACTGAGCAATATAATAGATGCAGATATAATTGATTTAGATAATGTTGAGGGAATAGGGGAAGCTAGAGCTACGGCTATTAATAATGGATTAAAGCGCATAAAAGAACAAATATCATTAAAAAGGGAAATATAACTTCAGAATGGTGTTAAAATAAAAGTTATTTAAAATAGAAAATGATGAATATATATTGATTTTCTATTATAAATAACTTTTATTTACAGAGATATTAATTAAACTTAATAATTTATTCATTTTAGATAAACTTATTGTATGTTATAATTAATATAATTCGCATAAAATATTAAAAATATGATTAAAGAACTACAAAAATGTAAACAATTAGAGGGAGGTGAAGTATGTGTTAAAAAAATTATTAAGGGGAATTTTTTCTGTAATTGGACTAATAGTAGGATATTTCATTGGTGAAATATTACTTACAATACCACAGATTGCAAATTTAGCTTATCTTTTGTCGGATATTTCTAAGATTGCATTTATTATAATTATATCTTTTATTTTTGGACTTATATTGTATGTTATTTCTCCTGTTATATATAAGGGTATTTCTAATTTAATTGAATATATTGAAAAAAGCATGCAGAAAATGAGTATTACAGAAATACTTTATGGAACTGTAGGTGCTGTTATTGCTTTAATTCTTATGACTTTTATTGCAGAGCCGATAAGTAGCATACACAAACAATTAGGACCTATTATATTAATTTTATTAAATGTATTAGCAGCTGTAATAGGTGCAGAAATAATGATTAAGAAGAAGGACGATATCACAGCGCTTCTTGTTAATATAAAAAAACCTGTAATTAAAGAAAGAAAAGGTAAGGAATCTACCAAAGAAGCTGTTATAGGGATTCCAAAGATATTAGATACTTCAGTTATAATTGATGGAAGAATATTTGACATTTGTGAAACAGGATTTGTTGAAGGTCCACTAGTTATACCTAATTTTGTATTGGATGAGTTAAGACATATCTCAGATTCATCAGATTCCTTGAAAAGAAATAGAGGGAGAAGAGGATTAGATATTTTAAATAAAATACAAAAAGAATTATCAATAGAAACTCAAATTGTTGATGATGATTTTCCTAAAATTGCAGAAGTAGATGCAAAGTTATTAAAACTTGCTCAAAAGATGGATGGTAAAGTTATAACTAATGATTATAATTTAAATAAGGTAGCTGAGTTTCAAGGAGTACCAGTATTAAATATAAATGAACTATCAAATGCAATAAAACCAGTTGTATTACCAGGAGAAGAGATGACAGTTGATATAGTAAAAGATGGAAAAGAATCGAGCCAAGGAGTAGCGTATTTAGAGGATGGAACTATGATTGTTGTAGAAAGTGGCAGAAAATATATAGGACAAACAACAGTTGTTATAGTTACATCAGTACTTCAAACAGCAGCAGGAAGAATGATTTTTGCAAAACCCAAAGACAATTAAAAAATAAGGAGATTTTCCGTATGGTTAGTGCAATAGTATTAGCTGGGGGGAGAGGTAAAAGAATGGGATGCATTCAAAGTAAGCAATATATTGACTTGAATGGCAAGCCCATTCTTTATTACACTCTGAAACAGTTTATAGAAAATGATTTAATTGATAAGATTATATTAGTAGTTCCGGAAGATGAAAAGGCTTATTGTAAAGACGAAGTATTAGATAGATATGGTTTGGTAGTTGATGGCTTAATATCTGGAGGCGAAGAAAGACAAGATTCTGTGTATAATGCATTAGTCAAATTGGAAGATTCAGAAATAGTATTGATTCATGATGGAGCAAGACCACTTGTATCACAAAAAGTAATAAATGATGCAATTAAATATGCTAGAATTTATAAAGCTACAGCACCTGGAGTGATGCCAAAGGATACTATAAAAGTTAAAGATGAAAATAATTTTTCGGTAAATACATTGACAAGAAGTAACCTTATTTCAATTCAAACACCTCAAGCTTTTGAATTTAATATGATATATGATTGTCATAGCAAAATCAAAAAAGAAGGAATTGTAGTTACAGATGATACTATGGTAGTGGAATTTTTTGGTAACAAGGTATATATATATGAAGGTGATTATGCAAATATTAAAATAACAACCCCTGAAGATTTAATTTTAGCAGAGTATCTGATAAGGAAATAGTATAATGATAATATATTGACAGGTAAAATTCAAAAAGTTATAATAAATTAAAAATAATTAAGCTTTTAGAGCGATGACGAAGAATAGTAGAAGTCGATTATTAAGAGAAAAAGTCCATAGGCTGTAAGACTTTTAAACAGATTTTGAATCAGCTTCTGAGTATAGGTAAAAACTATCGGTTTAACACCGTTATCATTATTAGAGAACAAATTTAGGTGGTACCGCGATAAAAAGTTCGCCCTAATGTATATATTAGGCGGACTTTTTTTATTTCAGAAATTATAATAAAGTAAAAGACCGTGGTGATTCTAAGCAGTAGTAGAAATAAATAATTTGTTAAATATGAGTTGTTGTTTTGTAATATTATAATATGTAAAAATGTAGAATAATATTTAGAAAATAACATGATAAATATCAAATTATAAGTTGCAAATGAAGTTATTATAAAATTTCAGAATATACATTTATAGAAATTATCTAAATAGAATAGGAATGAATTTAGAGGAGGAAATATTAAAATGAAAATGTCTAATATGTTAATATCAACACTAAGAGAAGTGCCAGCAGAAGCAGAAATTGATAGTCATAAACTTATGTTAAGAGCTGGAATGATAAGGAAAATGGCTGCTGGAGTATATAATTATATGCCTCTTGGATTAAGAGTTTTAAGAAAGGTAGAAGAGATAGTAAGGGAAGAGATGAATGCAGCAGGTGCGCAAGAATTTTTAGCGTCAGCTATTATTCCTGCAGAATTGTGGCAAGAGTCAGGTCGATGGGATGCATATGGAGCAGAAATGTTTAGATTAAAAGATAGAGGTGATAGAGATTTCTGCTTAGGGCCTACTCATGAAGAAGTATTCACAGATATAGCAAGAAATGAAATAAAATCATATAAACAATTACCTCTTAATTTATATCAAATTCAAACTAAATACAGAGATGAACGAAGACCAAGATTTGGTGTTATGAGATCTAGAGAATTTATTATGAAAGATGCGTATAGTTTTGATAAAGATCAAAACGGTTTAGATTTAGTATATGATAAAATGCATGATGCGTATGTAAAGATATTTAATAGATGTGGTATAGATACTAAATGTGTTGCAGCAGACTCAGGTGCTATTGGTGGATCTAATTCAGCAGAATTTATGGTTAAATCAGAAGTTGGAGAAGATGATGTAGTATTTTGTAGTAAGTGTGACTATGCAGCAAATATTGAAAAAGCAACTTCAAAATTAGAGGAAGTAGAAAAAGAAGAACTAATGGAAGTGGAGAAGATAGCGACACCTAATAGCAAAGGAATAGATGAGGTATCAGAATTTTTAAATATATCTTCTCAAAAGACAGTTAAAACTTTACTATATAACGTTGATGGGAAAATTGTTGCGGTATTTGTAAGAGGTGACAGGGAAGTTAATGAAGTTAAAGTTGCAAATGCTTCAAACGCTTTAGGGGATATAGAAATGGCATCCCACGAAGAATACGTAAATGCAACAGGTTGTGATATTGGATTTGCTGGACCAATAGGAATAAAAGCGGATTTAATATTAGTGGATCAAGAAGTGAAAAATATGTATAATTTTGTTATTGGAGCAAATGAAACTGGATATCACATTAAAAATGTAAATTATGAAAGAGATTTTGAAGGAACGATTGGAGATTTCAGAAATGTAACAGAAGGTGAAAGATGCCCAGTTTGCGGTGAAAAAATTACCATTGCAAGAGGAACAGAAGTTGGGCATATTTTTAAACTTGGAACTAAATATTCAGAAGCTATGAATGCGAAGTTTGTCGATGAAGACGGAAAAGAAAGACTTTTTGTAATGGGATGTTATGGCATTGGGGTTACAAGAACAATAGCATCTATAATTGAACAACATCATGATGATAATGGTATAATATGGCCATTATCTGTTTCGCCATACCATGTATCAGTAATACCAGCAAACGTTAAGGATGAAGAACAAATTAAAGTGGCAAATGAACTTCATGAAGAATTAATTAGTATCGGTGCAGATGTTCTTTTAGATGATAGAAATGAAAGAGCAGGAGTGAAATTTAAAGATTCAGAATTGATGGGAATACCAATGAGAATAACCGTAGGTAAAAGAATTGGTGATGGAGAAGTTGAATTTAAGCTTAGGGATAGTGAAATGGAAGTAATAAAAATAAGTGATGTGTGTAATATAATAAAAGGTGAATTCTCAAAAAACAATATAATTTTAAAATAAATTTAGGAGGTAATTTAATGAGGATATATAATACTTTAACTAGACAAAAAGAAGAGTTTATTCCTATTAGTCCAGGTGAAGTTAAAATGTATGTTTGTGGACCAACTGTTTATAATTTCTTTCATATAGGCAATGGAAGAACATTTATTGTCTTTGATACTATAAGAAGATATTTAGAATACAGGGGATATAAAGTTACATTTATTCAAAATTTTACTGATATAGATGATAAGATGATTAATAAAGCGAAGGATGAAGGTGTAACAGTAAAAGAACTTGGAGATAAATATATTAGAGAATATTATCAAGATGCTGATGCACTTCAAATAGAAAGAGCAACTGTTAATCCTAGGGCAACAGAATATATTAAAGATATAATAAAATTTGTTGAAGAATTAATTGAAGCTGGATTTGCATATGAAGTAGATGGAGATGTATATTATAGCACAAAGAAATTTAATGATTATGGAAAGTTGGCAGGACAAAACCTGGAAGATTTACAAGCTGGTGCAAGAATATCTGTTGATGAAAGAAAAAGTGATCCGATGGATTTTGCGATTTGGAAATCTAAAAAACCTGGTGAACCTTCATGGGAAAGTCCTTGGGGAGCTGGTAGACCTGGGTGGCATATAGAATGTTCATGTATGGCAAAAAAACTATTAGGTGATACAATTGATATTCACGCTGGTGGGATGGATCTGAAATTCCCACACCATCAAAATGAAATAGCTCAAAGTGAAGCTGTAACTGGAAAGCCTTTTGCACATTACTGGGTGCATGCAGCATTTGTTAATGTAGATAATAAAAAAATGTCAAAATCATTAAATAATTTTTTTACAGCTAGGGAAATTCTTGAGGAATATGAGGCAGATACAGTAAGGTTTTTAATGTTATCGGGGCATTATAGAATTCAAATAAACTTTACTAAAGAGCTGTTAGATTCTGCAAAATCATCAATAGAGAGATTATATAATTGTCTTAATAATCTTGAGAATTTGAAAGAAGAAGTTAATAGGAAGATTATGATTACGGAAGAACGAGATTATTTAAAATCTTTAGATAAATACAAAGAAAGATTTATAGAAAAGATGGATGATGATTTTAATACATCAGATGCAATCTCAGTATTATTCGATTTGACTAAAGATATAAATAATAATATTAATATTGATTCTTCGGCTGAATTATGTGAAAACGTAGAAGCTTTAATCAGAGAATTAGGAAATCCGCTTGGAATTCTTCAAAATCGGATAAAGAAAGATTTAGAAACTGAAATTCAAGAACTTATTGATAAAAGACAACAAGCAAGAAAAGATAGAGATTTTGCATTAGCGGATAAAATAAGAGATGATTTAAAGGCTAGAAATATAGTTTTAGAAGATACATCACAAGGGGTTAGGTGGAAAAAGGTTGATTAATTAAACAGGGGTTGCAATATTGCAACCCTTAGGCATATGAAAGAAAATAATGAGTCAAAGATGCAATGTTTTTTGTGCCAGACAAGAGGTTTGTAAGCTATTAAGTAAACATACTGACGTAGGATGATGAAGAGTAAACTATCTACTGACTTGTTATTTTTTATTATAAATATGTTTTATTAGAAGGAGAATTATTATGTTAGATGATTTAAGGATGAAGGAATTTTCAAAAGATGAAGCAAGAATGTTAAACCCACTCCAACTAGCATTAATAGGAGATGGGGTATTTGAAGTTTTTATTAGAAATCATATTTTAACAAAAAATACATCATTGTCAGCAAATAAAATACATGTTAAAGCTATTGGATATGTTAAAGCAAAAAGCCAATCGAGTATAATGCATGAAATGGAAGCGTTTTTAGATGAGGAAGAGGAAGCTGTTTATAAGAGAGGAAGAAATGCCAAATCCCCTACTGTTCCCAAAAATGCGGATGTAAGAGATTATAGGATGGCAACAGGATTTGAGGCGTTAATAGGATATTTATATTTAATTGGGAACAAAGAAAGATTAGAATTTGTATTTAATAAAAGTATTGAGATAATAAAATAAAGTTTAAAATTAAAAATGGAGGATTTATAATGCAAGGCAAATCGAAAAATTTTAATTCAAAAGGTAAATTTGTTAAAAATGAAAAAAATGATGAAAAATCTGTAATAAGAGATAAGGATTATAGTCAAATTAAAAATAGAATAAAAAAAGAAACTGCTATAGATGTTAATCAAAGTAAAGAAAATAATCACATTGAAGAACGAGATGATATAGTTATTGGAAGAAATGCGGTGATTGAGACTTTAAAAGGTGATAGGACAATAGAAACATTATATATAGCTAATAATAAATTAGAAGGATCAATAAACATAATTGTTGGTTTAGCAAAAGAAAAGAGAGTTTTAATTAAAGAGGTGGACAAAAGAAAGCTTGACTCAATGTGTGATGGAGCGACACATCAAGGCGTAATAGCAAAAGTAACACCATACAAATATTCAGAGGTATCAGATATATTAGCATTAGCTGAAGAAAGAGGTGAATCTCCATTTATCATTATATTAGATGAAGTTGAAGATCCACATAATTTGGGATCGATAGTAAGAACAGCAGAGCTATTTGGAGTGCATGGAATTATAATCCCTAAGCGAAGAAGTGCATCAGTAAGTGCAACCGTATATAAATCTTCAGTCGGTGCCATAGAGCATGTGAAAATAGCTAAAGTTACAAATTTAAATGCAACAATTGAATCGTTAAAATTAAAAGGTATTTGGGTTTACGGAGCAGATATAAGGGCGGAAGAATATAGTTATCAGGTAGATTTTAGTGGTCCTTGTGCTGTTATAATTGGTAATGAAGGAAGAGGGATATCTAAATTAACGGTTCAAAAATGTGATAAGTTAATAAAAATACCAATGGTAGGAAAGATTAACTCTTTAAATGCATCAGTAGCTGGTGGTATAATTATGTATGAGGTTTTAAAAGGACGATTAAAATAGAAAGAGGTATATGGTGAAAACTATTTTTGTAGATGGGTATAATGTGGTAAATAGTTGGCCTAGTTTGAAACAAAAAAAAGATGATAGCTTTGAAGGGGCAAGGCAAACATTAATAGATAAGTTACATAATTATGGAGTTTTTAAAGCATGCAAAATAATACTAGTGTTTGATGCACATAAAGTTATAGGTAGCATTGAAAAAGAAGAAGTGATAAACCAAAATATTTCGGTGGTTTTTACAAAAGATGGAGAAACTGCAGATATTTATATTGAAAAAAAGGTGAATAATTTAGGTAGAAAACATGAAATAGTTGTAGTTACATCAGATAATTTAGAACAACAAACTGTTTTTCAACGAGGAGCAGTTAGAATGTCGTCATTGGAATTCTATAATGAAGTAAATAAAGTAGAAACATCTATAAAGATTAAAGCGGATAAAAATAAAACTGCACATAGAAATAGTATAAGTGATAATATAGATGAGAAGACAGCTAAAATATTAGAAGAAATTAGAAGAAGCAAGTAAATTCAGTTGACTAACGTATTTTTACTAAGGTATAATTGTCTAAATGAGTAGTCAGTTTAATTGAGAAGAGAGTTGAGAGTGAATAATTGGAAGTTTTTTTAGATTTCAAAGACAAGTCAGATGAAGAAATCGTTGCTCAAGCTAAAAATGGAAATAATAGAGCTCAGGAATATTTAATTTCAAAATATGAGAAATTTGTAAAGGCAAAAGCTAGATCATACTTTCTAATTGGAGCAGATAAAGAAGATATTTATCAAGAGGGGATGATAGGCTTATATAAAGCTATCAGAGACTTTAACTCAGAAAAATCAACATCATTTAAGGCTTTTGCAGAAATATGTGTGGTTAGACAAATAATAACTGCCATAAAAACGGCTACTAGGCAAAAACATATTCCTTTGAATACATATGTGTCTTTAAACAAACCGATATATGAAGAAGAATCAGAAAGAACTCTTTTAGATGTACTAGCTGGATTAAAAATTACAGATCCAGAAGAACTGATGATAAGTAAAGAGCAAATGGCTTACATAGAGGATAAAATTTCAAAGGTATTATCTGGGTTAGAATTAGAAGTTCTTACATCATACTTAGATGGTAAATCATATCAAGAGATTGCAAGTGATTTAGAGCGACATTCAAAGTCTATTGATAATGCGTTGCAAAGAGTTAAAAGAAAATTAGAGAAATGCTTGGATTTAAAGTAGGGATTTGTATTGACAAATAAAAAAAATGATAGTAAACTTTATAATTGGTATATCAAAGAACATAAAGATTTTTGAACGCTCACATAGCTCAGTTGGTAGAGCGTCACCTTGGTAAGGTGGAGGTCGTCGGTTCAATCCCGATTGTGAGCTCCAAATAATAAAAATAAAAACACACTAGGCAAAGTTTATTAGAAGAAAATAAGGGAGGAAAATTATAATGGCAAAAGCAAAGTATGAAAGAAATAAGCCACATGTTAATATTGGAACAATAGGTCACGTAGATCACGGTAAGACAACATTAACGGCAGCAATCACAACAGTATTAGCAAAAAAAGGGTTCGCAGAAGCGTTTAACTATGCAGATATAGATAAGGCTCCAGAAGAAAAAGAAAGAGGAATCACAATCAATACTGCTCACGTTGAATATTCAACAGAAAACAGACATTATGCGCACGTTGACTGTCCAGGACATGCTGATTATGTAAAGAACATGATTACAGGAGCAGCACAAATGGATGGAGCTATCTTAGTTGTATCAGCAGCAGATGGTCCAATGCCACAAACAAGAGAACATATACTATTAGGATCAAGAGTTGGAATAGAATATATGGTAGTATTCTTAAACAAAGCTGATATGGTAGATGATCCAGAATTATTAGAATTAGTTGAAATGGAAGTTAGAGAATTATTAAGTGAATATGATTTCCCAGGAGATGATATTCCAGTAATAACAGGATCAGCGTTAAAAGCATTAGAAAATCCAGAAGATGAAGAAGCAAATAAGTGTATAATGGACTTAATGGAAGCTGTTGACAGTTATATTCCAACACCAGAAAGAGCAACAGATAAGCCATTCTTAATGCCAGTAGAAGATGTATTTACAATCACTGGTAGAGGAACAGTTGCAACAGGAAGAGTTGAAACTGGAATACTTCACGTAGGAGACGAAATAGAAATCGTAGGATTAAGTGAAGAAAAGAAGAAAGTTGTAGTAACTGGAATCGAAATGTTCAGAAAGTTATTAGACGATGCGCAAGCAGGAGATAATATCGGAGCATTATTAAGAGGAGTACAAAGAGCTGATATTGAAAGAGGTCAAGTTTTAGCGAAACCAAATTCAGTACATCCACATACAAACTTTGTAGGTCAAGTATATGTATTAAAGAAAGAAGAAGGCGGAAGACATACACCATTCTTCGATGGATATAGACCACAATTCTATTTCAGAACAACAGATGTTACAGGATCAATAAAATTACCAGATGGAATGGAAATGGTAATGCCTGGAGATCACATCGACATGAAAGTTGAATTGATCACATCAGTAGCAATGGATGAAGGTTTAAGATTCGCTATTAGAGAAGGCGGAAGAACTGTAGGTTCTGGAGTTGTTACTAGCATAGAAAAATAAAATTAACCATCTATATTCTAGAAG
>Ga0224516_1000221_pt1 | contig 14228 bp, 14 predicted proteins | sample IRFST0metaG_FD_179884 | JGI IMG/M metagenome (GOLD analysis project Ga0224516, IMG submission 179884) | Peat soil microbial communities from Stordalen Mire, Sweden - IR.F.S.T0 | ecosystem: Environmental > Terrestrial > Soil > Wetlands > Peat | place: Sweden: Norrbotten County, Stordalen Mire... | reverse complement strand
ATGTCATCAGAACAATTAATGCAATATATTACTTTAGGGTTATTACCTTTTAATGGCATAAAAGCCCTTTTAGTATCAACAATAACTTATATTGTATACAAAAAAGTATCAGTTTCAATATTTAAAGTAGAACCGAATTTTGGTAGTCCAGAAAATAAAACAATATAACAGATTAGAATAAAAAGAAGGCTGTTTCAAAATGATTAATTTTTGAAACAGTCTTTTTAATGTTTGGAGTAAAAAAACAAACTTTTAAAATATCATTAAAGACAAAAACGAAAGCAAACATTCAGATAAATAAAGAAATAAACCTGTGTATAGCTTCGTAAATATATTATTAAATCATATTGACAGTAAATTTTAAACGTGATAATATTAAAACATGAAAACGAAACCAAACAAACATAAATAAAACAGAAACGAACAAACAAAACAAGACTGAAATAAATACTGGATGAGAGACGTTAAAAAATAAGAAGATTAATATGAAAATATAATAACTTAAGTTATATATATAATTATTACGAGGTCTTTGTAAACGTTAACTTAACTCGCATTTATTTATAGGACAAGTACTAAAATATCATTAACAAAAAAATGAAAAGGATGTGTGTAATTTTATGAAGATTAAAAAATTGCTATCTGCTTCAATACTTGCAGTTACATTATTTACAATGTCTTTCTCCCTTGTTTCCTGCAAAGCCGCAAATAATGAAAAGCTTATTGGTGTATCAATGCCTACGAAATCGTCACAACGTTGGATTCAAGATGGTGATAATATGAAAAATTTACTTGAAAAACAAGGATACACAGTGGATTTACAATACGGAGAAGATATGATTGATAATCAAGTTGCCCAAGTTGAAAATATGCTTTCTAAGGGTGCTAAAGTAATAGTAATTGCATGTATCGATGGTGATTCACTAACAGATGTATTAAAGAAAGCAGGTGATGTTGGAGTAAAGGTTATAGCTTATGACAGGTTGATTAAAAATTCAGAAAATGTAAGTTATTATGCAACTTTTGATAATTTTAAAGTTGGAGTTCAACAAGCCTCATCAATTGTTGAAGGTTTAGATTTAGAACATAAAGATGGTCCTTTTAATATCGAAATATTTGGAGGTTCTCCAGATGATAGTAATTCATACTACTTCTATGATGGAGCGATGTCCATATTAAAGCCGTATATAGAGAACAAAAAATTAGTAGTAAATAGTGGACAAGTAACAATGGACAAAGTTGCAACATTACGCTGGGATGGAGCAACTGCTCAATCAAGAATGGATAATATATTAACTGCAAATTATGCAGATAAAAATTTAGATGCTATATTATCTCCATATGATGGTATTTCAATAGGTGTTATTTCTTCTATAAAAGGTGTTGGATATGGACGCGGAGATAAGAAGATGCCTGTAGTTTCAGGACAAGATGCGGAGCTTTCTTCAATTAAGTCGATAATTGCAGGAGAACAATATTCAACAATATTTAAAGATACAAGAACTCTTGCAGAAAAATGTGTAAAGATGGTTGATGCTATATTTAAAGGCTCTGAGCCAGAAATTAATGATACAAAAACATATAATAATGGTAAAAAAGTTGTACCATCATATTTATGTACTCCACTAGTAGTAAATAAAGAAAACTATAAAGAGGTTTTAATTGATTCAAAATATTATACAGAAAAAGACTTGAAATAATATCTAAGTAATAATAAAGCCATGGAAAGGAGCGCATATAAATGTCTAATTTTATACTTGAAATGAAAGATATAGTTAAAACATTTGGAAAAGTTAAAGCTTTAAATGGTATTAACTTAAAGGTAAAAAAGGGAGATATTCATGCTATTGTAGGAGAAAATGGAGCAGGAAAATCTACGCTTATGAATGTACTAAGTGGGGTTTATCCTAGTAATACATTCACAGGGGCAATTTCATATGAAGGAAATATATGCAATTTTAGTAGTGTTCGCGATAGCGAAAAATTAGGTATAGTAATTATACATCAAGAGTTGGCTTTAATACCTTATTTATCTATAGCTGAAAATATATTTTTGGGAAATGAACAAGCAACTAAGGGTGTAATAAATTGGGATCATACAATTTTGAAAGCTCAACAATTATTAAAAAAGGTTTCTCTTAATGAAAATCCAAATACATTAATCTCAGAAATAGGAGTTGGTAAACAACAACTTGTTGAAATTGCAAAAGCCCTTTCAAAAGATGTTAAATTACTAATATTAGATGAACCTACAGCAGCCTTAAATGAGGAGGATAGTGATCGTTTATTAGAATTATTACTTGATTTAAAGAAAAATCATGGAGTGACTTCAATTTTAATATCCCATAAACTTAATGAAATATCAAAAGTTTCTGATGAGATAACAGTTATTAGAGATGGTAAAAGTATAGAGACTATGACAAAAGGTGTTGATGAAATTACTGAAGATAGGATTATAAAGGGAATGGTTGGACGTGATATGGCAGATAGATTTCCACCAAGAGATCCTAAAATAGGAGATACTTTATTCGATGTATCTAATTGGAATGTATATGATCCATATAATGATTCTAGAAAAGCTGTAGATAATGTAAACTTTCACATTAAAAAAGGTGAGATTGTTGGATTTGCAGGACTTATGGGTGCAGGGCGTACAGAAATAGCAATGAGTCTATTTGGAAGAGCTTATGGTAAAAAAATATCTGGTACTGTAAAGATGAATGATAAAGAAGTGAATTTAAGTAATGTTAGTAAAGCTATAGAAAATGGGCTGGCATATGTTACTGAAGATAGAAAAAATTATGGGCTCATATTAATGGATGAAATATTAAAAAATACAACTTTAGCTAATTTAAAGGGTGTTAGTAAAAACGGAATTATTAATAAAAACACAGAAAATGAGATTGCAGAATCTTTTAGAAAGAAATTTAAAATTAAATCATCAAGTGTGTTACAACCAGTTGGAAATTTAAGTGGAGGTAATCAACAAAAAGTAGTATTAAGTAAATGTATTTTTACAGATCCTCAAGTTTTAATACTTGATGAACCAACAAGAGGTATTGATGTAGGAGCTAAATATGAAATTTATACAATTATAAATGAATTAGCAGCATCAGGACGTGGGGTATTAGTAATTTCGTCTGAAATGCCAGAATTATTAGGTCTTTGTGATAGAATATACGTAGTTAATGAAGGCAGAATGGTTGGAGAACTTACAAGAAAAGAAGCAACTCAAGAAAGTATTATGAAATGTATAATGATTAATAAAGAGGTGAATAGATAATGGAAAATATTAAAGCTTTTGTTAAAAAAAATATTAGACAATATACTATGGCGTTAGCACTTGTTGTTATTATGGTATTTTTTCAAATTCTAACTAATGGTGTACTTTTTAAACCTATGAATGTAACAAACTTAATTCTTCAAAATAGTTACGTTTTAATACTATCAGTAGGTATGCTAATTGTTATATTAACAGGTAATGTAGATTTATCAGTTGGTTCTGTTGCAGCTTTCATTGGGGCAATATCAGCAATTTTTATGGTAAGAATGAATATGTCAGTTCCACTAGCAGTTATAATTTGCTTAATCATAGGAGCATTAGTAGGTGCATGGCAAGGCTTCTGGATAGCTTACGTAAGAATACCAGCATTTATAGTAACGCTAGCAGGTATGCTTATTTTTAGAGGATTAACAATGGTTATATTAAAAGGACAAACAATAGCACCATTCCCAGATTCTTTCGCAATTGCAGCAAATGGATTTTTACCAGAAACATTAAAAATCGGAGACTTAAATCTAATTGCAGTAGCTGCAGGAATATTATTATCAATTCTATATATATTTATGACAATAAAACAAATAAACAATAGAAAGAAATACAATATAGAAGGAGAACCAATAGGATTTGCAATTTTTATAACATCAGTAGTAGTTGTAGCAATAAATCTTTTCACAATGAGTTTAGCTAATTATAAAGGCATTCCAATTGTATTAGTTTTAATAGGAGCATTAATATTAATATATACATTCATAACAGAAAAGACAATTGCAGGACGTCATGTATATGCACTTGGTGGAAATGAAAAAGCTGCAAAGCTTTCAGGTATTAAGACACAAAGAGTGATGTTCTGGGTTTACGTAAATATGGGATTACTTTCTGCAATAGCAGGTCTTATTGTATCAGCTCGTTTAGGAGCTGCAACTCCAAAGGCAGGAACAAATTATGAACTTGATGCAATAGCAGCTTGTTTCATAGGAGGAGCATCGGCTTCAGGTGGAATTGGTACAATAATGGGTGCTATAATAGGTGCACTTGTAATGGGTGTCTTAAACAATGGTATGTCAATAATGGGACTTGGTATTGACTGGCAACAAGCTATTAAAGGGTTAGTTTTACTAGTAGCAGTGGCAGTTGACGTTTATACAAAATCTAAATCTTCAGCACAATAATTAAAAGAATATATTAATTTTAAATACTTTTAAAAATATAATAGATTACACTTTAAGGACTATGTTAAGTCAAAATTATGAATTGATTAGATTTCATAATTTTGAAAACATAGTCCTTATAATTTCAGATAATAATTTGTAATAAGTTTTATTTGAATTAATCATGTATTGCTTTTGAAATTATTTTTTCTTTAGTGGCGTCATTTCTATTAAATTCAGAAACAATTTCTCCATGAGCAAGTACTAAGGTACGATCACACATTCCTAATATTTCATCAATGTCCGATGAAATAAGAATAATTGAAGCTCCTTTTCTAACTAAATCATTAATAGAATTATAAACATCTATTTTAGATGCTATATCAATACCTCTTGTTGGCTCGTTTAAAATATATATTTTTGCTCGACTCATCATCCACTTTGCAAGAACAGTCTTTTGTTGATTGCCACTACTGTAATGAGATATTTTATCTCTTTGATTTCCAGGTTTGATATTCAGCTTTTTTATATATGAATCAGTAACTTCATACATAATATCTTTATGAAGATACTTACGACTTTCAAATCTTTTTAGAGAAGCAGAAGTTATATTTTTTTCTAAATTAAAACATTCAAATAATGAATTTAAAGAAGGATAATCAGGAAGCAGTGCAATCCCTAATTCAATAGCGTCACTAGGCGAAGAAATTTTTTTTGTAATCCCATTAACAGAGATTTTTCCTTTATATGAATTTACATTTCCAAATAAGCATTGACCTAAAATAGAACGCCCAGAATCGATTAGTCCTGTAATTCCTAAAATCTCAGATTTTTTTAATTTGAAGGATACATTGTTAAGCAAATTTTGAAATTGTAAATTATCAACCAATAAAACGTTTTCTCCAAGCTTAATATTAAGTTTAGGATATGGATTTTTATGTAGAGATACTGATAACAAAGTTATAATATCCTCATCTGTAATATTAGATATATCCTTTGAATAGACAATTTTCCCCTGAGATACAATACTTAATTTATCGGAAATCATTTTTATTTCATCTATTATATGTGTAATATAAATTATAGCTACACCTCTAGATTTTAATTTTGAAATGATTGAAAATAAAATATTTTTTTCTATAGAAGTAAAAGATGATGAAACCTCATCTAATATTACTACTTTTGCAGAGGAAACATAAACTTTAAAAAGTTCTATCAATTGCTGTTGAGGATAATTTAAAGTTGAAATTGGAGCATCTACATTAAGATTAATATTAAATTCATTAAAAAGTTCATAACACTTGCGACGAAGTTTTTCTAAATTAATTGTACTAAAAAGCCTATTACTATTACCAATTGCATCTGAAAAAATATTTTCATAGATTGATAAATTAGGAAATAAGGTTGTATCGTGTGAAATACAATAGATTCCTAATTTCCTAGCATCAGATATTGACTTAAACAAAACACGGGTTTTGTCTAAAAGTATTTCACCATAATCTATAGAAAACATACCACTAATTATTTTTATTATTGAAGATTTACCAGAACCATTTTCACCTATAATTGAATGAACTTCGCCAGAGTAAAAATCTAAATTAATATCTTGTAATGAGAAATCTTCAGTAAGATATTTATTAACATTGTGCAATGATAACATAGGTATATTCATACCAGTACCTCCATATAAAAAATAGTTTGTAAACATTAATACCTATATACGGTTTTCAAAAGCATTAATGGATGTAAATAACTGAATATTATTATTAAAGATTTCTGTTTTTAAATTATCATCTATATTTGAACTAGTGATAATTTTTTCTGTTATTTCAGCTAATTTACCTATTTTATAGAAAGAATTTTTCTTAAAAGCTTCAGATGAACATAAAACAATTCTTTCGTTTGAATTTTTAATAGAGGCTTGAATAAGAGAAGCCATATTGATGCTAGATACAGTAACATCTAGATTATTTGAGATTCCATTAACCTCTATAAATAGTTTATTTACAAAAAAGAGATTTAGATTATCAATTGTAAGAGTACCAAACACTGCACTAGTAGAGTAATCCATAACTCCACCTAGGAGAATTACTTTTACAGTTTGATGATTAGTAAGTTCAGTAGCAATTAAAATATCATTAGTTACAACAGTTAAGTTTTTCTTATCAGTTAATTTCTTAGCTATGGATAGATTAATTATTCCATTAGATAACATTATTACATCATCATCATTAATCATTTCAATAGCAATATCAGCAATATCATTAGAATCAGTTACATATTCATAAGTAGTATCATTTGAACTATTTTCATTAGAAATAATATCTTCAGAATTTAAAACAGCACCACCATGTGTGCGAGTTATAAAGCCTTCTTTTTCTAATTTCTCCAAATCACGTCTTATAGTCACTTCTGATACATTTAACATCTTACTTAAAATATTTACTTCAAGTTGTTTATTTTCAGTTAGATAATTTTTTATAATTTTTATTCGTTCAATTGCAAACACCTAGTTACTTAACGGCTAATCAAAATTTAATATTAATTACTAAAATTAAGATAAGCAGTTTCTCCTTTCAGCTTTTATAATTGTTCATTAAAGTTAGTATAATCCCTATATTAATATTGATTATATCATAATTTTAATTAACATAGTAAAAAAATGAATAGTATAATCTACAGAACGTGTTTAGTTAATATTACCGGGTTAAATGGTTAAATTAATGATAACATGGAACAATAAGTATTATATTTAGTATTAATATAAATTATATTAATTATAGAAAAAGTTAATTTAGCAATGATTGTATTATACTGGTAAAAAACAATACTTAATTGATAATAACTATTGAATAAAAAGGATTAATTTGTTATTATATTAACAAGATAAAAAACATAAGAAAGAAGGGTCTAGATGAGTTTTAAAATAAATGATACTGTAACTTGGGTTGGAAAAATTGATTGGGAATTAAAGACGTTTCATGGAGACGAATATTCTACACATAAAGGTTCTTCATATAATTCATATTTAATTAAAGATGAGAAGACAGTACTTATTGATACTGTTTGGGAACCATTTACTAATGAATTTGTTGCTAATTTAAAAAAAGAAGTAGATATACAAAAAATTGATTATATAGTTATGAATCATTCAGAAGTTGACCATAGCGGGGCATTAGTAGAGCTTATGAAGGAGATACCTAATACTCCAATTTATTGTACTAAAGCTGGCGTTAGAATATTAAAAGGAACTTATCATCAAGAATGGAACTTTGTAGAGGTGAAAACTGGAGATACATTAGATTTAGGTAAGCATAAGCTTACTTTTATAGAAGCTCCAATGCTTCATTGGCCAGATACAATGTTTACATATTTATCAGGAGAAAATATATTATTTAGTAATGATGGTTTCGGTCAACATTATGCTTCAGAATTTATGTATAACGATAAAGTTGATCAATCAGAACTGTTTCAAGAAGCTCTTAAATACTATGCAAATATTTTAACTCCATTTAGCAAACAAGTTTTGAAGAAAATTGAAGAAATATTAAGTCTTAACTTATCAATTGATATGATTTGTCCAAGTCACGGAGTAATATGGAGAGATAATCCAATTCAAATAGTAAATAAATATTTAGAATGGGCGAATGAGTATAAAGAAAATCAAATTACAATAGTATATGATAGCATGTGGAATGCAACAAGAAGAATGGCAGAATGCATTGCAGAAGGAATAACTAGTAGTAATGAAGATGTAACAGTAAAGATTATAAATTCAGCTAAAAGTGATAAGAATGATATTATCGTAGAAGTATTTAAATCAAAGATTGTTCTTCTTGGGTCATCGACTATAAACAATGGTATTTTATCTTCAACAGCCTCAATAGTAGAAATGATAAAAGGCTTTAAATTTAAGGGTAAAAAAGCAGCAGCTTTTGGTAGTTATGGATGGAGTGGCGAAGCTACAAAATTAATGACAGAAGAATTAGAAAAGGCTGGTCTTGAAATGATTAATTCAGGAATAAGAGAATTGTGGAATCCAGATGAAGAAGCATTAAATAGATGTAGAGAGTTTGGAAAAACAATTTTAGAAGCTATTTAATTTATATATATGTGTTATAATTAGTGTTAGTTAATATAATAAGTGATTATTAATGTAACGTATATATTTGATTAATATATATATTAATTTAAGGAGGTTATATTATGGAAAAGTACGTTTGTACAATATGTGGTTATATCTATGATGAGGAAGTGGGCGATCCAGATAATGGGGTTGCAGCTGGAACAAAATTTGAAGATGTTTCTGAAGATTGGGTTTGTCCATTATGTGGAGTTCCAAAGTCTGATTTTGAAAAAGAACAATAAACAATTATTTTAGTTAAAAAGAGCTATCAAAATATTTTTAGATTTTGATAGCTCGTTTTATATAAGTGCAGATCTATTCTCGTAACCACATTATTACAGCATCTTCTTTATTGTCCTCATAATATCCTTTTCTAATTCCATCTTGTTTAAAACCATATTTTTCATAAAGTGCTAATGCAGATTTATTACCACTTCTAACTTCAAGAGTATATGAGTTGCATCCTTCACTTTTACAATGATCAATCAATGATTCAAGGAGTGAAGAGGCAATACCTTGTTTTCTATAGTTTGGATGCACTGCTATATTAGTTATGTGGGATTCATCTAATACAATCCATGTTCCCATAAAACCTATAACTTTATTATCAATTTTAGCAACTAAATATCTAGCTACAGGATTAGTTAATTCATCTATATAAGAGTTTTTACTCCAACATACAGAAAAGCTCAAGGAACTAATATCTAAAACTGAATCAATATCTTCTTCTTTCATGAAATCAATAAGTATATTCATTTTACAACTGCATCCTTTCCTCATATTCTCTTTCTGCTTGTGGCTTCTTTAAATAAAATGGAATAGAGTTTGAATCATCAAAATCACCATTTTTGATTAGGATACTACCTAATTCTCCTAAAGCAGAAGCACGAACTAAATTGAGATGATTAGGAGGAAAATAGCAATTTGGGCAATTTTCAATTAAATAATCTTTATATTTGTCTACTCCATCACCTATAAATATAACTTTTTCTTTTTTCTCTTTAATTAATTCTATGAGTTCATCAATATCCAATGCTGAGTAGTCTAAAAGTTTTTCTAGTGTAATTGGTAATTCATGTTTCATATCAGAATTTTCAGATTCATTGGAACAATTGCTAAAAGTTGAATGTCCTTTGTATAATGAAGTATAAACACTATTTCTTAAGGCATCCATTATTGGACAGATAATTCCATCAAAATTAGATACACTAAGAGCTAAGGCATCTAAACTAGATATACTAACATATGGTTTATTGCTACCAAAGCTAAGACCTTTTATTGTCGCCATGCCTATTCTAAGTCCAGTAAAAGAACCAGGCCCTTTAGAAATCACATAACCATCAATATCATCTATGTTTAAATTATTATCACTAAGCAATTCTTGAATAATATTCATTAATATTACAGAGTGCTCTTTCTTATCATTTAATGTGATTTCACCAAGTAATTTTGTGTTCTTCATTAAGGCAACAGTTGCTACCTTTGAAGATGAGTCTACAGCAAGTATAATCATATTTTATAGCTCCTTTACATAATCATATCTATCTCCATAAGGAGTTAATGTTATTTTTCTATAATCTTCACCATTTGCAAAATTTTTTTCTATCTTTATATGAATTAAATCCTTTGGTAGAATTTCCTCTATATAATTTGCCCATTCTATAATAGATACTGCATCTGAAAATATATAATCATCAAATCCAATTGCATAAATTTCATCAGGATCGCTTACTCGATAGACATCAAAATGATTAAGTTTTAATCTTCCACCCTCATATTCATTAACAATAGTAAAAGTTGGGCTTGTAATATTATCATTTATGTTTAAACCTTTTGCAATTCCTTTTGTAATATGTGTTTTACCAGTACCTAAATCTCCAGTTAAGCAAACTATATCACCAGCTTTTAATAAATTACCTAATTTTATTCCTAATTGAGTAGTTTCAGCTACACTATAAATTTCAAATTCCATGAGGTGCCTCCTTATAAGTGAGAATTCAAATCTTGTATTTAGAATTTTAATCTAATTTTAAGTGGAAAAGACATAATAAAAATTTAAACATATAAATTCTCATTCTTTTATTTTATCTCAAAATCTTATAAAAGCAAATTATTACTAATATTTTATAAGAAATATTGTAGAAACTTAAATTTATCTACTGGACAGTGGGAAGACACAATCAAAGACATGCAATAAATTTATATATATTTATTTTGAATTAGTTGGTATAATAAGATAAAATGTATACTAAACTAAATTAACAGCTTATAATAAAAGTAATATAGAATTGTATATATGGTCAAATTTCGGAGGTGACTTATTTTGAAGAAGATTACCTTTGCAATGGTAATAATAACTATTGCATTGTCTTTTGGTATGAGTTTATTTTCAAGCCCTTTATTAGCCAATACTGAAAATAATAGAACTGAAAGTAGAGAAAAATATTTAAATATAATGACAGTTAATAAACCACAATATGATATGGTTAAAAAAATTATAAAAGAAAAGAATAATGTGGAATATATGTTTACTAATGAAAAAGAAATTAGTGAATTTAAATATAGTGAAGATATTTTAAGTAATATATCAAATATGGATTTATTTATATATTCAGGAACTTCATTTGAACCATGGTGTAATTCGTTTATTGATGAGTTAAAGAAGGGTAATTTAGGTATAATAAATTTAGCTCGAGGTGTAAGGGTTTTAAACTATGCTCAAAGTGGTGATAGTAAAGAGAATCCTTATTATTTTGAAGGTATAGAAGAATATAAGATAGCATTATATAATGTAAAATCAGCTATTCAAGATAGAGATCCTCAAAATAGGGATTATTATGAAGAAAATTATAATAAAGCTATTAAAGAATTTGATGATAATATAAAAAAATATCAGGATAAAATAAAATTACTTAATGACTATAAATTTATAACATTAAATAATGATTTTGACTATTTAACTAAATCTTTAAATTTAAATACAATTCAGCTTGATAATCATCAAATAGCTGAATTTATAAAGGTTAATAATTTAGATTCAAAAAAGATTATCGTAATAGTAGATGGAGAGCAAGGTACTAAAATAGACTTGACTGGATATAATACAATAAAATTATGGAAGTATTATGGAGATATGTCTTTTGATGATTTAATTTTATATAATGTAGATGAATTATCAAAATGGGCAAAAACAAAAGATGTACCAACTTTAAATAGTAAAACATAACTTAAAAAAGTGAAAAACTTGTTGATTTATTTTTAAATATGTTATATAATCATTATTGTCTTAGGGGTATGGCTCAACGGTAGAGTAGTGGTCTCCAAAACCATTGATTCTAGGTTCGAATCCTAGTGCCCCTGCCATAAAATAAAAGAAAAAAGCTAGTGTTTTCAAGGCTTCTAGCTTTTAACTTAAAATTAAATACAAGGCTTAAAATTTAGCTTGGTTGTGTTTCGGTTGTAATTACTGTTGCATTTCTAAGCTAGTTTTTTTTACAAGAATTTAGAACTCTTTTTAATTTCATCTTTTTGCATATCTATATTTACATGCGTATAAACATCCATAGTGAAGGCAACATTAGAATGCCCAAGTCTTTCGGAAATTACTTTTTCTTTTACTCCAGAAGCTAAAAGCATAGTTGCATGTGTGTGCCTTAATCCATGAAATGTTATTAATTTATCTATTCCACAATCAGATAATACACCTTTAAACTTTTGGCTAACATAGTGAGGATCTATAGGACGACCATCATCTTCCCAGTGAAAAACATATTCCTCCGAAATGTCTTTTTTAGCATCAAAACTTATTACATTAGTAGCAGTATTTTCAAAATAATCCGTGGTTGTAGTTCGTAATTCTTTAAGTAGTTCAACAGTTGATGGATACAAGGCTACAACCCTATGTGATGTGGTTGTTTTTAAATTGCTTTGTGTTAATTTTTTAGTTTTTCTTTTCTTTTGCAATTGTTCCTCAACTTTTAGACTATTATTTTTTAAATCTACATCTTTCCATTTAAGACCACATAATTCTCCGACTCTTAATCCAGTATGAACCGCTAAAAAGGAAATATAATATAAGTTACTACCCTTAAGCTTTTTTAAATTAAGCTTTATATCTTTAGGATCCCAATATTCAATATCTTTTTTTATTTCTTTAGGTTTATTAACAAGGTCGCAATAATTAGTGTGGATAAGTTGCCATTGTTGTGCATGTTTTAGAGCTAAGTGAAAAGTTCTATGTGTTTTTAATAATGTATTCTGACTTTGACTTTTATCAGTGACTACATCTTTATAAAATTTCTCAATTAAAAGAGGATTAAGCTTACATAGTTTTAGTGAACCCAGATATTTTTTTATATCTGCTATTGAAAAACTGTATCGAAGTATTGTGTTATCAGAGCAATTTTGTTCTACATAGGTTTCATTCCAATAATCTAAATATTGAGAAACAGTCATTCTTTCATTATCAATTACTGTTCCTTTAGTAACTTCTGTAATTAATTCAGCCAGAGCAGCTTCACATTCCTTTTTTAGTTTAAATCCTCTTTTGCGCTTATATTTATATTTATTGGTTTGAGGATCTTTACCTATACATACTAAGTAGGAATAAGTACCAGTTTTATCTTTTCTTATTGTTCCTTTCAATAATAACTCACCTTCTTTAAAAATTATTAACCATTTTCAATTCTTGGAAAAGTTCTGGTTTGGATATAATTTTATTAATAAATTGTTCTGTTTCATATTCGGCATAAGCTACATTTATATTTGAATTATTTAAATGTGAATATATATGTTTAGCTTCATGCCATGTTTCTATTATTTGTTGTTCATAGCTTAGTGATGGATTTAGTAGTATAACAAATTTACCAGTGTTTTCCATTACCATAGCGTTTGGACCAATTGCATTTGAATAAACAACTCTCAAATCTCCACATGCCTCTAATTCTTTAAGCTTTAATGCGATTCTTTTAATTTCCTCCAAGCTCTCCATCCCCTTTTAATCAGTTGTTATTCTCATCTTCAAATATTTCCATCATTTTAAGTACTTTCATTCTATCTTCTTTAGATAATTTCTGTGCTTTAGAAAATAATATTTTCATATCATCTTCTAATATATTTAATTTATCTTCAACAGGTTTATTATCAAATAAATCAGATATATTCACACCTAAAGCAATTGCTATCTTTTCTAACATTTCTGTACTAGGATTTTCTTTTATACCACTCTCAATATTGCTTAGATACCCTTTACTAATGTTAGCTTTAGTAGCTAATTTTGAAAGTGACATACCTTTAATACTTCTAATTTCAGTAATTTTAGAACCAACCATTATTTACACATCCTTCGAATTTGTTCGCCTTAAGAGATATAATAACATCATTTTTGTTTCCTGTCAACGAAAAACCAAGAAAACAAAAGCGTTCGCTAGTGGGAAAGAGTTATTTTGTTTAAATCGCCAATAGAGAACAAAATTCGATATTGTTTCCTATCAGAGAACGGTATATACTCTAAATATCGGAGGGAGATGAACATAAAACATGAATAAAATTAAACAATTACGAAAAGCGAATGGCTTAACGATAAGACAACTTTCAGAAATAGCAGCAGTTTCGGCTTCTTATATTTCTGAATTAGAGAACGATTCAGAGAACAAAAAAAATCCCACTAAAG
>Ga0224516_1000219_pt1 | contig 14291 bp, 16 predicted proteins | sample IRFST0metaG_FD_179884 | JGI IMG/M metagenome (GOLD analysis project Ga0224516, IMG submission 179884) | Peat soil microbial communities from Stordalen Mire, Sweden - IR.F.S.T0 | ecosystem: Environmental > Terrestrial > Soil > Wetlands > Peat | place: Sweden: Norrbotten County, Stordalen Mire... | reverse complement strand
GACGTGCGCCGCGCCGAATCTGAAGATGAGGCGATTCGATTGATCGATGATATCAAACCGATCGTCGAGGCCGCGTTCGTCGAACAGCCGTTACTCTGACTTCTTGCAGATTGTCGTCATTTTCTTGTACAGCTCTGCACCTACCGGCGTAAGCTCGATGTCGCTGCCTCTCTTCGTGGCGTAGCCGGCTTCAATGATGCGAAGCAGTTCCTGGTCTACGAGCGCATCTCGCGCCACGCCGTAGCTTTCGTGGTAGGTTTTCTTGGCCCCAATAGACATACTCCGCCAGAGCAGGTCGTGTGCTTTAACGTTCACATCAATTTCCATTTTAAGGCTCGAACGATTCAGGGGATATTTCTCAACGTCGCACGATTAACGTATCGCTCTTGGATCTCGAGAATGTGACTCGCCATTAGCAACTGTCATGTAAAGCCGGGCTGCAAAAAAGCACCAGTCACAGGCTAGACTCTCAGAGCCGTCTTCATTGAGGAATGCTGCAGCGAAAATGGCTGCGCATTTTACTGCAATCAAAATAATTCGTAAAAAAAACAAAGCGCGAGCCAAGCAACAGCTGTACTCGCGTATTGACTCAAAGTGTTAATTCCGACGTCGCATCACCAAGTACGCAACGGCCAACAATCCCGTTACTCCGTACACCGCCTCAAAGCCTGGCAAGCCCAGGAATCCTGCGGCCTTCGACGCAGCAGCCGATGCAACGGACGCAGCAGCCGATTTAACCACTCCCGCAGTAACATTTTTTTTAGCGGCGGCCGATGCAACCGCCGATGCAACCGCCCCCTTAGTAACATTTTTAGTCGCATTCGTTGTCGGCGTTGCTGTTTGTGCGAAAGCTACGGTCGACCCTGCGACGATAGAGAGTATCACTAACGTTGCCAAAACAGCGGAAAAGAGTTTTTTGCTAATCATCTTTCACCTCCAAGATAGAGTTGCCCAGCGCTGCAAGATTTTCTATATACGCTATAAACTTTGCTTTTCTCTTCTTTCCGACGTCTTATTGTAAAATTCAAGTCCATTTAAAAAAGCAAATGTTCGAAAAAGATGTGACAGAACAATAGGCGGAGTGCGGCGCTTAGTTGAAACGTCGTAAACCGCGTCAACGGACCAGCGTGCGCGATGGTGCTGGTTCTGAAGCGTCTAAGCAGGGCAAAGCATATCACGGCGCGCAACGAACTCTCCCGCAATCTTCAAGAAATGGAAAATGGAGCGCACGACTATGGTTGAGACTCCCTCATACAAGCTTGAAAAAAAGGAAGATGGTTTTGAGATTAGAACGTACGCGGCATATATCCTAGCCCAAGTTGACGTCGAATCAGATTTTGATGGAGCGCTAAGGAACGGGTTTGAGATCCTCGCTCATTACATTTTTGGAGGAAACAGGAAAAGGAATCAATCTCTATGACGGCGCCCGTTTCCGAGGAAAAAGTTTCAGGCTCCGAGGAAATCCCTATGATGGCCCCGGTGACGTCAGAAAAGATATCGATGACTGCCCCCGTAACCGAAGAACAAGCGGGAGAACGCGTGCACCGAATCTCCTTTGCCATGCCATCGAGGTTCACCCTCGAGACGCTCCCAGAGCCACTCGACAAGCGGATCACGTTTACGGTCGTTGAGAGCCGGAAAACCGCCGCGACACGATTCTCAGGGCGTGTGCACGAGAAGCTCGCGGCTCAAAAAACCGAAGAACTGAGCGATTGGCTCGTAAGAAACGGCATTGTACCAAAATCAAACTTTGTTGTCGCGTTATACAACCCGCCGTTCATACCTGGCATCTTTAGAAGAAATGAGATCATCGTTGATATTTGACGTGTACGCGCCGATGCAAGGCAATACTCAAGTAACCGCACGGTAGAGCCGCAGCGCAACGTACGTCGTGCCCGCGGCGCAGGAGGCTTTGAACGTGTCTTACCTAATAAAGCTAATATCAATCCGACGCAAGGAAGAATTGGCCGATCATTTCCGCGCTCAAGTTGTGTACGAGGTCAAATCGGACGTCTACGGATGCTGCATTAAGCTGCTCACCGGAACGCAATCGGTCGCAACTCGCTGGGGGCAGAGCTTCTATTTTATCTCCCAAAACATACGGTCGCACGGACGTCTTTATGTCGTCAACGGGCCGGCCGAAGAGAAAAATCAAGTATGCTATGACCCCCAATCTAAGACCGCGTTCCTCTTAAACTTCGACTATTATGGCTGGATTAAGTCGCTGGCGTTGAGCGTCGCAGGAGATGTCCTCGAAGACGAACACGACATCTACTCGTTGCACGGCGCGTGCCTCGACGTGAACGGGCAAGGAGTGTGTATTCTCGGTGAACCAGGAGCTGGCAAGACGACACACACGTACGGTTTGTTGAGGCACTCTGAGGTACGCGTTGTTTCAGATGACTGGTTTTTCGCGCGAGTCTACGGACCAGACATACTCGCCTATAGTTCGGAAAAAAATTTTTACATACGCGCAGACCTCGCCAAGATCTGGAGCGAATTTGACTGGCTGGTCGAACATGCTGAGTTTGATGGCGAAGGCCGCGCGGTCGTCGATCTCCGACTGGTAATCGGGAAAGGACGCATCCTGCCCTTGACGACGCTTAGAAAACTGATTATTTTAAAACGCGACGCTAGTGACCCGGAGTTCGTCCGAGAGCTCACGGCTGTACAGGCATTGGAAATCCTTGAGCGCAATGACTACTTCAATCCGCACCTGCTCGTAAGTACCCCGTTCAAACGAAGGCTTCGCAAGAGGTTTTTTGGCGCGCTTCTCGAAAGGGTTAGCGCATACGAGGTCAATACGACGGAGCAGCCTAATCAAAGTCAGATGCGGATAAGAAAAATCATTTTTCCGGGGAACGCTCCGTAGCCTTCTGGAAGGCATTGCTGAGTGTTGCGAGCAGCGAGGGTTGCCGATTTTTCCGCGATGGATGCACTTCCACGCTGTCCTTGATGGGCCGCGCCGATGTGCACGAGTCCTCGGCGTCGAAAAAGAGGAAACAACCACGCTGAAAATGGGAAAAACATAAGAATACGGCACGAGCTATGAATCCATGCTAAAAAAATAGGGAGGAGATAACATAGCAGCAATGTATAAGCAGCTTGTCCTCGCGATTTTCCCAAGTGAAACCGCCGCCGACCAGGCAGCTGGCGAGCTCAAGGGATGGGAAAAGGCGAACGATGAGATAAAACGCGGAGCGATCGGCGTCCTAGTTAAGGATAACAACGGCAAGATCAAAGCGCATAAGCTAGGTACGCGAGAAGCCACCAGAGGCGCGGGCGTAGGTCTGGTTTTGGGCATTATCGCAACGGTGCTTTCAGGAGGGTTAGCCCTTCTCGCCGGCGTCGTGGGCGGTATTATCGTAGGGGGTCTTGTCGGCAGCTTCGTCCATCGCGGACTCGGCATGTCTGATGAAGACTTGCGGCTCCTCGGCGAACATCTCGATGCTGGGCGAGCAGCGGTCGCAGTCCTCGTCCCTGAGAAAGAGGCCGCAACGACGAGCGCCGAACTAAAGAAGCTGGGCGGCGATATCACTACTTACCAAGTTAGTGAAGAGGCGCTGCAGCAGGCTGCAGAAGCAGCAAAGGGCGCAGGTGTGTAAAAGGTCTGAGCCGGTCTTTTTTCAGAGATGGCGAGTCGTCAATCTGTGCGGACTTGAGTCCGTCGTGAAAGCGGAGCGCCGGGAGGTGCGCCTCCCCTTTTTTCTTTCAAAGCTGAGCTTAGCAGTTAGGATAGGGTCGATAAAAAAGCACCCGTCCATAAGCCTTAGTCCATGCGATACAGTCCCATGCGAGGTGGACGATGATTTCTGGCGCACACGTGATTATCTACAGCGCGGATGCGGAGGCTGATCGAGCTTTCTTCCGTGACGTTCTGGGGTTTCCCTCGGTGGATGCAGGCCAAGGATGGCTCATCTTCGCCTTGCCGCCGGCCGAAATCGCCTTTCACCCAGCGGCCGAGAACGGCAAGCATGAGATCTACCTGACGTGTGACGACGTGGCTGCCACGATTCAAACCTTGGAAAGGCAAAAGATCAAGTGTGGTCCGGTGGTGGACCTAGGCTGGGGCCTGTTGACACACTTATCCTTGCCAGGAGGCGGCAGGCTCGGCTTGTACCAGCCGAAACACCTGGTGGCAGCACGAAAAGAGGGTACTAAGTCTCTGCCGTGAATCGACTGTCGGGGCGGAGCTGCGGGAACTCATTGCCATTATGGCTTCGTTTTTGCGCCCTGGGCAGGAATTGTCCGTACGCTGTCTGAATTGGGCAGAGCCGGCACGAAATCCCACTTGCACCGATTTCCCGGGAAGCGAATCTTCATTATGTTTTTCCTTGCGTGCCACCGTGAGGTAGCCTGCAAATCTACTGAACTTACGGCAAAGAGCGTCGCGGAAGCTGACGGGCGACCCGTTTTTCTCAAGCCGTCGTCTCAGTAAAGACAGCCTGACTTTGGTTCTTAGGGCCAGCTTCTAAACCAAGCCGCGCGTCACACTGACAAGGTTAAAAACCGCCCCCGCTAGTATAAAAGGGTCAGGTTCTCTATGCCTCTCTCGCGTTCTTTTATCTCGGTCTCTGACAGTTCCAGGCTGTGATATGCTTTCATGATATCGCTAAAGAGTAGTTCCACCATATCTCTGCTGAAGTTCTCCTTGATGACCATCCGCATCACAGCGACGTCCTGCGCGTTCTCCGGAAGGTAGTAAGCGGGCACGATCCAGCCCTTTTGCCGGAGCCGAGCAGAGAGGTGGAAGACTGTAAAAGGTGCGTCCTTCAAGCGAATTGCGACAAGAGGAAGCGTATGTTGTTTGTTGATGATCTCAAACTTACCCGTTTCGTGCAGCTTTTCGGCGAGGTAGCGGCTGTTGTTCATCATGTTCTGCATGATGTCAGTGTAGCCGCTTTTTCCCAGTCGTATGAAGTTGTAGTATTGGGCCAGAATGGTGCTACTGCCCTTCGAGAAGTTGAGGGAATAGTTAGTCATCTCCCCCCCCAGATAGTTCACCTTAAAGACCAGCTCGTCTGGAAGGTCTGTTTTGTCTCTCATGATGAGCCAACCGATTCCTGGGTAGACTAAGCCGTACTTGTGGCCCGACACGTTGATTGACTTCACCTGTTCGAGTCGGAAATCCCATTCGAGATCGGGATTGACGAACGGTGCGACAAATCCGCCGCTGGCACCGTCAACGTGTAAGGGTATGTCCCAGCCCTTGGTTTTCTTAATGTCAACGAGAAGATCGTTGATCTCCTTGATAGGATCCATCTGTCCGGTAAACGTGGTTCCGAGAACCGCGGCAACGCAAATGGTGTTCTCGTCAATTTCCTTTGCGACTTCTTCAGCGCTGACGATGTACGTATCCTCTTGGAGTGGGATCAGTCTCAGTTCCACGTCGAAAAAGCGGGCAAATTTCTCCCATACCGTGTGCACGTCAGCCCCCATGACGATGTTGGGGCGATCCCACGGTTTTCCCTCAGCCTGTCGGCGCTTTCTCCAGCTCCATTTGTGCGCCAGGACGCCGAGCATAATGGCCTCTGACGATCCGATGGTGCCAGTTCCAATGGATTCGCAGTCGTCGGGCGCGTTGAACAGGCGGGCGAGCATGTTCACCACTCGTTCTTGTATTATCGTGGTCTGCGGATACTCATCGTTGTCAACGTAGTTTTTGTCAAGGTTTTCCGCGATGAGTTGATCCACTTCTGGCTCCATCCACGTGGTGACAAAGCTGGCGAGATTCAAGGAGGGGTTGCCGTCGAGATTTAGCTCATCGTGAATCAGCTGGTAGGCGGCCCGCGCCGGCATGCCTTCGTCGGGCATGACATATTTAGGTACACTCGCGTCGAAATAGCGACGGCCGTATGTCGTGGTGTGATCCGTTTCTGACTCCTTCTTCGTGCTCAAATCTACCTTTTTGGATAACATAAAAAATCGCCTTATTTTGTAATTCAAAACCGTTGGAATCTTTTAGGGTGAACCCCGTTTATATTGACTCTAAGTTTTCTTGACCTTATCAGTCAGTCGGTCCGGCCCTGTCAACTGCTTCTTGACCGCTTCCGACAAAAAAACGAAACCGTTTTACTTCTTAAAGTATTTTGGGCACCACCAACCGCAATCGGCTAGTTGGAGCTAGATCCCGTAAGACATACACTCGAAAGGGTCATCAATTTGAATTGTGTTGATAATAACTCGAGCTCTCTGCAAGCGAGGAGGGGCCACCCAGTTATCGGTTACAGTCGTTGGAAGCGGATCTTCGGTTCAGGAAATAGTGCACGCCGCGAGGGGCGCTTTTGTAAAGCTCTCCGAACTAGAAACTGGCGAGTTTAGTATGGCAAACCGATCGAAAAATCGTGGGCAAAAACGCGTGATGATGCGATTCGCCACGCCCGAGAAGCTCTCAGATTCGATCGTACTGCGGACCGGTACGTATATCTGCTGAAGGTTGAGGTCGTTTGTGACGCGCACGAACTTCAAGCAGTCGGACAGCGGCATCATCACACTGACGTCACGGGCGCGCCGCAAGCGTCACTCGCACCTAAACGCCGGTCGTGGCTCTACGTGGTGGGCGCCGAGCGCTATTGGCTGGTGGATCGGCATCCTCTTTGCCGTGGGCGCGACTTGCTTCGCACTTGGCGCGGTGCCTGGATACCTCTCCGCTGTTGGTGGCGAGGCCGACGGAATTACCTTTTTTGTGGGCTCTCTGTGGTTTACGAGCGCAGCGTTCTTACAATACTTGGAGGCGGTAAACGTCGACCGTGATCCGTCAGGTGTCGATTTCCGTCAGAGATTCCGCCTCCTCGCGTTCGAGCCGCGACGAATTGATTGGTGGGCAACGCTCGTGCAGCTCTTAGGCACGCTGTTTTTCAACGCCACGACGTTCCACGCCTTGAGTGTGGACCTCTCAGTCAGGCAACTTAACCGTCTCGTTTGGGCGCCCGACGCGTTCGGTTCTGTGTGCTTTCTCGTGGCGAGCGGGCTCGCGTGGTTTGAGGTGTGTCACGCCTTCGCCTGCTGGCGGTTGCGCAGCCTGCCCTGGTGGGTCACGGCCCTCAACTTGGTCGGTTCTCTCGCCTTCGGCGTCTCGGCCGTTGCATCGTTCGTAGTGCCGACGACAGGCCTCCCGCGAAACATAGTGCTCGTGAACTTAGGCACGTTTGTAGGCGGACTGTGCTTCCTCTTCGGCGCCATACTGCTACTGCCAGAGCGCACCATGTCCAATTCCGATTGACAAGAGAAGCATTATCTGATCGAGCACCCAGCTTTAAATCGGCGAATTTTTTGACATCCGGTGTCCTGTGCCGTTTTGCAGGGACAGATGGCGTTTGAACAGGTTGGTTGTAAGGTTTGCGTCACGGACGAGCTTTAGCGAGGTCTATTTTGCACATCAACTAATAACAGATCGCGTTCGCGTGAGCTGTGTCCAAAAAAACACGAAACAAAAAATACAGATGCGAAGGGCTTCTGCCATATGCCGTACGAGAGGGCCAAAACACCCGCCATGCTCACCGCGACGCCAAGAATCTGTCTCTTCTTTGCTTAAACTCCTCGTCAGTGATAATGCTGCAGCTTCGCGGATCTGCTAAGCCCCCGATTTGATCGGAAAATGTTATTTGAAGATATAAAAAAGAGAAGTGCTCCTATAGTCCCAGGAGCTTCTTCTTCATCGCCGTGAACTCTTCGTCCGTCAGTGCACCTGAATTGTGGAGATCTGCCATTTTCTGTATTTCGGCAGCGGTATCCGTGCTGGCTGGTGCCGCAGCTGGTGCCGCAGCTGGTGCCGCAGCTGGTGCCGCAGCTGCCTGTTGCTGTGCGGCCGCCTCCTCGGCCCTCTTTTGCCCCATTTTCGCTCCCGCAACAAGTGCTATTCCTCTTCCTCTCATTGTTCAATCACCTCTTTTTGCCAGGTCTTTCTCTACCTTCTGGATATTTTCGGGGGGGATCCGCCCCATGTCGATCACTTCAGCATTCATTTCAAGAAGGTCCTCCTTGAACTGGGTAGCCCAGACGTTCTCGAACAGGAGAAGGCCAGCCGTGCTATTGCTGGGCAACGATGCGGCGATCGCTTCTATATCGCCTTGTGAGAACCATTCACGGGTATTCTTTGACAATTCTTTGAAAGCAGCTCGCGCTTCTTCTGTCAGGTCGACTGCCTCAGATGTTACCAGTTTCCCGTTCTCATCCTTCATAATAAAAACCATATCGATCACCCGGATGATGCCTTGTTTTTCGAGTTTCAACAGCTCGGGGGCGGCCTTGCCGCTGAACTTGCTCCCGGGAAACCGAACCATCAGGTAGTCCACCGGACCCATTACCTTACCTTGTGTCATAATGCTCCCAGCACGCCCCTGTATGAAGAGGACTGCCTAAAGTAACTGGTGAATTCCATGTAAAATACCTTCCTGTGGCGAGGATCCCAGTCTGTATCTCCGGGTCTCTTATCGCGCGTGTAGGGCTCCGGGGCAAGCGTGCGGCTCGGGCGCATCCGTCCGGCGTGGGGTTCTGGGGCTTAACAAGACAAAGTCTTTAGATGAGCGGTCGGCAAGCGATCGCCGTGGCAACTTGGTACTGCGTGCATTTTAGCCCCTTCTTATCTGCTCGTCATCCTCCTCTTGCGAGCTGGGAGTTGTGAAACGTCGCGTAGCTCTGGAGCATCGGAGTTCATTGCAGCCACCTTGCGCGCGTACAGGGAAGCACCAGGTCGGGCGGAAATGCCGTGCGCGAAGACGCTGAGGATGACGGTCACGAGCACGATCGTCGCGATTTGCGGAGCGAGAGGAGCGAGTGCGGGTTCTTCCAGGGCGACGAGCACGAGGACGATCGACGCAAGGCCGCGTGGTCCGAACCAGCCAACAAACAGCACCGAGCTGCGGCGTAGTTTCGTCCCGACAAGAGAAATCGCGACGGGCAGCATCCGGATAATCGTCAAACTGAGAATCGCGTAAAGCACGATCGTCCAGTCAAGGGTTCCCAGCAGCGAAGTTGCGACAACGCCGACAAGGAAGAAGACCACCAAAAGCAGGAGCTCTCCTTCAGCTTCGCTGAAGTCAGTGGCCGCCTCCTCAACATCGCCGACTGTCGCTCCCGTGGCAAATCCTCCGACAAAGGCTGCAATAAAGCCGCTGCCGCCAATTGGCCCCGCGACGCCCCAGGCGAGAATGGCGAGCGCTAGGAAACTCAGGCGCTTAAACGTCCTGGTCATCCAGCCCCGTCGCGTGGCGCTTCTGATCAGCCACCCTCCGGCAATCCCGACGATAAGACCGATGGCCACGCCAATGCCTATCTGCTCCACCGCGACTATCCAGAAGCTGGGGGGCTCTATGCCTTCTTGAATCGCCGCGAGCGCGAGGAACACTAGAAGAAAGGGCACTGACCCACCGTCGTTCAGGCCGCTTTCGACATTGAGCGCCTCTCGAATGCGAACGGGCACTCGTTCGCTGGTAACGATCGCTTGCCCCAGACCCGCGTCGGTCGGGGCGAGCACCGCTCCTATGATCCCAGCTTGCCAAATCGTGAGGTTCGTAAACAGGAGTGCTGCAATGACCGCGCCAGCTGCGATCGTCAGGGGCAGACCGATAATTAGCAGGCGGGCAGGCAACTCTGCATTTACCCGGAACAACGAAATGTTGATACGCGACGCATCCGTGAACAGGACGAGGACGAGGGCGATGCTGCCGACAAGTAGTAGGACCTCAGTGTTGAGCAATGAGCTGACGACGTGCGATGCGCCGAGCAACATGCCAGCAGCGATGAACGCCATAGGCGCCGTCACATTGAGTCTCTCAACACGACGCGAGACGAGCGCGAACACAAAAACAATGGCGGCGAAAATGGCGAACTCTGTTTCGTACATGTTAGTCGTTGTGTCTCAACCGCAGCGTCGCGGCAACAGGGTTGCTTCCCCACTCTCTGAGTGCTGCGCGTCTTAGCAGCTGCTTGCTGCGAAACTCGACGCGAAATCTTCGTTCCGAATCGTTAGACACGCGAAGTTGGACCCTGCCACGCGGTTGTGGATCGAAGCTCAAGTTACTTAAAGATTGCTTTCTAGCCGTGCGTTAGCCGTATAGAAGACATAATTCAAAGATGTCCTGTTTAAGGCGCTCACATCGGGAGGGGTGCTTCTGGACGTATCGGGCCAACTTTTCGCGAGCGAAATGCTACTTTCGTCACAAAACACGATGGATTGCGAAGCGTCAACAGCAGGGGCGTAAACGGTCTCTACGAACGCGTCTAGCGACCACGGCCTTCACAGAGCATTATTGATCGCCGATCGCTTCTTGATTGAAGTCCAAACTGTGCGGAGGATGTCCACTAGACCGTCTGTCTACGAACCTCAGCTTCGCTGCGCCTCACACGAGCAGCGCAAGAAATACTCGACATCGTCGCGTTATACAATGCAAACTGCTTTTTATTGTTTTGCACCTTGAGCTCACTGCGCACGTTTGTCGAGTTCGCCCTCTTATATCGCTCCTTGGGATGACGGAAAAAAGAAGGAAGGGGGGTGTTACACCCATCTTCCCAAGAGGCCCGATACTATTAACTCTAACCCGAATATGATCAGAGCTATCGCCAGCAAAAGTACTGCAGTGGCTACGCCGAGCGGAGGATATAAAAACACGACAAAGCCGACTATTACTGCGATGATGCCGACTACTATCATCCCTGGAGTGGCGCGTGCGATGGCCACGAATCCCAAAAAGATCAACGCCAGTCCTACCAACCACGCAAGGGTTAATCCTCCCCAAATGAGCGGGGAGACAAGTATTGCTATTGCGAGTAGAAATACGATCACTGATAGAATCAAGCGTAAAAGTCGCTGCCATCCTGAGATGCCTTCTGAAAAAATCCTGGCGAATTCTACAAAGCTTAGAATAAAGATCCCGACTGCAAGGAAACCTATGAGAGTCGCTGCCGCTATTCCTGGATACGCAACTACGTAGCCGCCCAACACAAGGACGATTAGACCAATGATGATCTCTGTAATACGCAGCCACATTGAAGCTTTTTCTTCAGCCATTTGATTTTCACCTCCTGTTTAGTTTTTTGAAATTTGCAGATCATTTTGTCGCCCGAGTATTTAACTCATGTGAACTCATTCTACGCCCTCTTTCGACTACCCAGCGCGCTTTGCGGTGCGCTGTGCCATCCGCGCCTTAAAAGCTGTAACGATGACGACCGGCGTAGACAAGCACGCGCGGTGGCTCCTGAAAAAGCTGCACACGCGATTGTGGAAGTCAGACAGACTAAAGCTCTCTGGCAGACTGGGCATGCAATGCAAAGGCAGGGGCTTTTCGCGTTGGTCTTGCCTTACAAAGTGCCCTGGTCGATAGCCGCCCGAACGTGAGGCGTGAGGCATACCGCCGCTTTTTTAAAACAAGCGGCCTATAAAAAAGCAGGCTGTTGCGCTATTTGCTGTTGGTGGACCAGTTAGTAACAGTCGAATCCGACGATGCCGAAAGGAGACTTCAAATGAATAAGCCATACTGGGTCTTGTTGATCGCGCTCATCGTGGCTGGGGCGGTGTTGGTAGCCGGTTGCGCCTCACCTCTATCAAACAACACTTCACCAACGCCTTCAACGGCTACTCCACAAACGAGCGAACAACACGACGCGTTTCTTGCGCAGTTTGTATCATCGCTTTATGGAGAGTTTAAGAACAACACAACCGTCAACTCGTGGGACGTGAAGTGGCGAAACGGCACCACGGTCAATGTTGAGGTGCAGTACAACCTCACCGCAACCACGAGCGTTACTGACAATCAGACTATAATCCGTTTCAAAACCGTTGACGACGCAACGAATTACGTCCAAAGCGTCAATAAATCCGGGTACGTTCTGACGACGAATGTGACGTCCCTCCAAGCTAGGGCGTACCAGTTGGTCGCTGGCCAGCCGACGGTGCACCAAGAGTACACAAAAATCGCGATCTCGAACCTGGCTTACAGTAACATCATACAGATCAATAATATCGTTACACTTGAAACGCTGAGCACAAACCGGACCTAATGAAGGTCTGGGTGACGAGCACGACGCTTATGTTATTTCGGCCTCGTCTGCTGAAGTCAGAGCACGGGCTGTTGCAAGACATCCCATTGGCGAGGCAATTCATGGTGAATTGCGGGGAAAAAAGTAGATGGCATTCAGTTCAAAATCCGGAAAAAATGTGGGTTATAATTCCCTGCACCTGTGAACTCACCATTCACGTGAAGGCTTATTATATGCGCCTCTGTACTTAACTCGCTCCTCCTTCTCTTGATTGCCCGCTGCGCTTCGCAGTGCGCTGTGCCATACGTGTCCTAAAGGCCGTACCAATAACGAGCGCTGTAGCAGTTGCCAAGCCAATGTACCCGAGTTCGTACGTATTAGCGGTCGCCACGGTGACGGTGAGTAAGATGGCGGCAAAGGGCGCACCCAGCACGAGCGTGATCGCTGCTGCTATGACACTCGTGACAAGCAAACCGGTAGGCACGCTCGGAAAGAGCAGGCTGATGGCGAGGGCTATCGTGGTGGAGGTGAACAACGTCGGGAATATAGGCCCGCCGAGGTACCCGCTCTTGAACGAGAGCCCCAAGAGGAGGACCTTGAGGATCGCCAAGCCCAGCAACATCACCACTCCGTATGCTACCGGGTTAGCGAGGATCGGATGAATCTCCGCTTCGCCGGAGAACAGCACTTCGGGAACGAAGTAGCCGACGATGGCAATGATCACCCCTCCTGCCATAACGCGTTCGATGAACCGGTCTTTGAACGCACGGTCCATTATCCTGCCGAAGCCCTGAAGCGAAATGCCGATGAAGATCGCCAGCAGAGCGCCTATGATGCCGAGGATGACCGCATCAATCGCGTACGGAATGGTAAGCACATTCACCTGCGCGACAGCGATACTTGAGGCGAATCCCGGGTATCCGACAAGCACAAAGAAGATGTAGCCGATCACCCCAGCGACCAGGTTCCACGCGATCAGCTGCAGGCCTCTCTTGTCACTACCCTGTAATTCGCTGGCGAACAACGCAGCGAAAAGAGGGTTGCCGATAATGCCGTTGAGGGCCCCGGCGAGGCCGGCCACAGTAAACCCTAGCAGTGTTTCCCCCGTCAACTTGAGCTTAGTGCCGATCCACGCGGCGATGTCTACCACAAGAAAGATGAGAGGGCCTTCAGGGCCGACGCTCGCACCTGAAAGCATCGAGAAAAAGGACGTGAGCAACGCGCCGGGAAACGTCGTGAAATCGGGATTGAAGTTCGGGTCTGTTAGGACATCTTCCATGGTGCCGTGGATCACGTTTGGGGCGCGCATGTACTTCCCCACGAGCCCGACAAGCAGCGAGAAGAACAAGACGAGGACGGGGATCATCCAGCGGTTGGCTACGACGAAGTTGTTCTGCCAGAAGGTCGTGTTGAGAAGACCTAACGCTTCTAGCCACACCAGCGCGAAGAGGGCCGAAATCAAAGCGACAAAAATGATCTGCCGAATCTTGGGGGTCCGTTCGTCCGCTGAAACTCGTACCACTGGTGCGGACTTATATTCCGCAGAGTTAGCAGTTTCTTTCGCATCAGCCAAAGCCAAATCCTCCGACAAAGGTCTGAGCGCAAATCCTACGATGCACAGTAAAGCGGCCGAGCGTTTTTAGCTGACCGCACAAAGATGCCGTTTTTATCCTTAAGACTCGATTGCGAAGAAGAAGGGAGCTTGTGAATTTTAAAGCTTTCCCTTCTGCTCTAGGCCGTTCGGGGCCGCTATCTGGTAAAAAGGGACCGACCCATCAACGCATGTTCAGCTTGAAAAAGTCAAAATATCCATATTAACATCTATCAGACTTGAATCTGGACAATTACGCGCAATATCTATCTATTAATCATGCACGCCCATTTTAATTTTCCAGCTTTTTTTCGACCCGCCAGGCCTGCGTCCCCCTAACCTGGCGCATGACTTCTTGCATAAACGCATCCATCCGTCCGAACGCGAGTCGGCATCTTGATGAGGTGCGACGCGAGAGGAGGGCGATTGCTCGACCCGTGCATCCTCTTCGGTTCGCTTGTCACAGTAAGATGCGGCATAACGCGAAGGTAAACCCGCATGCGGTTAGCCGAAAAAAGACCCGACAAAGCCGAGCGCTGCAACAGGACAGCATAAGCAATGAGCACGGCGGGTTCTGGTTTACCCGCCTTTGCACGCCCGAACCTTCTCAGCTCTGCCAAACAGGCCTGATCGATCATTTCGGTCCCTATATATAGTCAAAAGGCCTATTTTTTGGCTATGCGGACACGGACTATCGTCGCGATAATAGCCGTCATCATTATCG
>Ga0224516_1000214_pt1 | contig 14441 bp, 14 predicted proteins | sample IRFST0metaG_FD_179884 | JGI IMG/M metagenome (GOLD analysis project Ga0224516, IMG submission 179884) | Peat soil microbial communities from Stordalen Mire, Sweden - IR.F.S.T0 | ecosystem: Environmental > Terrestrial > Soil > Wetlands > Peat | place: Sweden: Norrbotten County, Stordalen Mire... | reverse complement strand
GTTTATAATCTTAGATTTTCATTGATTATAAACAGCTAAATATTTTTGTACAAATATCAATTTTTTAGAAACCTTAAGCTTTTTCACAAGTAACTCTTAATTCTTTCATCTTAAAATAAATATGAAAGTTAAATCAAAGTGGAGATTCTTATGAAAATTCTAAAGAAAATATTAAAATATAAAGCTGATTATTATTACAATTATAGTTAATACTAGTGTCAGTAAATCTAAACAGATTAAAGATGCAAATAGTGATGTAAATGTTAAGATGTAATAAGAGTGATAGTTATGATTAAATTATAGATAATGAAAATATCTAATAAAATAAAAAAGAGTATAAATGTTAAGCTTAGTTTATTGATAGTAGTATCACTAATTATAAGTTGTATATTTGGGATGGCAGTTGTACAAATTCTTAAGCCAGCACATTTTATTGGATTATTAAATAAGTAGGATGCGCTTTGTCTTAACGTAAAATTCCTTTGACAGAACTAAAAGTTATTCTAAATTAAATATGTGTATTCCAAACAACACTATCGTTATTTCCACTACATATCATTATAAGTTTTGGAATATTGACAGAGTTTTGAGGAATTGTAAATTGTGCCTTAGTAAGTTGACCAAAATAAGTTACCGGTAATAGCACATAACAATTTCTCGAAAATTATTTGTTAAAATAGGAATATTATTGTAAAATATTATAAGGAAAATATATTTAATTTGAGGTGGAATTTATGAATATTAATTTTGATTTATTTCCAGAAGGAAAAATAAAAGCATTAACCATGAGCTATGATGATGGGCAAATATATGATAGAAAGCTAATCAGCATATTTAATAAATATGGAATAAAAGGTACTTTTCATTTAAACTCGGGAATATTAGACCGGGAGAATTTTATTACTAAAGGTGAAGTTGCAGAACTTTATAAAGATCATGAGGTTTCTGTTCATGCAAAAACTCACCCATTTTTAGATTGTATACCTGTTGAAGCTGTTATAGAAGAGATAGTTGAAGACAGAAAATGTCTAGAATCTTTAGTTGGGTATCCTATAAAAGGAATGTCTTACCCTTATGGAGCTTTTAATGGACAACTGATAAAAACTCTTAAAAGTCTTGGTATTCAATATTCAAGAACTGTAATTTCACATCATGATTTCTATATTCCGGAAAATTTTTTAGCATGGAATGCAACTTGTCATCATGATGATAATCTTATGGAACTTGGGCAAAAATTTTTAGATTATGAGTTTAAGGGAAAGCTAAAGCTAATGTATGTGTGGGGACATAGCTTTGAATTTGAAAGAAATAATAATTGGAATTTAATTGAAAAATTTTGTGAATTAGTTTCTAAAAATAAAGATATTTGGTTTGCAACAAATGTTGAGGTAATGAGATATGTTCAGGCATTAAAGAAACTCGAATTCTCGGCAAAGGGAGATATTGTATATAACCCTACTGCAATTACAGTATGGATTAGCGTAGATGACAAAGCTGTAAAAGTTAATGCAGGAGAAACAATAAGGTTATAATGTAACTGTAGTGCGATGAGCAGTATCATAAGTAAATAATAAAAATTATTATTTAATATTGGCAAATAAAAAGATATTACATCTTACTGAATAGGATTGATTTTTCTCAAGGTAAATCAAAGGTCGGCATAGTTAATACGCTATGCCTTTAAAATTTTTTCTGTTTCATGCTAGACATGCGCACCTATAATGTTATGGTTAGAGATTCTATAATTGCTTAATAATCTTTCATTTCAACAATTGCAATTTGACGTATCCTTCATTTTCTAGGTATATTCCTATAACTTTTCTTATTTCTGCGTCATCATCAACTATAAGAATTTTATTAGACATAAATATCTCCCTTCTGTTAAGTGTTATAGCATTTCAAAACATAAGCAGGTGGCATATTAAAAATTACTATGTCTAGACTTATATCATTGAAATAACTAGCGATATAATCTTTTTTTAGTAGAGAGTACTGAAATGTTATAAATAAACCATTCTTTTTTAGTATAGTTCCAGTTTTCTTTAAAATATTATTTGAAACACTTTTTGGAAGACTAGCAAAGGGCAAACCTGAAACTACATAATCTACTTTTTTTATATCATATTTTACCAAATATTCATCTATATTTTCAGCAGAATCATTTATAATAATAATATTATCATCTTTATTATATTTATCTTGCAATTGTTTGCAAAATTCTTTATTATTTTCTACCAATAATAATAGTAGATCATTAGGTTTTCTTTTCACAAGCTTGTCCGTAAAGACCCCAGTTCCAGGTCCATACTCAACTATGCATTTTGCATTCTGAAAATCAATACCTTCAACCATTTTTTCAGCAAGTTTTTCTGAGCTAGGTGCTATAGCGCCTATATTCCTTGGGGATTTAATGTATTCAAATAAAAATTTAGTAAACTTCATATTAAAATATCTCCTTTTAATTATAATCATAAAATTTAACAATGTTCGATTCTTAAAAATTAATTTTATTAGTTGATTTGATTATTCAATTTCTTAAAATTAAAATAGCTGACTAGAAGAATAACTATAAGCGTAACAACAAATACATATATAGAATATTTAATACTAATTCCTAAAAATGTATATAAAAGAATAATAGGTGTATCAGCTAAAAATATTGTTAAAACATATTTCTTGAAACCAATTCCAGTTAAAGCTGAAAAGAAACAAATAACATCTGAGGGAACTACGGGTGAGGAAACTCCTAGTGCTAATATTTTAACATTATTCTTTTGAATAATATTGTATATTTTAGGATACTTGTCTATAATTCTATTTTGATAGTTCATACCCAATGTAAGCTTTGTAAAGAAAAATAATAAAATTTCACTTGATAAATTAGCTATTGTAGTTAAAATAAATGCCTCTAAAGGACTAAATAACATACCTCCAATAATGATAAAAATAGTACAAGGAATAAGTGTAATAGTTCTTAAAGATGCAATTATAATAAACAATAATGCGCTATATTGTGGATAAATCTTTAAAAAATTTATAATTGTATAAACTCCATTATTATACAATTCATACTTGAAAAATAAAAATAAAATTGATATCCAAAATAGAAAAATAATAATTTTAAATAGTTTGTTCATTATGCACCTCTACTTTTATAGTTATATATTAAAATGGAAACAGTAAACCATTATTTAGAACAGTTTACTTATCTATGAATTTATTATATCAATTAAATATTAAATATAAGTTATGAAAAACCTTAAGAATTCTTAATAATTTTTAATAATAAACTGCTTAAACATTGAAATACACTTATTGGCATGATATAGTAAAGGTATACATAAATTATGGATTGTTACTGATTCGATCAGGCGAGACCAAAATAGCGTTACGTAAGATACGCTTATTTTGGTCATTTTTAATGTAAAAGGTGTTTTCATTTAGTGGAAGCGTATTTGCAGCGGATGGAAAAACAGCATCAACGCTATCTTATAGTACTGTAACAGAAGTTAAGGATTGGGGAGCATCTATTACGAAGGTAATTGTTAATTTGGGTGAAGGTAAAACTGTAGACAAAGGTTCAGTTTCATCAGATACCTTTAAGGTACATGCAGTAAAGTATCAAAAAGATGGTAAGACTCTAATAAATGTACCAGATAAGCTTGATCAAACTAGGCAAAATATGATTCCTCTTCAAGGTGGAGACCGTACAATCACAAATGCATATGTATCTGATAAAGATGGAAATCCAGTTTCAAGTTCAAATTCAATATACAAAAGCAACATATGATAGATTGGTTAAGGCAGGGGCTAAAGATGTTCATATATCATTATTAGACAAAGTACTTGATACTACAGGCTTGTACAAAAAGGAAGATGGTTCACCATATGAATATTTTGGACATTTTTTGTGGATATATGTATATAACAATAAGAGCACAGAAAATATAAATGGTAAAACTACAACAATAATAGAATGGCGAGCTACTCAGACGTTAAAGACAAGTTCTTCAACAGAATGGGGTAAAAATGCTGATGGAACTTGGAATTATGTTAAAGCTGATGGAAGTAAAGCTATTGGTTGGTTTAAGGAAGGAAATGAGTGGTATTACTCAAACACATCGGGAGTAATGCAAACTGGTTGGGTCAATGACAACGGAACTTGGTATTATTGCAATGAATCAGGAGCAATGTTAACTAATACAACTGTTGGTGAGTATGTATTAGGTGATAATGGAGCTTTGGTTAAGTAAGGCTCCAAAAGTGAGAGTCCAAATTTTATATTTGGGTTCTCGAACTTTCTCTGTGAGCATCTACGAGATGGATAGCCGAACTTATAACCTCAAGGGTCACAATGTCCAGCGAACTTAGTTAAATCGTTTAGACAAGTTAACTGCCTTGAAACCCACGGAAATCAATTAGTTTTTGTGGGTTATTTTAGTTATATATTTTTTGAGAATGACTTGATATTTATAGTAATTTAAATAGAAAGAATTCAATTAGCATTAGATGTATTTATAGAATTAGAAATGCTTGAAATTACTGATGGCAGTATTTATAGAGTTAAAAATTTTGCAAAGCATCAAAACATTAAGGTGCAGGTACAACTGAATAGTTGGAGCAAGCTAAAGTGGATACAACCTTTCATTTAGTGATTTCAGCGAAATTTTCATAGTCCTGTGAAACAAGAATGTTTCTGATTTCGGTGAATATGCGAGTAATTATGAATTTTCACTGTGGGTACCTATAAATAAAAAACAAGTTGTATTATAAAAAAACAAATATCTAATAATAAGCATATGTCACTAAACATTCTAAATAATACAAATACGCAATTAATTATGTTATATTAACAATAAGGAATGAAATTACAATTTACTAAGCTAATACATTGTTGACTTAAATAAATTTGTAAATTCAGAATAATGTGTAAATGGAGGTTTTTATATGTTTCACAAAAATTTAAAAGGTTTTCCAGAGGATTTTTTATGGGGAGCTTCAACATCTGCTTATCAAGTTGAAGGTGCTAATTTAATTGAGGGTAAAGGTCCATCTTGTCAGGATATAAAAAAAGTACCAGAAGGAACTTCTGAATTAGATGTTTGTGCAGATCAATACCATCGTTATAAAGAAGATGTGGCTTTAATGGCTGAAATGGGCTTTAAAGTTTATCGTTTTTCTGTATCATGGTCAAGATTAATTCCAGAAGGAACAGGGGAAGTAAACCAAAAAGGAATAGAATATTATAATAACTTAATAAATGAATGTTTAAAATACAATATTATTCCTTTAGTTACAATGTTTCATTTCGATATGCCTGCAGCACTAGATAAACGTGGCGGCTGGTCTAAAAGAGAATCAGTTGATTGGTTTGTAAACTTTGCAAAGGTTATGTATGAAAACTTTGGTGACAGGGTTAAATATTGGTTAACTATTAATGAGCAAAATGTATTAACCTTAATGGGTGATGTTATCGGTACTACAATGATACCTGAAGGATGTACAAATGTAAGAAAAGAACTTTATCAACAAAATCATCATATGTTAGTTGCTCAAGCAAAAGCTATGGCATTATGTCATAAAATGATTCCAGATGCTAAAATTGGTCCAGCGCCGAATATCGCTTTAGTTTATCCAGCAAGCTGTAAACCAGAAGATAATTTAGCTGCTCAAAATTTAAATGCAATTCGTAACTGGTTATATTTAGATATGGCGGTGTATGGAAAGTACAATAATTTAGTTTGGTCATTTTTAGAAGAAATTGATGCTGTTCCAGAAATTAAAGAAGGGGATATGGAAATTCTTGCTTCTGGAAAACCAGATTTTATTGGATTCAATTATTATAGCACAGCTACGGTTGAAGCTTATAACATGGAAAGTGATGCAACTGGTAAAAAAGATCAACAAAGTGGTATGGATGAACCAGGTGTATGTAAAGGCTTTAAAAATCCTAATTTACAAACTACTGAATTTGGATGGGAAATTGATCCAGAAGGATTTAGAGCTACAACTAGAGAAATATATTCAAGATATAGATTACCATTAATAGTAACTGAAAATGGTTTGGGAGCTTATGATAAATTAGAAGAAGATGGTTCTATTCATGACCCATATCGTATTGAATACTTAAGAAAACATATTGAACAACTTCGTGTATCTATTACAGATGGAGTAGAAATGATGGGATATTGTCCATGGTCTGCAATTGACTTAGTTTCAACTCATGAAGGTGTGGTTAAACGTTATGGATTTATCTATGTAGATAGAGATGAGTTTGATATGAAGACATTAGATCGTTATCGTAAAGATTCTTTCTATTGGTACAAAAAGGTTATTACTACTAATGGTGAAGATTTAAGTAATTAAGGCACAATCAAATAAATAACAAGTCTAATATTATGAAGCTTTGAATTCATCAGGAAACCCACGGAAATCTAAAATTTGGATTTTCGTGGGTTATTTTGATGATAATTTTAAGCAGGAACTAATGCAGGATATTGATAAGACATTAAATTTAGTAACAGATATGGGTAATAATTATGTGGATAATAACGTAATTAAGATGTTTTTGTGGATTGTTTTATTTAATCGATTATTATGAAATGATAGCTTGCGTTTATTTACTCAGTAATTAGATGCTTTTGGCTCTCTTTTTTAACGTATAGCTCAATTCCTTTTATCGCCTTTGTTTTGTTAACAAAGAAACAAAAATATAATTTTTAAAAGGAGAATTTAAATGTTCAAATTTAGATCACATGATGTACATAACATAGAAGAAACCATAGATAAAAAGGCTACTAGTCTCAGCGTTTTTACTCTGGATACCCAACGGATCTTTACAGGCAAATTTTTCACAATTTACAATGGATACTTTCAGCTTTCAGCCTGCACTAATCGGACTTATGTTTTCAATTATTGGCTTCCAAGACATCATTTCACAAGGTTTCATAATGCCAAAGCTTTTGATAAAACTTAGTGATAAACAGATAGCAATTCTTGGAATGGTTGCAGAGATTATAGGTTACAGTCTTATTGCGCTATCTGCCTTGTTTTCATTCTATCCTCTTTTTATCACTTGGGCATGCCGCACCTGCTTTTATGGGTATTATCCTTATAGCAGCGGCAATACCAGTTTTATATAGGAGAACGCATATAAATATGTAAACTACCTACTTTATTTAAGCATATAAATTTAAATTGTTATTTTTGAATAAAATGATTTTATTATCGAATACTATTTTATGAGTTATAAAATTATTATAGAGTAGAGGAGGAGATAGTATTGAATAAAAATTTAAAAAGGTTTACAACCTTGATGATATTGATGGTCATTATTTTTTCATTTGCAGTAAATAAAAATGCAATAGCTGAAATGCCGTCGGATAAGGATAATGGTGTACATTTAATTTTGGATGCTTTTAAGTATAATAATATTTTACCAAATCATTTCCGTACAACTACAGATTTAGCAGTTGTAAAAGATAATAAAGATTTAGATCTTAAAGGTTTAGATAAGTTGAATATTTCAGGAAGTCAACAATTTTCAGGAGACAATATACAGCTTTTAATAAAGACCATTGATACTTCATTGCCTATAACAGTAATAGATTTAAGACAAGAGTGTCATGGATTTATAAATGAATCCGCAGTTAGCTTTGCAGATGCAAGAAATAATTCCAACGTAGGACTTACAAGGGATCAAGTTATAGCTAAAGAAAATAAGGATTTAAAAAGTATCAAATTAAATGAACCTATAACCTTTTATAATAATTCTAAAGAAACTATGGTTGTTAAAACAGTTAAAAATGAAGAAGAACTTACTAAATCTAAAAATTTAGGCTATCAAAGAATAACAGTTAGAGATGGTGGAATACCTACTGATGATATGGTTGATTATTTTATGGGATTCATAAAAAATAAACCAAAAGATTCTTGGCTTCACTTTCATTGCAAGGAGGGGATTGGAAGAACATCTACTTTTATGATAATGTACGATATGATTAATAATTATAAGGATGTTAATGCTGATGCCATAATTAAAAGACAATTAGCATTAGCAAATTTTGAGGATGCTACATTAAAGTCTTTTTATAATAATGAAAGAATAGGGTTTTTAAATAAATTCTATGATTATTGCAAAGCTAATGGGGATTCATTTAATATGAAATGGAGTGAATGGAAAAGTAAATCTGCGATTACCGATAAAGTAGATAGTTCTAATACTACACAAGTATTAAATGTGAATTCTACTTATATAAAGAATAATATAATTCCTAAATCTTTATATGTTATCTCTTTAGATTCTATGACACCTAGTGAAAGAACAATGATAACTAGCCTTCAGGGGCTAGTTAATAATCATTGTTCTTTTCAAATATATACACTTAATTCTTCTCAGCCTGATTATAAAATATGGATGGAGGATTTAAAAAATAATCATAATGTATCTTGTGAAATAATATCAAATCCCTGGCAGTTAGTAAAAAAATATAAAAATTATATAAATGGGTATGTGCTTTATAGTAATAAGAAGCAAAAAGATCCTTCAATAAATAATGCGTGTTCTTTGGCAGCTTTGCAAAAATCTATAGTTATTGATGAAATACTGGAGTCCAAAATAAAGGAATTTGGCATAGAAAATAAAGGAGATTGCAGAAATACAGATGAAAATTGGGCTTATGATAATTTATGGAATAAAGGACTAAATCATTCTATGGTAATGGAACTTGCTCCTGATAGAATTGATGCATTAAGAGATTATGCTATAATGACTAAATCTTTAATATTTTATGAAGAAAGCGTAAATAAAACAGTTCTTAGAGACAAGGTATTTTCTTCTATGGATGGTAATTCTAATTGTTTAGGCTGGGGACCAGATGAGTTTATTAACGTAAGTACAGCTTCAAAATATGGTGTAAAAATGGTTGCGGCAGATTGGTCTTATAATTTAACTACATTGAGCGCTTTTCCAGAACCTTGTCTTATAAAAAAATCTTCAGTAATAGTTCCTAAAGAAGAGAATGTTCACTATGTTACTTTTATAATGTCAGATGGAGATAATCAACAGTGGAATCTTGGAACTAATTATGGTTCTTCTAAGTGGTTTGGTTATGAAAATAGAGGCAAGCTTTCTTTGGGATGGTCTATTACTCCAGTATTATATTACTTAAGTCCTACTGTTTTTAATTTATATTATAAGAATATAAGCAATGAAAATACAAGGAATAATTTTATTGTAGCTCCTTCTGGAAATGGATACATATATCCAAGTAAATTTCCTCAAAGTAAATTAAGTTTATATGTTGACGCATTAAATGATTATATGCAAAAAGTAAATGAGAGTAGCGTAGCAATAATAGATGACGCTGCCTTTTATGATATTGAGCTTTGGAATAAGTTTACTGAAAAGTCAAGTATTCGAGGTTTGTTTTATCTTGATTATCATAGGCATGATTATTATAAAGGAAAAATTTTATGGAGTAATAATAAGCCTATAGTATCTTGTAGAGATTTACTTTGGAATTCACTTGAAGATGAAGAGGAACTAGTAAAAAAAATAAATGATAGGGTTAGCTTTGGACAAATAAATGTGCAAAATCCTGAGGCGTACACTTTTGTTTATGTTCATGCGTGGACAAAAGAGACAAGTAATGTTGAGAAGGTTGTAAATATGCTAAAAGAAAACAAAAATGTAAGGATAGTTACCCCTGAAATTTTTATGCAATTGATAAATAAAAACATTAAAAGTCGTGATACTAATACATGATTTATATATATGAAGAGGATAAAAAGCAATGTTTAGAGGGGTGAATTATGGAGGATTATTTAAATTTTTTTGAAGAGGATAAGTTTAAAAAGAAATACTAAAGACTAGATATAAGGTTATTAGTTTAGATTTTGAAGGTTTAGGATCTGTATTTGATTCAGAAGAAAATTTCTGCAATTACTTTATAAACTCTATAAATAGTTCTATTAAACTCAAATTAGCGGTGGTTTCTACATTTATAGATTTAATTGACGTTATAAAGAAAATAACAATTAACATGGACATTATATTAATTGTTGATGAAGTTGATAAAGCAGCAAATAATAAATTGTTTTTAGATTTTTTAGGAATGCTAAGAGCATTATATTTAATTAGATCAAAAGGGAATGGTAATACATTTAAGTCAGTAATATTAGCAGGAGTACATGATATTAAAAACCTAAAGATAAAGTTTAGAGATAATGCAGAGATAAGATATAATTCTCCTTGGAATATAGCAGTAAAGTTTGATATAGATATGAGTTTTAATAAATTTGAAATAGGAACTATGTTAAAGGCTTATTAAGAAGAAAATAAATTAGAATTAGATATAGAAAGTTTAAGTAAGGAAATATTTAACTTTAATAAAAACAAAGTGTATATAAATAAAGAATATATTATAGAAGAAAAAGCAATAATTGAAGTTATTGTGTAGGGATAGACTTAGTTTACTCTATCTTATTTTTTAGGCTATGTTAATGAATAGTGTTGATCTTAATAACCGTCATTTCCTTATCTAATTATATTTAACACCAGAAGATACTTCCCTGACCGACTGTACTTTTGATGCCATGTTTGCAATTATGCTGTGCAAGAATAGTTCTTACTATGGATAGGCCAAGTGCAGTCCTTATTACTAGGATGTATGTCATCTTGATGTTCATATTACAACATTCAAAAAAAGGAGCTTTCTTACCTGAAGGTACGCTTTGTTATTGCAATTGGTCATTTTATTTTGAGCAGCTAAGAACAATGTCTCAAGCTACTACTGGTATTATGTTAATTCCAATTTCACTTGCATCTTTAGTTGTGACACCTATAAGTGGTATTTTATGTGATAAATTTGATGCTAAAAAATTATGTTTTATAGGCATGTCAATTTCAACATTAGGATTATTCCAAACACCTAATACTTATGCAATCATAAAAGATATGTTTTTTGTCTTAAAATGAAATAATTAATATATTTATGACTAATGACTAGATTTATATGTTTTGTGAAATAAGTATTTATTTTACTTAATTGTTATGTAAATATATAAAGATATAAACAAGAAAAGTAATGGGGGGGAACAAATAATGAAGTCAAGAAAGATAATTTTATTATTAACAGGTATAGTTTTATCTATAGGTATGCTTGCTAGTAATAGTAATTTTCAAACAATAGCAAACGCTGCACAAGTTAATGTTAATTTAGTCCAAAATGGTAACTTTGATACAAGTTTAGATGGCTGGGGGAGTTTCACAACTGATGGTGGTGATGGTGAAGTAACTGTAGAAAATGGAGCCCTTAAGGCACAGTTAAATAAGGTTGGAAATGTAGCATATAGTATGCAGGTTTACAATGAAGGTTTTAAAATGTACAAGAATGGTAAATATCATTTAGAATTTGATATAAGTTCTACAACTAATAGAAAAGTGGATTACAGAATTCAACTTAATCGTGGAGATTATCGTTCTTATGTTGATGGACAAGTGGATGTAACTACTGAAGTACAAAAAGTATCAAAGGATTTTGTGATGACAGAAGAAAATGATAAAGCTCCAAGACTTGCATTTAATGTTGGAAATATAACTGGAGAAGATCTGCAAGCACATTCTATTAAAATTGATAATGTAAAATTAGTTCTTGCTGATGATACTGGAGTACAAGGTGATGATGAGGATTCACCAAAAGTAGAACAAAAAATTGTTTTAAATCAAGTAGGTTATAAACCTGATGATAAGAAAAAAGTTGTGTTTAGAGCACAAAGTGATGATAGCAAATTTAGAGTTGTTTCTAAAGATACACAAGCCGTTGTTTATGAAGGGAACATTAATGGTAATATATACAATAAAGCAGCTGGAGAAATAGATAGATCTGGTGATTTTTCTTCTGTTAAAACACCAGGTACATATACAATTGAAACAGATGATTTAGGTAGTTCTTATGAGTTCACTATAGGGAAGGATGTCTATAAGAATGTATTTAAGGATGCAGTTAGATTTTTCTATATGCAAAGATGTGGACAAGAAATACCCAAAGAATTAGGTTCTACATGGTCTCATGAAGCTTGTCATAAAGAGCTTGCTACAATCTATGGTACAGATAAGAAAATTGATGTATCTGGCGGTTGGCATGATGCAGGTGACTATGGACGTTATGTAGTTGCTACTTCAAAAACTGTTGCAGATCTTTTATCAGCTTATGCAGATAACAAAGAAGCTTTTGGAGATGACTTTAACATTCCAGAGAGTGGTAATGGGGTGCCAGATGTTTTAGATGAAGTAAAATATCAATTACAGTGGCTGTTAAAAATGCAAGAACCAACAAATGGTGGTGTTTACCATAAAGTAACTTGTGCTAATTTCCCAGGATATATTATGCCACAAGAAGAAAAAGAAGAGCTTATTGTAACTCCTATTTCAACAACTGCAACAGCAGACTTTGCAGCAGTTATGTCGATGGGCTATGAAAATTTAAAAAATATAGAGCCAGCTCTTGCACAAAAATGCTTAGTAGCAGGAGAAAAGGCTTGGACATACCTAGAAAAGACACCAAATGCTGTAGTTAAAAACCCAACAGGTATTATAACTGGAGAATACGGCGATACTGATGATAGTGATGAAAGATATTGGGCAGCTGCTGAGCTTTTCAAGGCAACAAATAGTAGCAAATATGATGAAGCGTTTACAAAAATGACTAAAACAAAAATTCAAACTGGCTATGATTGGAGCCTTGTAGGTGACTATGGTAATATTGCATACCTTTCAGCAAAGGGTGCTAATCAAAATGTAGCTAATAATATTAGAAATAGTATTCTAAATGAAGCACAAAAAATTGTAGCTTTAGATAAAAATGATGGTTACAACATACCTAATGAAAAAGACTATCATTGGGGTAGTAATATGGGTGTAACAAATAATGCTGTACTTCTTACACAAGCATACAAACTTTCACCTAATCCAGAATATTTAGAATATGCTAAAGAACATATGAACTATTGTTTTGGTAAAAACTCATTAGGTAAGTGTTTTGTTACAGGTTATGGTTCAGATTCAGTAAAGAATCCACACCATAGACCATCTATAGCACAAGGCAAAGCAGTACCAGGTATGATTGCAGGTGGACCAAATAAAAATATAGAGGATCCAACTATAAAAAGTAGTTTACAAGGTCAACCAGCTGCTAAATGTTACTTAGATAATTCAGAAAGTTATTCAACTAATGAAGTAGATATTTATTGGAATTCACCATTTGTTCATGCAATGGCTAACCTTAATATGAATTAAATAATTGTAAAAGAATGGGGGGAATGTACCCAGTGTCAAGCATACAATAAAACAGGTTGTCCACCTAGAGTTTAATTTCTAGGTGGATTTTTTGTTCGCTTAGATATAAATTTTATTGTTTAATATATTTATAGTAGCTATAATGAAAACAATAATAGCTAATTTTTAAATTTGCTTATATACATGTTAGTAGGAGAAACAATATGGATTTTAAACACGAGATAATACAATTTAATGATGATATTCCAATTAAATTATATAATGGTAGAAATCTTTTAGAGGATTATGAGAAGCACACTAGTATTATATCTAAGCATTGGCATAGTAGTATTGAAATATTTTATGTATTTACGGGCAGAGTTAATTTATGGGTTAATTCAAAAAAATGTGAATTATGCAATGATAATATAATAGTTATTAATATAAATGAGATACATTCTTCACAAAACTTAGAAAATGGTAATGGAATACTCCTACAAATTCCTTATGAATTTGTAGAAGTATATTATCCTAATATAGATAGTATTTCATTTATATGCAATTCAGTTTTGGAAACAGATAATAGTGAGAAATATTCTAGGTTGAAAAACATGTTAAAAGATATAGACCATATTTATAATGAAAGAAAAGATGGATATGTATTAAAAAGCTATAGTTTATTATTTGATATACTATTTGAACTAGTAACAAACTTTAGTGTAAGTATACCGGATAAAGAAAGCATAAAGAGCAAAAAGAATTTAGATAGGCTAACCAAGATAGTAGAATATATTAAGAATAATAGAAAAGCAGATTTATCATTAGACATGGTAGCAGAAAATGTTAACTTGACTCCGCAGTATTTATCTAAATATTTTAAAAAGTATATGGGAATATCATATATAAAATACTTAAATACCTTAAGACTAGAAAGTTCTTATAAAGACTTAGTAAATACGGATTTGTCAATAACTCATATAGCGATAGAAAATGGATTTCCAGATAGTAAGACATTTAATAAAACATTCAGGGCGGTTTATGGTATTAATCCAAGAGAATATCGTAGAAATATAAAAAAATAGATTAAAAGATTAAAAAATTAAAAAATCCCCCTTTTTATATTAAAAAAGAGAACGTTTTTTTTGCTTAATATATCTATAATTAG
>Ga0224516_1000210_pt1 | contig 14568 bp, 8 predicted proteins | sample IRFST0metaG_FD_179884 | JGI IMG/M metagenome (GOLD analysis project Ga0224516, IMG submission 179884) | Peat soil microbial communities from Stordalen Mire, Sweden - IR.F.S.T0 | ecosystem: Environmental > Terrestrial > Soil > Wetlands > Peat | place: Sweden: Norrbotten County, Stordalen Mire... | reverse complement strand
GGTATAAGTAGCGTAGGTTTTTTCAATGCTAAAAATTCAAATATAGAATTGGCCCCTGCTCTTGAAATTATATAATCAGCAGTCTTCATGATATCTGGTAATTCTTCATTTACAAACTCAAACTGCTTATATCCATTTTTATTTATAAGATTGTTATCTATATTCCCTTTTCCACAAATATGAATTATATTGAATTCCTTTAAAAACTCATCTATTTTTTTCCTTACTTCTTCGTTTATAAGTTTTGACCCAAGGCTCCCCCCCATAATAAATAAGATTTCTTTATTATCGTTAAACCCACATATTTTTTTTCCATTAGCCTTATCTCCATGAAGCATTTCTTCCCGTATAGGACTTCCTGTAAGCACTCCCTTGTTCCCTTTTATAAGGCTTAAACTTTCTCTAAATGTTACACATAACTTATCACAAAATGGTCCAGATAGTTTATTAGCAAGACCAGGTGTCATATCTGATTCGTGTGCTACTACTGGTATTTTTTTTATAGATGCTGCTATAACAACAGGAACTGCTACAAACCCTCCCTTTGAAAAAATTATATCTGGTTTTTCTTTTGATAATATTATTGTTGCTTGTGCAATTCCCTTTATTATCTTAAATGGATCCGTAAAATTTTTCACATCAAAATATCTTCTTAATTTCCCACATGAAATTCCGAAGAAAGGAATATTATTTTGTGTTATTATTTCTTTTTCAATACCATCAGAACCACCAATATATTTTATTTCAAAACCTTTTTCTTTCAATTTAGGTATTAATGCCAAATTAGGAGTCACATGTCCTGCGGTTCCTCCTCCGGTCATTATTATTTTATATTTATACAAAAAAACACCCCTTTAATTCAGTTAACAGTTAAGAGTTAACAATTAACTGTTATTGATAAAATCCCTCCGGGATTTTTTATAAAGTTCTTGGTTATGCTTCGCACTTAATAAATTTAAATTTTGCAAAGCAAAATCTCTTTAATCATTCATTCTTTATCATTAATCATTCATAAATTTTGTTTCGCAAAATATTAAAATGTGTGTATTATTCCAAACTCCGAAGGAAAAGTGAGAATCGAAATTTTACATTTCGTTCTTCGAACTTTCTCTGTGAGTTTTGTTCCTTAACTGTTAACTGCTTTAATTATCTGTAATTTTGTACAACTATTTGAATACTTGTATTACCATTATATTCATTAACGCTTGGATAAAACACTAAATCTAACCTCACATCATTATACGTTCCATCATAAAGCTTTTGTAATTCTTCTTTTCCGTATCTATTTTTTATCACATCTTCTAACTGATAGATATCTCCAAAATAAATAGCATCCAGTGTTCTATTAAGTTTAGTCTTCAACTTAAATTTCAATACATTATTATTCTTGCCTAATATTGTAGCTTTTAATAAATTAATATTTTTCTCTGCAAACAAAGGTTTAGAATTTGCTTTACCAAAAGGTTCTAATCTTTCTAAATCACTAATCAATTCATAATCTATTGAATCCATTTGTAAAACACAATCTATAGTAACTTTTCTTAATAAATCTTCACTTTTTAATGTTGTATTCTCATTTAATCTTCTTCTAAACTCATCTATATTATCTTCTTTCAACGAAAATCCAGCGGCCATAGGATGCCCACCGAAGTTTCCAAGTAAGTCTTTACATTTAACAAGTTCCTCAAACATATTATATTCTTCTATAGATCTTCCTGATCCTTTTGCTCCATTTTCTGATTTTGTTATTATTAAAGTTGGGACATTATATTTTTCTCTTATTCGTCCTGCTATTATTCCAGCTAAACTTTCATGCACATCAGTAATATAAATAACGAACACTTTGTCTTCCACCATATTATTCTTTTCTACAATTTCAATGGCCGTCTCCACGCCCTTCATGGTCATATCTTTTCTTTCTTCGTTTAGTTTAACCAATTCCTTTGCAAGCTTAGTTGCTTCCTCTTCATCTTTTGAAAGTAGTAGTTCTAATCCCTTTTTAGCAGAATCCAATCTTCCACATGCATTAATACAAGGTCCTATTATAAAACCCAAATGATATACTGATAAAGTTTTTTCATTCATTTCACATTCTCTCAGTAATTCTTGTAATCCTAAATTAGTAGTATTATTTATAAATTCCAATCCCTTTTTAACAAAAATTCTATTTTCATCAACTAAATCTACAACATCACAGACTGTTGCAATTGCAAGAAATTCTATGAACTTATAGCATTCTTTTTTATCTATATCTAATTTTTCATAAAGTACTTCTGCAAATTTAAATGCCACTCCCGCTCCACATAATTGCTTAAATTTATAATTACACTCCTTTTGTTTTGGATTTATTATTGCATCTGCATTTGAACTTATGAATTTTCTAACATTATTTTCATCTTCAACAAATGGTATATCATGGTGATCTGTAACTATTACAGTCATTCCTAATTCTTTAGCATATTTTATTGGCTCTATAGCTGATATTCCGTTATCACAAGTTAAAATAGTATCTACCCCATCATCTTTAGCCTGTTTTATTATATTAATATTTATTCCATATCCATCTATTATTCGGTCTGGAATTTCATAATCTACATTTGCATTGCACTTTTTTAATGCCATATATAAGATATAGACACTTATAACACCATCTACATCATAATCTCCAACAATTCTAATTTTCTTATTTAGTTTTATTTTATCTTCTATTATCTCTACAGCCTTTTCTAAATCTTTCATTTCTCTTGGATTATGGAGCTTATCAAAGTCTGGATTTACATAACTTTTTATCATATCATCATTTGTAATATCTCTATTTACTATCAGCCTACTCATAAGCTCTGTAATTCTGTATTTATTTGATATTTGCTTATAATCAGCTTTTATATTTTTTATAAACCATTTCTCTGCCATTTTCTTCTCCCCCTTTAATTCAGTTAATATTTAACAATGCACAGTTAACAGTTAATGAAATAAAACTCTCAAAGAAAGTTCGAAGAACGAAATGTAAAATGCTCACAAAGAAAGTTCATGTTTCCAAATATAAAAGCTCCAAGGAGAAAGTTCGAATAGCGAAATATAAAATTTCGATTCTTACTTTTTGGACATTTACTTTTTGGAGCATCACTTTTTGCACATTCACTTTTCGATTCTCACTTTTCCTGCGGAGTTTAAACACTAAAAAAATAAGTTTAAAGAAATTCCGTAGGAATTTCTTTAAACTGTTAACTCTTAATTGTTAACTCTTAATTGTTAACTCTTAATTGTATAAAGCATGCCAGATGAAATTCCTTCTACTTTATGTTCATAACCGAGCTTTTCCAGTAATTTATAAGAAAATACCATCGCTGTAGCTGGTCCCCTGCTAGTTATTATATTCCCATCGACTACTACAGCATCCTCTAAATATTCACAATTTGGTAATTCATCTTCATATCCTGGATAAGACGTTATATTTTTACCCTCCGTAATTCCAGCTCTTCCAAGGACTATCGGTCCTGCACAAATCGCCCCTATTAATTTACCTTCTTTATTTTGTTTTTTAACAAACTTTATTACTCTTTCGTCATCTCGTAAATTAGTTGCTCCTGGAATACCTCCCGGAATTACTACTAAATCATATTCCATATCTTCGCTAAAAATTTTATCTGCTTCTACTATCAACCCATGACTTGATTTAACTTGTTTTTCTTTAATTGACACTAAATCACAAGTTAAATTTGCTCTTCTCACTACATCTGATACTGTTAACGCTTCTATTTCCTCAAAGCCATCTGCTAGTAATACACATACTTTTTTCATATTAACCCCTCCTATCAATTTAAAGATACATCTTTGATTTCATCATCAAGGATTATCATCATTATATTTGTACCTCTACCTGCCCTATTCTGAAGTTTAATATCATTTATTTTAATCACTGATTTTTCTTTAGTTTTAGAAGTCATAACAACTTCTGCCCTATCTTCAGATAAAGTTATACTATTCCCTTCACCACCTATGTAATTACTATGATATTTTCCAAAAATAACTTCATCTTCTTCTTTTAAGCTAATCCCTGTAACGCCTGAGGCCATCCTCCCCATTCCATTAACATTTTCAATCGGAAATCTTATTCCCATTCCTTTTTTAGTTATCATTACTAAATATCCAAGTTTTGTTTTATTTATCTCTGCTGAAACTACTTCATCATCCTCGAATTTAAGTTTATGGCATACTTGCTTAAAGTATTCTCCTTCAAATTCTTTTAGTGTAGTCTTTTTAACCATACCTTTTTTAGTAAAAGTATATACTCCTAGTTCTTCATCATAAGAGTCAATTGAAACTAAGCTAACTATTTTTTCTCCCTTTTCTAGCTTACCTAAGAACGCTTCTATTGGGATTTCTTCGCTTATCACATTTTTCATTAAAAATACCGGTACTTTATAAACATATCCTTTATTACTAAAAATCAACACTTCTTTTAGTGAATTAGTTTTAATCTTTAAAGCATCTTCTTTAATTCTTCCATAGGCTTTAAGCTTATTCTTGTCCGTAAGCCCAAGACTTAGTTCAAAATATTCTATTTCATCTGTATCTTCTACTTCAATCACTTCATCTTCTTGTGCAAAATTAAATAACTGAATAGGCATTATATTTCTAGAAGTATTCTCGAGGTTCTGCATTTCTAGAGTAAATTCTAATCCTGATTTACTTTTAACTTTTAAGAATTTATTTTCTTCTTCTAGTTCTCTTATGGTCACATTGATTAATTCATCATCCTCTCTAAGCTTTAGAGCTTGAAGCTTACCATATGCAGTTTGGAATTTATCTAATGAGCTTTGCTTAATTCCGCCACGTTTCGTTATAAATCTAAATGCTTTACTTGGATTAAAATTATCTAAAGATATAGCTCCAACTATCTTCTCATTATCGAGATTTACAGTTTTAATTACTTCATCTAATCTTTGTCCTTTTTCCTTCCATTTCATCTCCGGAACATTAATTCCCTTTGTTTGATACATAAACCCTTTATCAGTAAAAACAAGTAAAGTATCTTTGGTATTAGAGTTTATTAAATACTTCAATGAATCATTCTCTCTATATTCAATATCCTCCGGATTAGAACTTGATCTGTTATAATTTTTCAACGGTATTCTCTTAATAAAGCCATCTTTTGATATTGTAATCATTACTTCTTCTATTATAATTAATTCTTCAATATCAATTTTGCTTTCATTATCATCTTTTATAACTTTTGTTCTTCTCTTGTTCCCATATTTATCACTTATTTCTTTTAATTCAATTTTAACTACCTTCAAAAGTTCGTTTTCACTAGACAAAATCTTCTCAAGTTTTTTAATTAACTTTTCAAGCGTTGCATATTCTTTTTCAAATATCTCTATTTCAAGACCTGTTAATCTATATAACATCAGTTCTAATATAGCTTGAGCTTGCGCTTCTGAAAATTCAAACTTACTTATTAAATTATCTGAAGCATCTTTTTTAGATTTTGAACTTCGAATAATTGCTATAACTTCGTCTAATACATTTATTGCTTTTATAAAACCTTCAACAATATGATGTCTTTTCTTTGCTGTATCAAGTTCCTTTTGAGTTCTTCTAGTTATTATTTCTTTTTGGTGCTCAACATAATATTTTATTATAGCCTTTAAAGTCATAGTTTCTGGCTTTCCATTTGCAAGTGCAACCATGTTAAAACTTATGTTACATTGCAAGTCAGTCTTTTTAAATAAATATTTTAACACCTTGTCTGCAGTATCATCCTCAGCATTTTTCTTTAGTTCGATTACAGCCCTTATTCCATTTCTATCAGATTCATCTCTAATATCTGTTATTGACTCTAATGCTTTTGCATGCCTTTTATCTCCTGTCATTTCAGATATTAATTGAAGAAGCCTAGCTTTATTTCTTCTATATGGGAATTCAGTTATTACTATCCCAAGTCTTCCATTTTCCAACCTTTCAATTGAAGTCTTAGCTCTATATGCAACTTTTCCCTCTCCTGTTTCATAAGCTGACAGCATAGATTTTTCTCCAATTAAGATTCCACCTGTAGGTAAATCTGGGCCTTTTATATACTCCATTAGTTCTGAAGTAGTTATTTCATTATTATCTATGTAAGCTAGAACTCCATTAGTTACTTCTTCCAAATTATGTGGTGGTATATTTGTTGCAAGACCAACTGCTATACCAAAAGTACCATTTACCAAAAGATTGGGATATCTACTTGGTAGCACCTTAGGTTCCATTTCACTCTCTGAGTAATTTGGAACCATCTCTACAGTATCTTTTTCAATATCACGCAACATTTCCATGGCAATAGGCGAAAGTCTAGCTTCTGTATACCTCATTGCCGCTGCTCCATCACCATCTATCGAACCCCAATTTCCATGACCTTCTATTAATGGCGCTCTAGTTGAAAATTCTTGAGCTAAAATTACCATAGCTTCATATACAGATGTATCTCCATGAGGATGGAATTTACCTAAAATATCTCCTACTATTCTAGCAGATTTATAATATGGTTTGTCTGGAAATGCTTTAAGCATGTATGCCCCATATAAAATTCTTCTATGTACAGGTTTTAATCCATCTCTAACATCTGGAAGTGCTCTATCTTTTGCAACTTCTATTGCATATGGTAAAAAATTTTCCGGCATTGCTTCTTCTAAAAGAATACCCATTATATTATTATCTCTAGGTATAACATTATTAATTTTCTTTGCCATAACTGCTCCCTTCGGTTCAGTTAAAAGTTAACAATTAACAATTAACAATTGAGGATGAAAAACCTTTGGCTTTTCATCCTTAACTGTTAACTGTTAACTGTTCCTTGTTAACTGCCTAAAATTCTCCATATTTATATATATATTTCTTTCTAGGTTCTACAACATCTCCCATAAGTAATGAAACCATTTTTTCAGCTTTTGCTGCATCTTCTATTTTAACTTGAAGAAGTGTTCTGCTTTCTGGATTTAATGTTGTATCCCATAATTGATCTGGATTCATTTCTCCAAGACCTTTATACCTTTGAATTAATGCACCTTTTCCTACTTCTTTCTTTGTTTTTTCTAATTCATCATCACTATAAGCATACTTCATTGTAGTTTTGCCTTTTGTTTCCTTATATACCTTATATAAAGGAGGTTGTGCTAAATATAAATGACCATTTGCAATTAATGGTTTCATATATCTGTAAATATAAGTCATCCAAAGTGTTCTAATATGATATCCATCCACATCTGCATCACTCATAATTATTATCTTATCATATTTTAAATCTTCTTCTTTATAATTATCTAATGTTCCAGTCCCTATAGCTGTATTAAATATTTTCAGTTCTTCTGATGCCAATACATTTTCAAGTTTTTGTTTTTCTGTATTCATTATTTTACCTTTAGAAGGCATTATAGTTTGGAATCTTCTATCTCTTGCTTGCTTTGCAGAACCTCCAGCAGAATCTCCTTCCACAACTATAAATTCATTTACAGTTTTATCCTTTAATGTACATACAGCAACTTTACCTGCAAGTGGTGCAGTACCTTTACCAATTTTCTTTTTTTCTGCCTCATTTATTTTCTTAATCTTATCTCTTCTTTTTGCTGCTTCTAAGGCATTATTAATTAGGTTTGTTGCCAAAGACTTATTATCTTCAATCCACTCAGAAAATCTAGTATAAACCAGATCATTCATCATAGTATACGCTTCATTGTTACCAAGCTTAGTTTTAGTTTGACCTTCAAAGATAGGATTTGTAATCTTAATTCTTACAATAGCTGTCATACCTTCTCTAAGGTCGTCTCCCTCAAAATCTTTTTCCTTTTCCTTAACTAATCCAAGCTTCTTTGCTCCATCTTTAAAAGCTCTTGTCATTCCAGTTTTAAAACCTGTTTCATGAGTCCCCGCTTCAGTAGTCGGAATGTTATTTACATAACTTGCAATATATTCAGTTGTTGAATCTGTAAATTGCATACAAACTTCTCCATACATTTGAAGGCTTCCAACTGTTCTTTCTCCGTCAAAAATTATTGGTATATCATGAATAGGTGTTTTACTTTCATTTAAATAATTAATAAAATCTAAAAGTCCATTTTCAGAATAATATTCCTTAGTAATTTCTTGTCCTTTTCTTTTATCTACTAATTCTAGAGTTATACCTTTATTTTGAAATGCCAGTTCTTGCAATCTACTATCTATTATGTCAAATTTAAAATCAGTTGCTTGGAAAATTTCTTTATCTGGTTTAAATGTAACCTTTGTTCCATTTAAATCTGTTTTTCCAATTATCTTTAAATTACCTACAGACGTTCCTGGCATATCTCTTTTTAATTCTTTATCAAAAGCATATTCAAATCTTTGTCTGTATATATTACCATTTTGATATACTTCAACTTCTAACCATTTTGATAATGCATTTACAACAGCGGCTCCAACTCCATGGAGACCTCCGGAAGTTTTATAATTTTTATTATCAAACTTTCCACCTGTATGTAATTCAGTAAATACCATTTCAACTCCAGATTTCTTTTTAATTGGATGAATCCCTGTAGGAATACCTCTCCCATTATCTACTATAGTGACACTTTTATCTTCATTTAAAGTTATAGTCACCTTATTTCCATACCCATTAGCTATTTCATCTATGGAGTTATCAATTATTTCCCATATACAATGATGTAGCCCCTTGCTTCCTGTAGAACCTATGTACATCCCTGGTCTTACTCTCACTGGTTCTAATTTTTCAAGCGATGTTAAATCCGTCACATCATAAGCATTAGTATTTTTCAATTCCATAAAACTCCTCCACTTTGAACACCAGTTCTTATTTATTCGTAATTTTTCTACTCTATAAAAATATACTTCCTTTCTTCTTTAATGTCAAAAAAACTTACCCCTATAAAAATATGCACACATATAAAAAGAGTGCATAATCACAATTAGGAACTTATTAGGCCCAACCAAGATCATTTAACCATTAAAAAATGTGCGAAACATCATAAATAACATTTAAACTACAAAGAAAGTATAAATTAAAAGAGTGTACTTTAATAATTAACATTAATAATACACTCTTTAATCAAAATTATATAGTTTTATACATCACATATTTCAATCTTTCTAACGTGTTTTGTATGATTCCATTCCTTATTATTCTTATTTAGAATACCTTGAATTGTAATTGGTATCCATGTCACCGTATAGAATCCATATAGCCAGAATCTAAAGAATAAAATCAAGTCCTTCTTTCCAAGTAGTATTCCTGTTAATATTAAGAATACTGCATTATAACCCAAAGATATTACCCAAGCAATAATCCAATTATCAATATTAGACGTTAAATAAGGAACTACAAAAACATTACTTGAATATAGTGCCATCATTAGCAAAAATGATTTTGTAACTTTTTTATCAATTGCCAATATTAATGGCGTAATTAAAAACTGAACAACTGCAAATGTTTTAAAACCTGTATCACTAAACAGATAGTTTATTATAAATATATTTACACCTGTAGTATTTGCCTGTATTAACGTAAGTATGGCTGAAATAGCTAATAGTAATGTTACAAAAGGTTGCAATACATATAGTGCACAGTCAAAAACATAAAACTTTCTATCTAGAATTGCTTTTTTAATTAATTTAAAGAAATACCTAGACGCAACATCTGTAAATCCTTGCATCCACCTTTTCCTTTGAGTCCATGATTGCTTAAGTTTTAATGGTTTTTCATCATATATTATAGCATCATGAGCCCAGCCTACTTTTTCTCCATTTAGCACAAGTTTACAAGTAAACTCTAAGTCTTCTGTAAGACATGTAGCTCCCCAACCCAATTTTTGTAATGTATTAGTTTCTACAGCAAATCCTGTACCACCAATTTGATTAGAAAAGCCTACATTTGCTCTAGCTAATTGGAACATTCTATTTTGAGTCCAAAAAGATATAGAATATGCTGAAGCAATCCATGAATCCTCTGGATTTTTACTATCAATGTATCCCTGTACAACTTTGTATCCATCCTGTAATTTAGAATTAATCTCCTTTAAGAAATCTTTATGTACAAGATTATCTGCATCAAATATAGCAACAGCATCGTATTTTTTTTCCATTTTGAACAACTTGGCGAACATCCATTCTAATGCATAACCTTTACCTCGTTTATCTTTTGCAAATCTTTCACAAACATTAACGCCATATCCTTTAGATATCTTAGCAGTATCATCTGTACAATTATCTGCAATAACAAAAATATCATACATTTCTTTTGGATAATCTAGCTTTAACATACTTTCTATAAGACTACCAACAACCACTTCTTCGTTATGTGCTGCAATTAATAATGCGAATTTATTTTTAGGTGTATAGTTTTTCTTTTCCTTCTTTCTAAAAAGGCCTGCAAATCCTAATAATAAATAATAACACGTTATTGCAAAAACGAAAATTTGAAAAAAAGTTGTTATGGTAAAAATATATTTCCCCATTACATTCACTCCTAATATTTAATGAGATGTACTCCCATTCATTATTTTATATATTTACTTTCATATTATACCTATTTAATAATATTTCAATAAATATAAAAAAGCAACCTTATTTTATTAAGATAAAATTAATATTTTTCTTTATAATTTCACATATTTTAATGTAACCATTATTATTGTTATCATTTCCTATCTATATATTTATTGTCTAGTATTACATAAACAATAAATCCCACTAAAATGCCTCCAATAAGACCACCAATATGCGCAAAGTTATCAATATTCTTTATACTTAAACCTATAAATAAATTTATTACTATTATTTGGATTAAACTTGACATATATTTTTTATTTATTTTATGTCTCTCTACAATAGCAAATGCTAGCAATGCTCCCATAAGACCAAATATTCCACCTGATGCACCTACTGATATACCATATGGACTCATAAAATAGCTTAATAATGATGATGTTATACATGAACTAATATAAACAACTAAGTACTTTTTTGTCCCATAAATTTGTTGAATTTGTGGTCCTATTATGTACAAAGAATACATATTACACGCTATGTGTACTAAACCAGAATGTAAAAAAGCACAAGTTAATAATCTCCAAATCTGACCTTGTGCAATCAATATATTATCTTTAGCTCCCCAATCGGATAATATTTTTGAATCAATATCAAATATATTCCGTGATAAAAATGCAGTTATTAGAAACATTACTATATTAATTCCTATTAATATAAGAGTGAGTGTTTTATATTTGAAAATATTTTCTTTAGTCTTAGTAATTTTTATTTCATCGTCTTGTGTAATGGCATTTAAAATTTGCTTTAATGGCATGCAATAATCATCACATGCCATAACTTTATAATTCTCTCTATTAATAATAAGTTTATGTGCCATAGAAAAATTATTATTATATACGTCTTCTTGATTAGATAAAATTATCATATTTAAAGAAAATGTCTTTCCTATTTTTTTTATATCCTCAATTATTTCTAAATAATCTATCCCTTCGTTTTCCGTATCACTTATTAATACACAATATATACCATCCTTCAGCTCTTTAACTGCAAAATATATTTCCTTCTTGTGGAAATTACTATAATATTGCTTGATATAAAAGTTTTCTTTATCTATTAAAATTTTATAAAAATATTCTTTAAAGTTTTTCATATTGTTTACCTATCTATCATATCTAAAAGTTCATTAAATCTTTTTATAGTAGCTTCTATTGGCGCATTTGTAGTCATATCTACTCCTGCATTTTTTAAAATGTTTATTGGGTAATCACTACCTCCTGATTTTAAGAAACTTTTATATTTTTCTACTGCATTTTCTTTTCCTTCTAATATTGATTTTGAAAAAGCAGATGCAGCTGCATATCCTGTAGCATATTGATAAACATAAAAATCAGAATAAAAATGAGGAATTCTTGACCATTCTACATCTATTTCTTTATCTATTATAATTTCATCACCAAAGTATTTAGCATTCAAATCATGCCATGCTCTATTGTAATCTTCTGCTGTTAAAGGTATTCCATTTTCTAAAGTTTCATGAGTATAGAGTTCAAATTCTGCAAACATTAATTGTCTGAATACTGTTGTTCTTATTTGCTCTAACTCTTGGTTTACTAAATAAAGCTTTTTCTTTTCATCTGTTTCTTTTTCAATTAAGTAATGAATAAGTAAAGACTCATTTGTTGTTGATGCAACTTCTGCACAAAACAAAGTATAATTTGCATAATAATATGGTTGTTCTTTCCTTGAATAATATGAATGGATTGAATGCCCCATCTCATGAGCTAAAGTCGATACATCACCTAGTTCATTATTATAATTTAATAACACATAAGGCATAGTATCATATCCACCCCAAGAATATGCTCCACCTTTTTTACCTTTATTCTCATATATGTCTATCCAACTATCTTTTATTCCACTTCTAAATATATCTATATATTCAGAGCCTAATGGTTTTAGTGCATCTAAAACTATATTTACTCCATCATCGAATTCTATCTTTTCTTTTGGTATTTCGATAACAGGTACATATAAGTCATACATATGAAGTTCATTTAATCCTAGTAATTTTTTCTTGATTTTAACATATCTATGAAGTGAATTTAAATTATCATTTATAACTTTTATTGCGTTTTTATAAACTTCTAATGGGATGCTATTAGGATTTAGTGACGCTTCTAATGCACCGTTATATTTTCTTACTTTACTATTAAAATTAAAAGTTTTGATTGATGCAGTTAAGGATGTAGCTAAAGTATTTTTTAACTTATCATATTCTCCAAATAATTTTTCAAAGGCTTCTTTTCTTACATTTTTATTTTTACTCCTTATAAATGAAGAATAGTTTCCTTCTGTTAATTCTACTTTATTTCCATCTTCATCTGCTATTTTATCAAATGTCATATCTGCATTAGTTAAAATATTATGAATTGCTGATGGTGCATCCAAACAATCTGATGCTGCTGCCAATAATTCTTCCATCTCTATTGATAATATATGTGGCTTTTCCTTCAATATATCCATAATTAAAAATTCAAATTTCTTCAATTCATCAAGTCTATTCATTTCATTTTCAATAAACTTATCCTCTAAGCTTAAAATTTCAGGCACAAAGAAAGCTGTATAGCTCGCAAATTCAGCCATATATATATCTATTTTACTCATCAAGCTTTGATATGTAGAGTTTGATGTATCTTCATCAGATTTTAAATGAGCATAGATAAACAAATTTTCTGCCTTTCTAGATATTTTTTCATTTAATTTAAAATACTCTAAGATTTTCTCTCCATTTGTCAGTTTTCCAGAATAGTCTTTTAATTTAATTGCTTCGTTTTTTAAAGCTTCAAAATCCTTTTCCCATTCTTCTATATTTTTATATACCTTTTCTACATTCCACTTAAACTTCTCTTCAATATCTTCTCTTCTTTTTAAATCAGTCATCTTAACACACCCTTCTTTATTCAGTTAACAGTTATCAGTTAACAATTAACAGTTTAGGAGCAAATATCTTCGATATTTGTTTTAATATATTTTTTCAAATCCCGAAGGAAAAGTGAGAGTCCAAATCTTGTATTTGGGCACTCGAACTTTCTCCTTGGAGCTTTGTTCCATAACTGTTAACTGTTAACTTCTAACTGCTATAAGTATTCAGCTTCTTTTCCTTGAACAGCTTCAAACACTAAATTCATTTCTTTTTCTATTATTGTTACAACTTCTTGGATCTTTTTCTTCATTACATCATAATCCTCATCATACTTGAACTTTATTATATATGTAGGATTATATTCCTCTAAATCTTCCTCTATCTCATAACCATTTTCTATAAATGCATTGCTATTAAACAAATCATATATTGCTGAGTATTCCCATTCTTCTACATTTTTATTTGTATCAAAATACATATTAACAATCTCATCTAATACATATAGTTTTTTTACAAATAACGCACCTTCATTTACTTGAAAACTTCCCAATTCTCTTTTTATAAATCCTGTTTCTTTATCTTTTTCCATTAATACTAAACTTGAAAAATCCATAACGTCACCATCCTATAAATTTTATTATAATTATTTCTATTCTTATCAGTTTTGAACCATATATGCATTTTAATAAAAATAACAATCCCAATATGTAACTTATATAAAATTATATCAAAAAAGACATTTTATAACCATACAAATTAAAACATGGTAATTTATATACTCTAAATGCAGATATATATTGAGAATTTGCTCAAATAATTATATTTTTAACTTTACTTTGTCATTGACTTTTAATTTTATTTTATGTAAATATATGGTAATATTTTCTTATACTTATTATGAATATTACATTAAAATTATGCTTATAGTAAGTAAAATATTCTATGTACTATAGTTACACTAATTAATATATGATAAAGGAGATATTTATTATGATGAATACTACATCGCTTCAAGCTTCGTCTTTTGTTTATAAAAAAAGACGAAGACTTGAAAGAAATATTCTGCTCCGTTCAAAAAGAAAAAATATGTTACTTATAATAATTTCTTTAGGCATTATTATAATAAC
>Ga0224516_1000206_pt1 | contig 14592 bp, 10 predicted proteins | sample IRFST0metaG_FD_179884 | JGI IMG/M metagenome (GOLD analysis project Ga0224516, IMG submission 179884) | Peat soil microbial communities from Stordalen Mire, Sweden - IR.F.S.T0 | ecosystem: Environmental > Terrestrial > Soil > Wetlands > Peat | place: Sweden: Norrbotten County, Stordalen Mire... | reverse complement strand
GTTTACCGGACCGCAGAAGGACAAGGTGCCTTTTTACATGGGCGCGCAAGGTCCTGGCATGCTTAAAACTGCTGGCGAAATTGCTGACGGAGTGCTTATCAACGCTTCCAACGAGAAAGACTACGTCGCGGCGATTCCAAACATCGAAGAGGGAGTTGGAAAGAGTGGAAAGTCGATGAGCGACTTCGACGTCGGCGCATACACGGCGTTTTCTGTCGGGCCTGATTTAGCGAAGGCACGCAAATCAGCCAAGATGGTTGCTGCGTTTATTACGATGGGCTCTCCGCCGCCTGTGCTCGAGCGACACGGTATTCCACTCGGTACGGCTAAAGCCATCGGTGCAGCTATCGGAGCCGGTAAATGGGGTGAAGTCGGGCCGTTAGTGGATGATAACATGATCGACGCCTTCGTCATAGCGGGCGACGCGGATACCTGCAACAAGAAGATCGACGGGTTGCTCGACACCGGAGTGACGCAGGTTATAATTGGCAGCCCAACAGGTCCGGACGTTGAAGAAGCCATAAAGATTTGCGGAACGGACATTATCCCGTCGTTCGCGGGACGCTGCTAGAAGACGACAGACGTTTGACGTAAACCAACCCCAACCTGCCCGATAGATGGTTGGGGTGCTGCTTTTTTGCCTTTTTTTGCCTCAGATGGCGAATGACGGCGTAGAAGAGAAGTGACTGCCACTTTGGCGGGGTTGCGATCCGTCCATGAGACACCTATTTGATTTTGCATCCCAGATCTTCGAGAATAACGACCTCGCTTTTTTCGAGGCTGCGATTGACACGCTGCCCGTTCCGCAGCTAATATCGGCAAATGTTTCGCTGCTTCTTATCTGGAGGTTTTCTAATGCTATCGAGATGAGCTCTATTTCAGTCAGGCCGCCGCTCACGATTTCTTAGAGCTCCTTCCGTCGCCATAATCTCTCCCCCTACACTCGCTTACACGCATTGAAGGCGCCGCTTACGCGGAGAGGCAATGCACCTCCTAAATCGGAATTGCTTACGCAAATATCTTTAAGTCCGTTCAAGACAATTACTAATCAAGCACGAAAAGCAAAATTTTTATTGTTTTTCTTGTGACGGGCTATTTTAAGCAGTATTTGCATTATTAAGGGTGTCCTTATGTTTGCCAGCAGCAGTCCCGAAGAGCCTACGGAAAGCCTGTTGCATCCCCTCGTGAAGGGTGCATTTTTGAGTCGATTTGGCCCCTTCACGGAAGCGCAACGATTGGCAATTCCGAGCGTGCTGGAGGGCAAAAACCTACTTCTTGTCGCTCCCACAGGAACGGGAAAGACGGAAGCAGCGATGCTGCCAGTATTTAGCAAGCTGCTGGACTTTGAGGACCGCCACGGAATAAGTGTGCTCTACATCACGCCGCTTCGAGCGTTAAACAGGGATATGCTGGCGAGGTTAAACTGGTGGGGCAGTCAGCTAAAAATCTCGATCGGCGTTCGGCACGGCGACACAACGAAATCAGAAAGGCGGCGACAGGCACTCGAACCGCCTGATGTGTTGATCACGACGCCTGAGAGTCTTCAAGCTATTCTCATGGGACGCCGACTGCGGGAAAACTTACGGTCCGTCAGGTTTGTCATTATCGATGAAATCCACGACCTTGCGAGCTCAAAGCGAGGGGTCCAACTGGCAATCGGTCTTGAGCGTTTGGCGGACTTAGTGGGCGAGTTCCAAAGGATCGGCCTTTCCGCGACCATTGGCAGCCCGCAGGAGATCGGCCACTTCCTTGCTGGGACCGGCAGAGCGTTCTCAGTCCTCGAGGTCTCTCGGGCAAAGATGTTGGATTTTGCGGTTACACGGCCGCAGGTAACCGATGCGGATAACACGGCCGCGAAAACAAGAATGATTGCGCCGGAACTCGCGAGTCACGCTCGCATTGTGCGCGACATAGTCGACAGGCATAAGTCCACACTGATTTTCGTAAATACGCGACAAGCGGCTGAGGTGCTTGGATCACTTTTTCACGGCAGTGACGTTGGCGTGCATCACGGGTCACTATCGAGAGAGGCGCGCATCGAGGCAGAAAATGAATTCAAAGCCGGCACGAAAAGAGGTTTGATCTGCACCTCTTCCATGGAACTGGGGATCGACATAGGGGACGTCGAGCACGTCATACAATATAACTCTCCCCGCGAAGTGACGCGATTGCTTCAACGCGTGGGGCGGGCGGGACATAAAGTCGGCGAGAGATCTGAGGGCACCATCATCGCGACACATCCAGACGACATCATGGAGTCTTGGGTGATAACGCTTCGAGCGAAAAACAACGCGATCGAAGATGTGAACACTGATTACCAAGCTTTGGACGTTCTTGCAAACCAGCTCTGTTTCATGACCTTGAACGGGGCTAAGCCCGCTAAACTCGCGCTACGCATCATCAAAAAGGCATTTCCATATCGAGACCTAACGCTCGAAAAGTTCGTCGGGGTAGTTAAGCTGCTGCAACAGCAGCGGCTATTGAAGCTTGAACGTGAAGACACAGAACCGCTCATCAGGATGATGGGAAAAACGCGCAGGTACTGCTATGAAAATCTTTCTATGATTCCCGATGAAAAAACTTACAGCATCTATGACACGATAAACGGGAAGTGGATAGGAACTCTTGACGAAACATTTGTTATTGCTTTTGCTGAGCCTGGTGCCGTGTTTGTTACAAGGGGAGAGATGTGGCGGATTCTGGAGATTGACGAGCAGCGCGTGAAGGTCGAGCCCGTGGACAGCTCGACCGGCGAGATCCCTAGCTGGGCTGGCGAGCAAATACCAGTGCCTTACGAAGTTGCTTCGGACGTTGGGAAACTACGCGGGCAAATAGCGGATTCAAGTGAAGATGTGGTTCATAGCCTTCTAAAGGATTACTGTACGGATCCGCACACCGTACAACGCGTTGTGAACCTCATGCGGCGACAAAAGAGATTCGTTGTTCCCACGCATAACGTGCTTGTGGTGGAAGTCGACGGCAAGACTGCACTTATACACGCATGCTTTGGCCATAGGATTAACGAGACGTTAGGCCGCGTCATCAGTTCGCTGCTCGCGGCCCGCTTGGGCAGCAGCGTCGCTTTGGAGGTTAATCCATACTGGATACAGCTTCAACTCCCGAACGCGCTGAGCGCGGAACTCGTCGCTGAACTAGTCCGACAGCTAAAGCCGGAGTTTCTTACGCCGTTGATTGACATGACTCTCAAAAATAGCATGCTGCTTAGGTGGAAGCTAGTGCACGTAGCACGCAAGTTCGGCGTCATCGAGAGGGACGCGGAATCTAAGTATTTCAATATCAACAAGCTGATGGATCTTCTGAAAGATACTCCCGTTTATGAGGAGGCGATACGCGATATCGCACACGACAAGCTCGATCTGGAGCGCACTTGCCATATTCTCAGGGAAATTCAAGACGGCGACATACGAGTAGTCACGTCGAAACTGAGCCCCATGAGCAGGGAACGGCATTATGGTGCACGGGATCTGCTTGTAACCGACAACGCAGACAGGTCAATTCTCATGGCGCTCAAAAACAGAATTATGAATGATCGTGTAATCCTTTTTTGTCTCACGTGCAAGAAATGGAGATCGAAACGAAACGTGGCAAGCGTGCCCGAGCAGCCACAATGTCCACTATGCAGTTCTAAGTTGATTGCAGCGCTGAAGCCGTGGGAAGATGAGGACGTTGTCATTGTCACCAAGTCTGAAAGAGCGAAAACTCCTGAGGAGAAGGCGCGGACAAGGCGCGTCTATAGAAATGCTAACTTGGTTCTTTCTCACGGGAAGAAAGGAGTCATCGCTTTAGCATCGCGCGGCTTGGGCCCTGAAGCCGCATCAAGAGTCATCCGAAAAGCGCGCCGAGATGAAGAAGGTTTTTACCGCGATATCTTGAGGCACGAGCGGCAGTACACGCTGACGCGTAGGTTCTGGCACAACTGACGCGAGCACTTTAGTTCTCGGCGCGTCGCTTCTGCAAGGAGGCTAGGGCGCGACAGTCGTTTTGTCACGCTCGAAATATGATGGCATGTATATATACAAAAGTCCCGATAGAGTGAAATATGAGCTATCTCACGGAGGCTTCGGAGCTAACCAAGCAACGACTCGACATCATTCAGGAACTGCAAGACTTGCGCGGCAGCGAGATGATCTGCTACGTTACAGGCGATCGCCCAACGAATGCTAATATCCCCGGGATGAGTAGCCAAGTGTCGCAAGATCACTTGCGTTTCGTTTATGACCATCTCGATCGCTTAGGCGAGGTCGATCATTTGGACCTGTTTATCTATACTCGCGGAGGAGACGCTGACGTCCCGTGGCCAATGGTGAACTTCATTCGAGAGTTCGCGACAAAGTTCTCGGCACTCGTGCCGTATCACTGTCATAGCGCGGGAACACTGATTTGTCTTGGTGCTGACGAAATATTGATGGGAACAGGCGGAACGCTTAGTTCGGTCGATCCGACTACCGCAAACCAATTCAATCCTCGCGATCCGTTAAATCCTGCTGTCCCTCTTGGCATTAGTGTCGAGGACGTCACCGCATACCTCACCCTTGCTCGCGAAGCTGCTAAGATCAGCGAGCAGGACCACATAATTGAGGTCTTCAATGAACTTGCAAAGCAAGTTCATCCGCTTGCGCTAGGAAATGTTTACCGGCAACACACGCGTATCCGAATGTTGGCCACGAATTTACTTAAGATTCATATGCGCGGTGAAAAAAACGAGGCCAAGGTCACTCAGATAGTGGAAATAATGACCGAGAAACTGTACACACACACGCACTTTATCAACAGACGTGAGGCGAGGAAGGTTATTGGTTTGAACGTGCGCGACCCGGAACGAAAGGTTGAAAAACTCATGTGGGGCCTATTCCAAAACTACGCCGCTGATATGCAACTTTACGAACCGTTTGATTTGAACATGTTCGTTGGGGACGAGACGTACAAGGAGGGAGTTGCTAAAGGCGCATTTATCGAAAGCTTAGAAATGATGGACGTATGGGGGTCGGTGTTTGCTGTATCCAAGAATAAAGCGGTTCCGCCTAATCTGCCTGCACCGATCTCGCCGGAACGAATTCAAGCGTTGCAAGGTCTGCCATTCAAGATCGACGTCAACATATTGAAAATGGGGTGGGAGCGGGCGCTACGCGAGAATCAGACTTGATTTCGCTAGCTGTGTTTAAGGACTGAGCCCTCGCGCCGCCGTTGCTAGAACTTCATTTAGGGTTTGAAACCGCCTATATGAGTTTTAAAACTATGTAGCCGACGACTACAACTACAACCCCAATTATAATCAAGCCTACGATCGCCTTAATGATGATATCAACGATGTGCAGCCAGCCGCCAAACACAAGCATGGGCAGCAATAAACTTCCAATCCACCACCCGAGGAGTAAGAAGAGGATCAGTATGATGATAACTGCGACAACCAGCAACGCCGATATAAGCGAATCCTTAAATGCCATCATGCACCTCCCAATTTAGAAGAACGCTACCCCTCCGATTGGCTCTTCTACAGTAAAAACGTTTCCATCTCGCATCAGTGGTTCCTCGATTGCCTTTCTCGACAAGTCGGCAGACGTGCTATGGGATTTTGCACTGGAAGCGAGTAGAACGCATTTAGGTCAGTCCCGGGCTCACGCACATCCACCGCAGGGGGCGTGCGGTCACGCTGAAAACATGGAAACTGAGTAGTTGAAGTTCCTATCCAACAGAATGCGGGGGGCCAGAGGGAACCAAAAATGTGCGCGATCAATGTAGCGTGAGCTTTGTTGACAATCAGCCGCTGTATTGTCGTCCCACTCGTCGTCCACTCTCAGCGCCCAGCCATTTCTTTGAGGCGCCATATAGTTTGACCGAGCGCTGCTCTAACGATCACGCAGGTTGGATTACCTGAGTAAGTCCGGCCGCTAAGTAAGCTTCGATAACCACAAGGGTTAATGCATTGCAGCCGCGTCGCGCAATCACCAGAGCATTTATCTATGAGCATCCATCTATACTCATAAGTAGTTTTTGAGGTGATACAATGCCAATCTTACAAATCTCCGTGCCCGAAATCTCTCAAAGTACTGGGATCATAATTGCAATTGGATTGGCTATTTTGATCATCATTGTTGCCGTAGCCCTAGTGCTGAGGGCCCGTCGGCGGAGCTCACCGGCACAAGAAACTGGAAGCTCTATCGACGGAGCTGCAAGCGAGGAGGAAAGTTTTGAAGAAGTAGCTGTACCAGAGGCGTACGGAGAATCGACGACCCCGATACCTCTTTCTGATGAAACTTACCAAGATCTCGCCTATATGCCGCCGACGGAAGTGCAACGCGAGCCGGAACAACCGCCGTACTCTGCGGTTCCAAAACTACCTCCGAAAACTACCACAATAATCAAAGGCAACGTCAATATAGCCGCTGTCACAGCTAGTGCCAATCAGGCGGCCGAGATTCGCACTGAACTCACCGCCCTAAGTTATAGTGACGCAATCACTCCAATCGAGGCCGTCATTGACGAACCGAGTTTGGCGACCAAGATCAATGAAGTGAAAGATGATCTCGATTCTAACGAGACGCTGAGTGTTATACTGTTGAAATGCGTCGATATCGCAAAGTCATTGAATCGAAGAGCTGATCTCACGTGGATACACCGTGAGCTTTTCGGCTCACCTGAATGGGACGATGCCGTTTATCTTGACGTAAGCAACGAGGACGCGTTTCCTGCGTATCGGCAAATCGATGCAACGATGTACCTGAACTACACGCCCGAAGGTGAAGCGTTCCCGACGATTGAAGAATATGCGATCCCCGTGTTTGAGAACCGCTCACTTTACGCGCTTGAGAAGATATTGGAATCTGCTAACATTCAAAACCAGGACTACCTTGTGCTAAACACACCTGCCCCCAGTCAATGGCCTAGCACGGCCGCTCTGGGAGAACTCCTACCACTCACCGTTTCGGTGAAAGACTACTTAGATATCTTAACTGAAGTGAAAAAGCAAGTTCAGGAATTCGTGAATTCGCTTTAACGAATGCTCTTGCTGTCCGGAAAACTCCTTGTTACCTGCAGCGGAGTTTTCCTTGTGATTCGAACTTTAACATTTTCATAAGCTGTGTATAGAGGCGCCAAATCACAGTAAGCACGCAAGCTGTCTGATGTTCCTACGAATCTAGACTCGCGCGTTTGACGAGATATTTACACTAGCGTACAACAGCAACGTCGAGGCGTTCGGCAATATTCTTAGCCTTCTTCTCTGCGATATGCGTGGCTTCGGGGCCCTTGCTTGTTTTAAACGCCGGTCACGCACGACATAACCCCCTCGGTCGAATCGGAAGCGAATACCGGGCTTGTTCGCAGTAGCGGCTCCCCGGTTTAAAGCTCACTATGCTCGACTAGCCGGCATCCTCGTGGTAGGCGAATCTGCTTGAGCAACTCCGTTGCATGATGCGAGGGGCACAAAACCACGTATATCCTCATCAGAAAAGAACGTGCTGTTTCCGACTGCAATCTGTCTGTAGGCTATGTCTCCGTGATATTTCTACCATCCGCGCGTTTGCAGGATTTCTTCCTTAGGTATCTGGCCTACAGACAGTCCTTTCATTGGTAGTCCGAGACCCTTGGAGATCTCTGCCAATGCTTTTGGGTCGTCAAAGTTGTTGACTGCTTCAACAATAGCCTTTGCCATCACTTCAGGTTGTTCTGATTTAAAGATTCCTGAGCCAACGAAAACGCCATCTGCGCCCATACGCATCATAAGAGCTGCGTCAGCTGGCGTAGCGATTCCGCCGGCCGCGAAGTTGACTACGGGCAACCTCTGCATTTCGGCTGTTTCGGCTGTCAGATCAGCGGGCGCCTCGATCTCTCGTGCAACGCGATTGATTTCTTGTTCAGATTTGCCTTTTAGTTCTCTGATCTTGCTCATGATGGCGTGCATGTGTCGGACTGCCTCTGACACGTCGCCAGTTCCCGCTTCGCCTTTGGTGCGGATCATCGCTGCGCCTTCGTTGATCCGTCTTAGGGCCTCTCCAAGGTCCCGCGCTCCGCATACAAACGGCGTCGTAAATCGTAGCTTGTCAATGTGAAATTGCTCGTCTGCAGGAGTCAAGACTTCCGACTCATCGATCATGTCAACGCCCAGCGCTTCCAAGATTTCAGCTTCGACGAAGTGTCCAATCCTCGTCTTGGCCATTACCGGTATTGAAACTGAGTCGATGATTTGTGAGACAATAAGAGGGTCTGCCATGCGCGCGACTCCCCCAGCCTTGCGAATATCTGCCGGAACGGCGTGGAGCGCCATTACCGCAACCGCTCCTGCCTTCTCAGCGATGATTGCTTGCTCTGCCGTGGTCACATCCATTATGACTCCACCTTTCTGCATTTTGGCGAAGCCCCTTTTCAGCAGTTCGGTTCCGTGATGCAGCTTTTCAATATCCACTCAAATCAACTCTCTTGCTTCAGACTATAGCACCTGAAGAGATAAAACTTATGCGGCTCTTACAACTCCGACTTAATTCTGTTTTGAATCTCTTCAGCAGCAAACCCTGGGCCGTATTCCCGTTTGTAAGCGCTGTACAAGTCTACAAGCTCTCTGAGCTTCATCTTCGAAATAAAGATGGGGCCACATTGTGCTTCAACTTGCTTCTTAAGTTTCTTGACGACGTCTCCAGCGCTTTCAGTGCCTCGCTCTTCATTCATACGCCTTTACTACGCTACGCAACTTTTTAATACTTTCCAGCCCAGTTATTTAAAAAAAGGTCTATCTGGTCTTTTTATACTGAAATTGTCGCGTGACGTGTGTTAAATGTCTAACGAACAGTTAAGCCTTGGCGCTCTTGAATATCTCAGAGACGACTTCGCACCTAGGCGGTGCGCCAGCTGCGGCAGTCAATTTTGGACACGAGAGGAGCAAAGTACCTGCGGTGATGCCCCGTGCGCGCCTTATACGTTTATCGGCGCTCCGGTTTTGAAAAAGCGCCAGCTCAACGATATACGGGAATTCTATCTGTCTTTTTTCGAGCGTCGCGGACACACTCGCGTTCAGCCATATCCAATCATTGCACGGTGGAGGGAAGACGTGCTGCTGGTCAACGCTTCAATATATGATTTTCAGCCACTTGTTACGTCAGGCAAGGTGCCTCCACCGGCGAATCCACTCACGATATCACAGCCATGCGTTCGACTGAAAGATATCGATATAGTCGGCAAAAGCGGCAGGCACCTAACGAACTTTGAAATGATGGCTCATCACGCATTCAATTATCCCGGATGCCAAATCTACTGGAGCAATGAAACAGTCGCGTATTGCGATACCCTCCTTCAAAAGTTGGGAGCCGACCCGTCGGCTATTACGTATAAGGAGAGTCCTTGGGCAGGAGGCGGTAATGCGGGGCTGTCGCTGGAAGTGCTTGTCGGGGGCTTGGAGCTCGCAACACTTGTTTTTATGGACATGCAGCGGTCAAAAACGGGGATGATGATCAAAGGTGAGCGCTATGAGCACATGGAGACCTCGATCGTTGATACGGGTTATGGCTTGGAGCGCATGGTTTGGGCGGCAAACGGCATGCCGACCATATACGATGCTGTAATGCCCGATATCGTCAATTACCTAATAGAAGGCACTGGACTAGAGCACTCGCTTGAAGATCCTCATTATGCGAACATACTCGCGCAAAATGCCCGACTCGCTGGTTTAGTTGGCGTGAACGCTTCCAATCTCCGCGGCCTACGGAAAAGAGTCGCGACTAGCATCGGCATTGCTGTTGAAGAACTCATGAGGATCGTGGAGCCAATTGAAACCGTATACACCATTGCAGATCATTCAAGATGTTTAGTGTTTATGCTGGGCGACGGGATCGTTCCTTCAAATGTCAAAGCTGGATATCTCGCTCGACTCGTGATACGAAAGGCGCTCCGCTCGTTGCAGGGTTTGAACTGCGATATCGGGTTAGAAGAAGTTATCAGGAAACAAATAGAGAATCTCAGCGCGTTCACATTGTACGAAGCTCGAGAGGAAACCATCATAGATATGATCCGGCACGAGACTACAAAATATAGCAGCACCATAGCTAAGGGCAAGAGACTTGTTGCCAGCCTGGCACAGCGCTATCGGGGGCAAAGTTTCCCCTTGGAAGAGCTTGTGACGCTGTATGACTCTCATGGAATGCCTCCCGAGGTTGTTGCAGCGGTCGGTAACGAGATCGGAACGAACGTCGAGTTGCCTGATGATTTTTACTCTCTAATTACCAATATGCACGAGCGCGTCGAAGTTCGCGAAGAACCGTCCACAGAAAGTGTCCTCGACCTCCCTGCTACTTATCGATTATTTTATGATGAGCCGGAACACGTGACTTTTCAAGCGCGAGTCATCGGTCTGTCCAAGGGGGGCGTAATCCTTGATAGAACGCTTTTCTATCCCGGCGGCGGGGGTCAGCCGGAAGACACAGGCCATATCACCACAGGCGTAGGAACGAAAGTTCGAGTGCTAGCCGCGCGCCTCGTGCAGCAGATTGTGATTCATGAAGTGGAGGACGTTACGCCTTTTGTCATCGGCGAGAGCGTGCGAGGTGAAATCGATATCGATAGAAGACAATCGCTTGCTCGACATCATACTGCGACGCATATCTTACTTGCGTCGATCCGGGATGTTCTTGGCAATCATATTTGGCAGGAAGGGGCGCAGAAAGGAGTAGCTAGGTCGCGCCTTGACGTTTCGCACTACAAGAAGGTGACCGATGACGAACGGAAAGAAATTGAGCGAAGGGCTAACCGCGTGATCATGGATGACCTTCCGGTGGAACAGAAATGGATGGATCGAAACGAAGCGGAACAGGCGTACGGGTTCGCACTCTACCAGGGCGGAGTGCCACCGGGAGCGGTCATTCGAATAGTGCACGTGGGCGCCGACGTTCAGGCGTGCGCGGGAACCCACATGACGAGCACGGGCAAAGTCGGACCGTTGAGAATCGTAAAGACGGAGCGAATACAAGATGGGGTGGAGCGATTTGAATTTGCTGCCGGCATCGCGGCGATATTGTACGATCAGGAGCGCGATGCTATCATCAATAAATCCTCAAACACTCTGCGAGTCCCTCCTCAACAACTCCCATCAGCCGTAGCCCGTTTCTTTGAAGAATGGAAGCAGAGGGGCAAGGCACAGGCATCGGCGGCAGCGCTCGAACCAACTGTGAGAGTCGACGAGACTGTCGGCTCCATTCAAGTTTCAAGCATGAAAATTGACGGAGACGTGAAAGAGCTTCTGCGTATCTCACGCGGGCTGTTAAAGGACAACGCCGTTGTGATTCTCGGAGGGGTGCGCGCCGGCCAGGCACATATGGTTGTCACCGTGGGCACCGAAGCAGCGAAAAAAGGGATAAACGCCGCTGTGGTCGTAAAAGAGGCGTGTAATCTCCTAGGCGGTAGTGGTGGGGGGCGGCCTGAGCGAGCGCAGGGAGGCGGGCCGCGCGCAGACAGGATAGTTGAAGCCATAGAGAAGGCTAAGAAACTCGTACGCGAGAAACTCGAAGCAATCGGGCAAGCAGGTTGACTATGCATTTAGAATGTATCAAGTGCAGCAAGAAGCACGACCTCTCAACCGTCGCGAATACGTGCAGTTGCGACGGGCTCCTTGAAATCAGGTACGACTTCTCGAAAGTACAATTCAGTCTAGAAGATCTTTCGGCTATTCCGCCGCACGTGTGGAAATATCGCGAACTCCTTCCGATCTCAGGGGTTCCCATCTCGCTAATGGAAGGAGGGACGCCTCTTTACCGATGCAAAAGGCTTGAAGAGGAGTGTGGCGTCAAAGAGCTGTACGTCAAGCACGAGGGGATGAATCCTACAGGCTCGTTCAAGGACAGGGGCATGACCGTAGGTGTTTCACGAGCAGCGGAACTTGGGACCAAGACCGTAGCGTGCGCCTCGACAGGGAATACCTCTGCATCTATGGCGATTTACGCCGCAAAAGCGGGCATGGAAGCAGTCGTTCTTTTGCCTCAAGGTCACGTAGCGTTGGGAAAGGTTGCCCAGGCACTCATGCACGGTGCAAAAGTACTATCTGTCAGGGGCAACTTCGATGATGCTCTGCTGCTTGTTCAACGACTCTGTTCGGAAAAAGGCTTCTACCTTCTAAATTCAGTGAACCCATACAGGCTAGAAGGGCAAAAAACGATTGCATTTGAGACGGTTGATCAGCTTGTCGCGTACGGCAGCGAGAAATCGCCTGACCGTGTAATCGTTCCCGTGGGCAACGCAGGCAATATCAGCGCAATTTATAAAGGATACAAGGAATTCCGAGAACTCGACATCATTGAGGACGTGCCGATGATGACAGGGATACAAGCAAGTCGGTCTGCTCCGATCGTGGATGCTTTTCGACGCGGCTTGGCTGAGATAGAGCCGGTGATCGAACCCGAAACTGTCGCGACCGCAATCAGAATTGGTAACCCGATAAATGCGCCCAAGGCCCTGCAAGCGATAACACAATCCAACGGCGTCGCAGAATCAGTAACCGATCAAGAGATACTCAAAGCTCAAAAAGATTTAGCACGGTTGGAAGGCATCGGAGTCGAGCCGGCAAGTGCGGCTTCTATCGCAGGATTAAGAAAGTTAGCTAGGCAAGGCACAATCGAGCGGGACGAGATTGTGGTTTGCATTGCAACTGGTCATCTCTTAAAGGATCCTGAAACTGTCATAAGATCATTAAGCCCGCCCACTGAAGTGGAAGCGGATTTTGACGTGCTTTATGAAGCGCTCTCTCACCTTGAGCGCCTCTAACGACCACACGCGCAAAGGTCTTTCTTCGATGGGATAGCTAGTTCTTAGAGTGACACAATAGCGCAACAACGCGTGTCGTGTCGTACGCGCTATCGCAAGGGTCACAATTACGTCTGAATTTCGCGAGTTCCAACGGGAGAAACTGCCTTATAGCGCTCTAAGTTGTAGTTCGCGGCGTCTTGAATTAGTTTGATTTGGGCTTCGCCCCCGGGCATCTTGAAAAGGTGAGCAAATCGTCTCTGCTGCTTGAGATACTCTTCAACGGGCTGTTGGCGAGGCACCTTCATCACGTTAACGAGTTCACCATCCACGATCTCGTACATCATCCAAAGTCCTGTTTCTACGGCGAGTCGTGCGATCTCTATCGTTTTTGCGCTGTCGAAGCCCCATCCAACGTTGCAAGGAGCATGAATCTGCAAATACGCTGGGCCACGGACAGCAATGCCCTTCTGCACTTTCTTTGCCAAGTCCCTCGGATAACCGACAGAGGTTGTTGCGACGTAGGCTATGCCGTGGGCTGCCGCTATGGCCGGCATGTTCTTTTTCGGCCGATCATTTCCGAACGATTTCTTGCCGAATGGACTCGTAGTTGTGGAGGCATCGAACGGCGTGGAGCCACTGCGCTGGTTTCCTGTGTTCATGTACGCTTCGTTGTCGTAGCAAATGTAGCAGACGTCGTGACCCCGTTCGAGCATTCCAGAAATGGCCTGTATGCCTATATCGACGGTTCCTCCATCGCCTGCAATCACCACGACTTTGCCCTCTTCGTCTCTGCCGAGTGCCTTAAGCGCCACTTCAATTCCCGAGGCTACCGCTGCTGCGTTTTCAAAAAGCGAGTGGATCCACGGTACTTTCCAAGCGGATTGCGGATATTGCGAGGAAATGATTTCCATGCAGCCGGTTGAGTTTGCAACGAACACGTTTGCTCCTGTTGCTCTCAGAATCGCTTGTATCGTGAGTGCCGCGCCGCATCCTGCGCATGCCCTGTGACCCGACGCTAACAAGTCTATTGGTCGCTCTGCTTCTTGTGCTCGCATGTCTAAACCTCTTGAAAATCCAAAATCTGTGTGTTCAGGTCGAAAAATCCGCTGTTCGAAATTTTCTTGTCCTCGCGAATGCAGTCAAACATCTTTACAAACATTCGTTTTGGGATGTCCCTGCCCCCCAGGCCAGCGATGAAGCCAAACGCCTTAGGCGCGTTGTCATCGTGATAAAGGCTCGCCTTAACATCGGTGAAAAGTGCCCCTTCGAAACCAAGTGAGATATTTTTGTCTAAAATACCAACAGCTTCCAAGCCAGCCAAAGCGCGTCGTATTTCGTCGACCGGAAATGGGCGGTACGAACGCAGCTTAATAGCGCCAGCTCGAAGGCCGTCGTCGCGCAGATCGTCAACCGTGTCTTTCAAAGTGCCAACTACAGATCCCATCGCCATCAGCACATACTCGGCATCATCACATCTGTACTCCTCTATAAGGCCGCCGTAATCTCTGTTAAACACCTCACCGAATTCGCTCGATATTTCCGGTATTACAGCCTTGGCCGCTTCCAGCGCCCTGTGATTCTGATACCGGAACTCGGTGTAGTAATTAGGATCAGCAAACATGCCGAAAGACTTTGGATCATTAACGTTTAGGAAGTCCGCAGGCCGGTAAGGTGGCAAAAAATCGTCGACAAGGTCTTGTTCGAGAAGTTCGACAGGTTCGTATGTGTGAGTCAGCGTGTAGCCGTCCATGCAGACCATCACCGGAACTTGAATTCGGCTGTCTTCCGCAATTCTATACGCTTGAATCGTCAGATCGCTCGCTTCAGTGTTATCTTCTGCATAGATTTGAA
>Ga0224516_1000201_pt1 | contig 14878 bp, 7 predicted proteins | sample IRFST0metaG_FD_179884 | JGI IMG/M metagenome (GOLD analysis project Ga0224516, IMG submission 179884) | Peat soil microbial communities from Stordalen Mire, Sweden - IR.F.S.T0 | ecosystem: Environmental > Terrestrial > Soil > Wetlands > Peat | place: Sweden: Norrbotten County, Stordalen Mire... | reverse complement strand
GATGTAGCAAATGATGTTTCTTTTAATAATACAGCAATTATTTACGATGGGTCAGAAACTAATAATGATATTATGGCTAAATTAGAAAATAGGGGAATAAAATTAATTGAACAGCACTGCAAAAAATTTAATATTGTATATAATAAAATTGGGGCCTTAAGAATTTTATCAGATGAAAGTAGATATAATATAATAGATACAATGTATAAGAACGCTAAAGAACGAAATATAGATGGAGTACATGTAATAGAAGATGATGCAATCTATGATATAGAACCTAATTTAAAATTAAAGACAAATAGGGCTCTATATTCTGAAAATATTGCTGTTATTTCTCCTTATAATCTTGCTGTCTCCTATGCAGAAGTATCTACAGATAATGGGGTTAATTTTAGGTTAGAAGAAGAAGTTATAGATATTAAAAAAATTTCAAAGGGATTCAAAATAACTACAAATAAAAATAAATTTACATGTAAGTTTGTAATTAATACGATTCCAAGTGAAATATCTAATGATAAAAATAATGAAAGTTCCAATGAAATAAAAAATAAAAAAATGAAATATATATTGTTAAATGAAAAATTAGAAAATAATATAAATTGTGTTGTTATTAATGATATAAACCAAGAATCTTTTATAATAAATATACCTACATCATCAAAAGGAAGTTTAATTGGAATAAAGAGTGATGGTTTATTAAATTTGGATCAACAACTACAATTATCAAAATGTATTTTGCCTGATATAAAAAAGGAGTTAATAACTAATATGTTTACAGAAACATATAGTAGCGATAGTATGTTTATAGATGATAGTAATATTGATGATGGTTATATAAAGGTTACAGGAAATCATTATGGGAAAATAACAATTGCACCATCCCTTGCAATGGATATTGAAGAAAAACTTAAAATAAGTATGAATATGACACAAAAAAGGGATTATATTGATAAAAAAAGAGAAATATATATTTTTAGAAATATGTCCAAAGAGCAGAGAAATAAAATAATTGTTTTAGATAAAAGATATGGAAATATGATTTGTAGTTGTAATAATATTTCAGAAGGTGAAATTGTTGATTCAATAAGAAGACCATTGGGTGCAAGAACTGTAGAAGGTGTAAAGAGACGTACAGGAATTGGCGTTGGAAGTTGTAATGGTTCATATTGCAATATGAAAATCATAAAGATCTTAGCTAGAGAAATGAATAAAAGTATTTTAAATATAGTAGATGATTCTATGGATTCTAAGATCCTAGTGGGAAGAATTAAAGAATTTAATGAAATCTAATTAGGAGGAATTAAAGGTGATTAATAAAGATGTATTTACAAGTTTAGTTAGAATAAAAGGTAATCAAAATCATAAAGTTGTTTCAGTAAAAAGTAATAAACCTATAGAAAAATATTTATGGAGAGAATTTTCAAAGGTTCTTAGTAGGATTTATGTAAGTACTCCTATTAATATTGGAAGCATTATTTGCAAAAATATAATGAATACTGGTGTAGATATAGTATGTACAAAGGAAATAGGTTAATTGTGAATCTATATCTGAGGGGCTACTTATTATTATTAGTATTATTAAATTAATAAGTTTTAGATAATAAATTGTAATAAAACTATTGACATAAATATGATAGATTGTTATAATCATACTTGTCGTAAGATGTGGAAAGATGGTCGAGTTGGTTTAAGGCACCGGTCTTGAAAACCGGCGTGCGTGTAAGCGTACCTAGGGTTCGAATCCCTATCTTTCCGCCATTTTTTTATCTAAAAAAATATATTAGAAGGCACATGGAGAATTACTCAAGTGGCTGAAGAGGCGCCCCTGCTAAGGGTGTAGGTCGGGTAACTGGCGCCCGGGTTCAAATCCCGGATTCTCCGCCAAACATCTAACAATTTTGTTAGATGTTTTTTTATTGTATTTTTAATAATGCAGTTTAGGTCTGTGGGTCTAAGAATCCTTTATCCATGAATTAAAAATAAGATCATATTGCATTGCAGTAGTTGTTTTACTAGTATCAACTTATACTAAACTGTATTGAGCTAATAATGGACAATAGTAGTCACGAAGATCACATAACATTTGAGCTAAAGTATAGAAGATAGGTGATTAAATATAATTTAATTAATAGGTATTTTACGGTTATTTAATTATGATAATAAAAAATTCAATTAATATTATAAAAAAATGTTGACAGGTAAGGGGACACTTGATATAATAAATTTTGTGAGTTACGGAAAGATGGTCGAGTTGGTTTAAGGCACCGGTCTTGAAAACCGGCGTGCGTGTGAGCGTACCTAGGGTTCGAATCCCTATCTTTCCGCCATATTATTTTAAGATTGAAATAAAGAAGGCACATGGAGAATTACTCAAGTGGCTGAAGAGGCGCCCCTGCTAAGGGTGTAGGTCGGGTAACTGGCGCCCGGGTTCAAATCCCGGATTCTCCGCCAAACATCTAACAATTTTGTTAGATGTTTTTTTTTGCATTAAATATATTAGTTGCAAAAAATAATCCATACCATATAGGTAACAGTGACTTGATTTGTTTAAGAATTAAAATTGTAACTTATATATACAATCATTAAAACTTGAATCATATAAAATCATATAGAATAAAATAGATTTTATTATTAGATTAATACAAATTATAAATTTAAAATAGTATAATTATAAGGTATATATAAATTAATTAGTTAGGCAGAGAAGGTGAATTATGCTTAAGGGAAATAATATATATCTAAGAATGTTAGAGAAAAATGATATTAGAATATTGTATGAATTATGTAATGAAGAACAAGTTAAAATATATAATACAATACCTGATAACATAACAAATAATAAAAAATCAAATTTACGGAAAGCATTAAGTATAGTTAATGAAAAAAATGTTTTAGTTGGTTTCATAACGTATAAGGAAAATAATTATGCCAATAAAGTATACTCTATTGGCATAACTATAAGTAGCCAATATTGGGGAAGGAAATATGGTCAAGATTCCATAAGAACTCTTTTAAAATATCTATTTGAAGAACAGAGTGCTATAGGGGTGGAATTAGAGGTTATTAAATCAAATTTGAGAGCAATAGCTTGTTATAAAATTTGTGGCTTTATAGAGGTTGCTATTAAAGCAAATAAGGTTTGTATAAAAGGAGAATATGTAGATATTATAATTATGAGGATACTTAAAGAGGAAACAATTAGAATTTAAGAAAGAGAGGTGAAAATAAAGATGAGTATAAGATTTATTTATGGAAGAGCAGGAACAGGAAAAAGTAAGTTTTGTATTGATGAAATAAAAGACAGGTTAGATGAAATTGCGGAAAATAAATTAATTTTATTAGTTCCAGAACAATATACATTTAATACTGAAAATAAGATTTTAAAATTTATTGGAGAGAGTGCTCTTTTAAGAACAGAAGTATTAAGTTTTAAGAAAATGGCTCATGAAGTTTTTGAAGAATGTGGTGGACGTGTTAAGGAAATAATAAAAGAGTCTGGAAGAAACATGCTAATTCATAAGGTACTAAATGAAAATATGGATTCTTTAGATTATTTTAAAAGAATATCTAGGGAACAAGGATTTAATGAAATTATATCTGAAGTGATAAGTGAATTTAAAAAATATAATGTTAATATAGAAAATTTAAATAAAATAGATGAAAAGATAGAGGATTTTGAATTAATACAAAAACTTAAAGAATTAACAATGATTTATGAAGCATTCAATTCAAAGATGCATGAGAATTATATTGATGGAGATGATGAATTAACATTATTAATCAAAAAATTATTGGAAAATGATATATATAAAGATACTGAAGTTTGGATAGATGAGTTTACTAGTTTTACACCTCAACAATTAGAGATTATAAGGTTATTATCTAAGAGATGTGAGAGAGTCAATATAACACTCTGTATGGAAAGTAAATCTTTAGATAATAAAGATCAAGATATAACAGATATATTTAATGCAATAAGGGGTACAGAGGATAAAATATTAAAGATAATGAAGGAAAATAATATAGCTTATGATAAGCCTGTTGATTTAAATCAGGATATACCATATAGGTTTAGAGATAACTTAGAACTTATGCATATAGAAAAGTACTTTTTTACTTATCCATTTAATGAATATGCTGAAAGCTGTAATAAGGTAACACTATACAAGGCAAATAATATTTATGATGAGGTAGATAGAGTTGCAAAAAGTATTACAGAGCTTGTAAGAAACAATGGATATAGATATAAAGATATATCTGTAGTTTGTAGAAATATAGATGATTATGAAAAAATAACATCAGTAATATTTAAAGAGTATGATATTCCATATTTCTTGGATAAAAAAATTCAATTATTGAGTAACCCATTAATTATACTTATAAGTTCTGCTTTTGAAATTTTATTTAAGAATTGGTCTTATGAAAGTATATTTAAATATTTAAAAAGTGGATTAGTTGAAATAGATAATTCATATATAGATATGTTAGAAAACTTTATATTAGAGCATGGAATAAAGGGATATAAGTGGACTGCACAAGAAATAGTAAATGAAAAGTGGTTTAATAACAATGAAGAATTAACAAAGAAAAAAATATTAATAGCTGAAGTTATGGAAAACATAAGAACACCTCTTATGACATTTCATAAGAAAATAGATGGAAAATACAGGGTTAAGGATATTTGTACAGCTATTTACGAGTTTTTAATAGATGTAAAAGCTTTTGAAAGAATAGATACTTGGATTGAAGAATTTGAAGGAATTGGATTAGAAGATAAGGTTAAGGAATATAGCCAAGTTGAAAGTATAGTTATAGATATTTTAGATCAAGCAGTAGATGTAATTGGTGAAGAAATATTGGATTCCTTTGAGTTTTTTAAGATATTAAATTCTGGATTTACAAATGAAGAAATAGGAGTTATACCTGTAGCTTTAGACCAGGTTAATATTGGTGATATAGCTAGGATTAAGGGGATAGATGTAAAAGTTCTTTATATAGTAGGAATTAATGATGGTGTATTACCAGCATCTGAAAAGAAAGAGGGAATATTATCTGATAGAGATAGAGAAATATTAAATGAAATAGGAGTAAATTTAGCATCAACGACTAGAAATAAAGTATTTGAAGAACAATTTTTATTATATACAGCTTTAACAATAAGTAGTGAATATTTAATGCTATCATATCCTATGGCAGATTTTGAAGGTAAATCATTAAGACCATCTATAGTAATACCTAGGGTAAAGAAGATATTGCCTAAATTAGTTGAAGAAAGTGCAATTTATAATTTAACGAGCGAAAAGAGCAAAATAAGCAAGGTTACAGCACCAATTCCAACATTTAATGAACTTATACTTGCTGTAAGGAGAGATTTTGATAAAGAAGATATAGAAGCATACTGGCCAGAGGTGTATAGCTGGTTTAAGGAAAATGAGGATTTTAAAGAGAAGGTTAAAAATATATTTAAAGGTCTTACGTATTCTAATGTGGGAGATAAGGTTGCTAAGAAAAAGCTTAGGAAGTTATACCAAAATGAGATGGGAAAGTTAGTATTTAGTGTATCAAGATTAGAAAAGTATGCTGAATGCCCATTTTCCTATTTTGTTCAATATGGTCTTAAGGCTAAGAATAGAAAGGTATATGAGTTTACACCACCAGATTTAGGCTCATTTGTACATGAAATGTTAGATTCATTTACAAGTAAGGTTATAAATGAAGGGATTTTATGGTCTGAATTAGATAATGAAAAGTGTAGGGATATGGTATCTAATATAATTGATAAAAAACTAAATGGAGAAATTAATTCTATATTAAATAGCACAAAGAAGTTTAAGTATTTGGCACAACGATTTAAGAGAGTAATATCTAAGTCTGTTTCAGTTATTGCAAACCAAATTGGAAAAGGTGAATTTGAAGTATTCAAGACTGAATTCAATTTTGGAAGTTATAGTTCAGGAGAAGCTATTACGCTAGATTTAGAATCTAAAGAGAAAATATATCTTCAAGGTAGAATTGATAGGATAGATAAATTAGATTTAGATGGTGAAACTTATATCAGAATTATAGATTATAAGACAGGAGCTAAGAAGTTTGATTTAAATGAACTTTATTATGGATTACAAATGCAACTATTGGTTTATTTAGATGCACTTATTAAGAATTCTAAATATATATTAGATAAACAAGCAAGACCAGGGGCAGTTTTATATTTCAAAATAGATGATCCTATAATTAAAGGTAAAAAGGAAATGTCTACAGAAGAGGTAGAAGAAGAAGTTCTAGATGCTTTAAAACTGAAAGGATTAATATTAAAGGATGCTAGAGTAGTTAGGGCTATGGATAAAGATATTGAGGGTTATTCATTGGTTATACCAGCTGCATTTAAAACAGATGGTGATTTTAAAGCTAATAGTGATGTAATTACGGAGGATGAGTTTACTTTACTTAGAGATTATGTTAATAAAAAGATGATTGAATTGTGCGAGGATATGTTGAGTGGAGATATTAAAATACTACCAACTAAACATTCCAATAGAACTCATTGTGAGTATTGTGATTTTTCAGCAATATGTCAATTTGATACAAGTATAAAGGATAATAAATATAAGATTATATTAAAGAAATCCCCCAATGATATTTGGAATAATATAAAGAGTGAAATAAAGAATTCTAATGAAACTAGTGATTCTAGTAAATTAATTAAGATTGCTGATAATGAGACGTCATAGTGTAAGTTATTTATGGAATTTTTATATACCAAATTAGATTAGAAGTATTAGACTTTGATCAGAGCAATTTTAGTTAATGATAGGAGGCGTAATTATGGGTGGAACTAAGTGGACTGAAGAACAATTAAGTGCAATTGAAACAAGGAATTGTAACTTATTAGTTGCAGCAGCAGCAGGTTCTGGTAAGACTGCTGTTTTAGTAGAAAGAATTATAAGGATAATTACAAACGAAGAGAATCCAGTTGATATAGATAGATTATTGGTTGTTACATTTACTAATGCAGCTGCTGCTGAAATGAGGGAAAGAATAGCTACTGCAATATCGAAAGAATTAGAAATAAATCCAAACTCTAAGAATCTTCAAAAGCAACTAACATTGTTAAATAGAGCTAATATTACTACTATGCATTCATTTTGCCTAGATGTAATTAAGAATAACTTTCATAAGATTGATTTAGATCCATCATTTAGAATTGGAGATCAAACAGAAGGTGTATTAATTAAAGATGAGGTAATAGAAGAACTTTTCGAAGAGAAATATGATGAAGAAGACATAGAATTTACTAATTTAGTTGAAGCATTTAGCAACTACAAGAATGATGATAATTTAAAAGATTTAGTTCTGGATATATATAATTTTACTATGTCTGGTCCATGGCCTGAAAAATGGCTTAATGATAGTGCTGAGGCTTTTAAAATAAATACATTAGAAGAGTTAGATGAAACTAAATGGGTTAAAGTTTTTGTTGAAAATATCAAAATTGAGATTGAAGGATATATAAAAACGATGGAAAAGGCCATTGAAATAATTAATGAAACAGATGGCTTAGAACCTTATTTAGATAGCTTCACAAGTGAATTAAGTGACATAAGAAATATTTATGAATCTAGTGGTAATGGACTGGAAAATATGTATAAGGCCTTATCAACCATAGTTTTTAGCAGGTTAAAGTCAATAAAAAAGGATCGAGTTTCAGATGAGGCTGCGCAAAGTAGTGTAAAAAAGATTAGGGATGATATTAAAAAGAAAATATCTGAATTAATAAATAACACATTTTCAGTACCACCAGAACAAATGTTAGATAATATTCAAGGTGCATATCCTTATATAAAAAAATTAACAGAAATTGTTTTAGAATTTAGTGATAGATTTAATAGACGGAAAAAAGAAAGAAACATATTAGATTTTAATGATTTGGAACATTTTTGTTTAAGGATATTAATTGACTATGATGAAGATAAAAATATAATTCCATCTGAAGTTGCTCAAAAATTTAAGGAATACTTTGATGAAGTACTTGTAGATGAATATCAAGATTCTAATAATGTGCAAGAAACAATAGTAAGTTTAGTTTCTAGGAAAGAAAGTGATAACCCTAATGTATTTATGGTTGGAGACGTTAAACAAAGTATATATAGATTTAGGCAAGCGAAGCCTGAACTTTTTATTGATAAATATAACACTTACGAAGTAAATAAAGGGAGTAACAGAAAAATTCAATTATATAAGAATTTTAGAAGTAGAAAAGAAATTATTGATGGAGTAAATTATATATTTAAAGAAATAATGTCTAAAACTGCTGGTGAACTAGAATATACAGATGAGGAAGCATTAAACTTAGGAGCAAGTTATGATACATCTAATAATGAGAATATAATCATTGGAGGGGCTATAGAGCTTAATATTGTAGATAAGAATTATGAAGAACCAGATGAGGAGGTTCTTTTAGATCAAGAGGAAGTAGATAGTGTTATTTTAGAGGGGAGGATTGTAGCAACAAGGATTAAAGAGTTGATGTCATTAAAGAGTGGGAATATATTTAAGGTTTTAGATAAGGAAACAGGACAATATAGGCCCTTAAGGTATAAAGACATAGTAATTCTCCTTAGAGCAACAAAAAAATGGTCTGAGAGCTTATTAGATGAATTAGGAGCAGAAGGGATTCCAGTGTATGCAGATACAGGCTCAGGATATTTTGAATCAATTGAAATTAGAACTATAATATCTCTTTTAAAGGTTATTGATAATCCAATGCAAGATGTTCCTATGATAGCGTTACTAAGATCACCAATTATGGGTTTTTCAGCAGAAGAATTAAGTGATGTTAGACTTGTAAGCAAAGATAATTATTTTTATGAAAACATAAAATATATAGGTGAAGAAGTTTATGAATTAAAAGAAGTGCTTTATTCTAAGGATTTAATAGATAAATGTAAGTATTTGATTGATTGTATTAATAAATGGAGAAAGAAATCAATTTATATGGCAATTGATGAATTTATATGGTACTTATATATGGATACAGCTTATTATGGATATGTTGGAGCTATGCCAAATGGAGTATTAAGACAGGCAAATTTAAAGATACTTTTTCAAAGAGCAAAGCAATTTGAAAAAACAAGTTTTAAAGGTTTATTTAATTTTATAAATTTTATAAATAAACTTACAAAGTCTTCAGGAGATATGGGAAGTGCTAAGATATTAGGAGAAAATGAAGATGTAGTAAGAATTATGAGTATTCATAAGAGTAAGGGATTAGAATTTCCAGTGGTTTTCTTATGTGGAACAGGGAAGAATTTTAATTTGATGGATTTAAATAAGAATATACTATATCATGATGAATTAGGATTTGGTCCTGATTTTATAGATTTAGAAAAAAGATTTAGTATTGGAACTTTAGCTAAGGAAGCAATAAAGAAGAAAATGAAAATTGAAACATTATCAGAAGAAATGAGAATACTTTATGTTGCAGGTACAAGAGCAAAGGAAAAGTTAATTATAACAGGTGCAGTTAGAAATACTCAAAAATCAATAGAAAAATGGATGAGTTCAGCATCATTAGATAGCAATCTTATTCTATCTTCAGAAGTTTTAAAGGGAAGATCATATTTAGATTGGTTAGGTATGGCTTTATGTCAACATAATGATGGTCTCAAGCTTAGAGAGGCTATTGGAGCTTCAAATGAAATGTCAAAGAGTGATGAATCTAAATGGGAAATAAATTTATGGAATAAAAGCGACTTGGTAAGTAGAGTAGATCTAGAAGAAACAATTTTAGAGGATAAAGACGCAGAAACTATAACTAGTACTGTTTCATTTGACGAAAGTATTCTTGAACAAGTAAATAATATATTGTCATATAAGTATCCACTAAAAGCATCAACTACACTTAAGAGCAATATTTCAGTATCAGATTTAAAGCGAAAAAATGTTGAAGAAAATTATGAAATTGAAAATATTTATAAGGAAAAAACTATAATTACCCCTAAGTTTATTCAAGAGAGGAAGGGATTAACTCCAGCTGAAAAAGGTACAGCAGTTCACTTTGTAATGAAAAAAATAGATTTTAATCGAGTTTCATCTATTCAAGAAATTGAAGAACAATTACAAGAATTATTTGAAGATGAATTTTTACTTAAAGAAGAATTAAATTCTATTAATCCATATAAAATATTGAATTTTTTCAAATCTAATTTAGGCATGAAAATGACTGAATTATATGATGATGGTAAAAAGATTTATAGAGAAGTACCATTTTATACTGAAATAAGTAGTTTAGAAATCGATAAAGAGCTAAATGATAAGTATAAGGAGGAGAAAGTCAGATTACAAGGAATAATTGACTGCTTCTTTGAATATGATGGAGATTTAATACTTTTAGATTATAAAACTGATTATGTAAAACAAGGAAATGAAGAGGAACTTAAAGAAAAATATAAGAAACAATTAGATTATTATAGTGATGCTATATTTAAGATGACAGGTAAAAAAATTAAATATAGATACTTATATTCATTTTCTTTGGAGAAAGAAATTATAATTAACTAAATAGTAGCTAATAAATCAAAAAAATAATAAGTTTTAAGCAAATAAGATACAAACCCAATTTATAAACAGAAATTATAAAGGGAAATAAATTAATGTATTTATTTATAAATATCATTGAAAGTTATTTCCCTTTATAATACAATATATTATTTTATTATTACCTTACTTCCTTTAGGTATGTTTGTATAAAGCCATTTTGCATCATCTATGGAAAGTCTAATACAGCCATGAGATGAGGGTTTATTCATTGTATAATCTAGAACTGTAGTTTTATCTTTAGCAAATGGAACTGAATGAAATAAAATGTCACCAGTAATTTGAGACCAATACTTACCACCTTGTTCATATTTATCTGAAAAAAACCAATCACCTTTTTCTTTTATGGAAAAGGATCCTGAAGGCGTATCTTCACCACTTATTCCAGTTGAACAAGGACAAGTTCTAACTAAATTCCAATTATCAGGCTTCCCTTTATAAATATAGGTTTTTTGATTTGCTAGGTTTACATGTATAAGATAAGAGGTAGTACTTTCTATATTTAAGGTGTTAATGTTAGTTGGTGATATATTAGTTGTTAATGCACGTGAAGAGGCTTCAGCAATAGCAGAATTAGCATCTAAGTATTCTTGTTGTTTTGCTTTTATATCTGTAACCTTTTGTTTTATATTAATGTCATTACCTAAAATATCCTTATTCTCTGAAATTTTAGATAGAGCTTCATTATAATAATCATTTCTAATTAACTTATCACAATAAGTTAGTATCTCTTCTTTAAATTTATTCTTTGAGTCCTTTAAATATATTAATGACTTTGGATAAACCAAGTCTAGTGTAGAAACCTTTTCCAAGTATGATATTGCCTGAAGATATTGTCCATTATCAAAATAATCTACGCCAGTAGTATAATTTTTGGTAGATTCTTGAATTAAGTCTATGGTAGTAGAAATATTATGTAGTTTATCATAGGATATAATATTATAACGGTATATTTCACTAAGTTGAATTAATGCATTTTCAGAAGAGATATTTTTATTTTGAAGATCTTCTGATAACGTATTAATTTTAGTAGTAAAGTATTGAGAAATATTCTTATCCATCATGAATAATTTAAATGGATTAAAATTTTGTTTAGTTAACAATAAATTGTTAGCCTCAGAGAATTTATATTCATTAAAATTTGTTTTAAAAGTATTAATGAAATTATTATAGTTGTAATATTCATAAACACTACTAGAACATATAAGTATGAATAATATGATTACACACAAAATTCTTCTAGATAGCTTCCTATTTTTTGTCCTATTATTATAAACTTTATTTATATTCAAAAAAGTGCCTCCTAGTCAAGTTACTAATAAAAGAGTAATTATATTAACCATAAATATATTTATGTTATATTGTAAAATATAATTAAATAATGAAAAGTTCTCTTTTATATATAATATTGACAATAAAAGCAAATCATAAACCTTGATATTTTAACTAATTTTAATATGTGTTAATATATTTTATAGAGACTATAGAACTAAAGAGTATTAAGCTGGAGGTATCATGGAATATAAAACTAACTTTTTAAAAAAAACTATAACGTCTATATATGATATAAAGGTATTTTCTAAATATGCCAAGGAAGGAATTTTTAGGTCAATTTCATATGCAATGTTACTTACATTAATGTTAGAGGGAATAAAGGGGATATTCAATGAATATAGTGTTAATGATTTTGAATTAAGGGCGTTTATTTCTAAAATTATTGTGAACTTTGGAATAGATTTTTTTGGGTTATTGTTTAATTGTTTAATTGTAGTTTCTATCGCATTACTATTTACAATATTTATGAAGATGATAGTTAAGTATATGGCATTATATTCATTAACTTTATATGTAGCTACTTTACCGTTAATAATTAAAATGATATTAGAAGCTGTTAATCCAAGTGTAAATTTTGATACTATGTTTATAATTGGAACATTGACTTATGTTATATTGGTATTAAAGTATATAAAAGAAGAAATAATAAAAAATTTAAGTTAGAAAAATTAGAACAATAATACTTAAAATATATCAATAAAATATAGAATGTGATTTGCAGAATAGTACAGTAATAATTATTATTAAGGTAGCAATCACATTCTATTTTTTGTAATTTATCAATATAATAAAGGGATATTAAAATTTATGTAATATAGAGTTGTTAGCTGAAAAAGAATGTGATATTATATAATAAGGATATGGTAAAAAAAGTAAAAAGGGGAGTTTGAAAATGGTTGATGTTTTGAAAGATAGTGAACATATGGGGATTAAGGTGGAGCTTTCTAAGTTATCGAAAGAAGAGTTAATTAATAAAATTATTAAGTTGTCAGAAGCTAAAAAAGCTCAAGAGGACTTTATTCTAAATATTTCTCATGACCTAAGATCACCATTAAATATAATTTTAAGTATTTTGCAATGCTATAAGGATGAATACAAAGAAATAGGAAAGATTAATCAATGTCAACAGCATGTAGAGAGTATAAAAAGAAATGGGTATAAAATATTAAAACTTATAAATAATCTAATAGATACTACAAAGTTAGAAAAAAAACATTATGATATTAAGCCAGAAAATTTAGATATAATCAATTTGATAGAATGGAATATAGCATCTATAGATAAATATGCTAAACAGAAAAACATATCATTAGTTTTTGATACAAATGTTGAGGAATGTGTTATGGCAATAGATCCAGAAGCAATAGATAGAATAGTTATGAATTTAATTTCCAATGCTATAAAGTTTTCGGAGTATGGAAGTAGTATATATATAAATACTTGGAAGAGTATTAATCAAATTATTATTTCAATAAGAGATGAGGGAATTGGAATACCTAAAGACGAACAAAAGACTATTTTTAATAGATTTATTCAATCATCAAAAAATAAACAGCATGAGAATTCTGGAAGTGGAATAGGGTTAGATCTAGTTAAGTGTTTAATTAAGGCGCATAATGGAAGTATAGAACTTAAAAGTGAAGAGGATCATGGTTCTGAGTTTATAATTAAATTACCAATAGAGATGCTAGAATATAATAAAATAATTAAGAGTAAATGCTTAAATACTAGAAATAAAGTAGAAATACTTGAGTTGGAGTTCTCAGATATTTATTTATAATAAATTATCATGTATATCATAAAATAAGTTATCTAAAAATAAAATTAATTAAATTATTTTTAGATAGCCTATTTTAATTAATAAGTAAGCTAAATAATATAAAAATTAATATTAAAGTTATTATAAACTTGATTATTGTAGTAGCTTGTGATAATATAAATTTGTTGTTAAAAATTAGTATGGAGTGTTAGTTAAACGGATATAACGTACCGCTACGGACGGTATATTGAGGGTTCGATTCCTTCACGCTCTGCCAGGTTGCAACGAAAAACGGCTTAACCGTGTGGGTTAAGCCGTTTTATATTTTCCGGAGGGGACAAAAAGGGGACAGTTTGAAATAAAAAATTTTTTAGATGATTTACTCGAAAATATCATCTAATAAATTTGCAGTATTGTTTTTCATGCTTTCCAAAACATGAGTATAAGTATTTAATGTCATTCTTATATCGGTATGCCCCAACCTTTCGGAAACAACCTTCACATTTTCACCACTAGAAATTAATATTGTGGCGTGGGTATGTCTTAACCCATGAAATGATATTTGACTAAGTTGTCTATATCCTTTTGGAATCTTTATATTTTCTTTCTCCATATCGTCAATTGATTTTTCATATTTAGCAATTTTTTTAGTAAAGTTCATTGATAAACTTCGAGGGGTATACCTTTGTCCAGTTTTATCAAGTACCACATAATCAAGGTCATTTGCATTTCTATTTGATTTAATTTCTTTTAAATGATTGATTAATACTTTTGGCATTGATATTATTCTATGACTTGATGATGTTTTTAAATCTGCCAACATTAGAATTTTAAGGCGTTTATCATGTATAAGCTGATTATTAATAGTAATAGTACTATTGTCTAAATCAACATCACACCAACGCAACCCACATAATTCTCCTATTCTTAACCCTGTCAATACATCTAAAAATATAGGAGTATACAAATAGTTATCTTTTATTTCTGATAAATAAAAGTTTATTTCCTCCTTGCTCCAGTATTTAATTTTTGGTTTTTCTAATTTTTGCTTTTGTATATCGGTGGGTATTTCATAAATTAATTTATTTGTTTTAGCATACTTTAAACACCCTGTTATAATATCCATAACTTTTTTAGCGGAAACCGCCTTTATTTTTTTTTCATTAATCAATTTATTATAAAATTCTTGCA
>Ga0224516_1000200_pt1 | contig 14895 bp, 18 predicted proteins | sample IRFST0metaG_FD_179884 | JGI IMG/M metagenome (GOLD analysis project Ga0224516, IMG submission 179884) | Peat soil microbial communities from Stordalen Mire, Sweden - IR.F.S.T0 | ecosystem: Environmental > Terrestrial > Soil > Wetlands > Peat | place: Sweden: Norrbotten County, Stordalen Mire... | reverse complement strand
TTGTAGTGCAGGGCGAGTACTCACAAATGGCATAACAATATATTCGGAGTACTACCTATTAAATATTGCTATGTTATTTTGGAAGCTAAACACTAGTGATGTTTGCGTGCGGGGGATGAGACCCCCACACATAGAGCCTATCGTTTTATCGTTGCTCTATAAGGAACATCTTGACCCAGAATTTCCCAACAATATGCAGCCCGGAAAAAATGAACTTCCTTGCGAGAAGTAGAACATAATCTCCCGGGCCAATATATGTTTGGGCATTCGACGCATATAAATTGAGTGGTATTCGGCTAAGTATGTAACATAAGATATAATGATATTTAGTAAAGTTTTTATATACGAAACCCCGATTGGGGTAAAACTTCCTTGCGATAGTAGTAGTACTGTATCAACGATAAAACGGGATCTGTCTGAGTCCTGTAGCTGTTGCTAGATTTGGATAGATAGTAGTAATTTAACCATTCAAAGGTGAGAAAAATGGCTAAGTTGAAAACTTTTAGGTTTGGAAAGCACGCGCCGAAACACGACTATCGAACGCTCCGTCTAAAAGACTACATCTCCAAGCTGGCACCGCCACCTGAGACCTACGACGTTCTGGCATCTGACGTGTACCCGAATTTGGGAATTTCAGATCCAACCCAGCTATTTCCGATTGACGGCAACGACGTCTACGGGGACTGTACAATTGCGGGTATATCCCATGCGATTACTGTCTATCGGGGAATGATCAGCCAGAACGTGATTCCGTCCTCCGACGATATTGTTAAGCTGTACTTCCACCTGACTGATGGGCAGGACACCGGCTTGAACGAGCTCGATGTTCTCAATTATTGGCGCCAGAACTCTTTCGAGGGAGACGAGATCATCGCCTACGCCAAGATCGACGTTACCAAACATGACCAAGTCATGCAGGCCATCAGCCTCTTCGGTGGTATCTACCTGGGGTTCCAGGTTCAGGTGAACGCCATCGATGATTTCAATAACGGAAACCCATGGACACCCGGAGACCTGACGAATGACGGCCACGCGGTTTACGCAACCGCCTACGACCAGAACTATGTGACCGTCCTGACGTGGGGCAACACCCAGCTGGGGACATGGGGTTGGTGGGATGAATGCGTAGACGAGGCTTATGCTATTATCTCTCCAGAGGCTGCTGATCCGAAATTTGCGCCGGGATTCGATCTCGATCAGCTGCTCGAAGACCTTCAAGACATTGCCCAAGGCGGTCTGCAGGAGAAACGCGAAACCATAAGAGAAAATCCAGAAATGATCGTGCGTGGCAAGGTGGCAAAAAACAGGATTAAATGATGTAAACTATGATGTGAGGAAGCTTTATGTCCGACGAACCAGAAATGGGGCAAGCTCAAAGAGGGACAATAGAAATCGATGTTTCTATGATACCTCGTATCGCCGAAGAGATGCATGTAATAAAATTGGCTCCCGTTAAGGCGCCCGAGCAATATATTCACGACGTCCTGAAAAAGGCGGCCCCTACAGCCGGGCGCTTGGAGAAAATGGAAAAACGCCCAGATGTGCTTGTGGCGCGCCATGAGGATCAGGTTATTGCCTATGCGGATGTCAAGAACGGTCATTATGAAGTCCACCCGTTATTCGACAAACTTAAGCCGACAGTGCTCAAAGAGGAACAAGCGGCCAAAGTAGCACTCACTTATTTCAGCCTCGAAGATATTCTTCCAAAGGATGACACTCGGTTTGTAGCCGGGCCCGCATCCCCTCTCTACGGTGCAACATTGGAACGTGGCGAGAAAGGCGCTGTAACCGAAAAGGCCGGTAGTCGGGGGGTCTATCTGTATTCTGTATCCGCCCTTCGCTATGTGGGCAAGTACCCAGTGTTCGGCCCAGGTTCAAGGGCGTCAATCTCGATCGGCGATAAGGAGACGATTGTTGGATTATCACGCCAGTGGAAGGCGGGGCGTATCGATCGCAAGATAAAGCCTTCTCTAAGCCCGGAGCAGATCGCCGCCGCCATACAGGAACAATTGGAACCATCCACAGCAAGAGGCAACGTTACTGTTAACACGGTGGAAGTGGGATACTATGACGGTAATCAGGACTTCATCCAGCCGGTGTATCGTTTCACCGCGACCATTCACAGTGAAGCCGCAAAAACTGACCCCCGGCAACGTCGTATAGACAGTCACGTCATCGGCTATATACCCATCGAAAAAGGGATAGAGCCTGTGCCTATTCTGTCCGCAACCCCAAAAGTCATGCCCGCAATGCCGACCGGCGAAGGGGTGCCGCCACTTCCTCGAGCGCCGGTAAAAGAAGATGATCCTACCGTAGGTCGCTATGTTGTACGCAACGACGATCCGAATTGGGTGGCGAATGCCAATGAATTCTGGAACGGTCTCACTGCCATTCCCTCGCTGGCACCCAACTTCACAAATGCTCAGTACTACTGGGCATATCCATATGAGTACACAACCAGCAAAAACGATTTTGTAAACAGCGTCAATGTTGCGCTTACGGAGGCCCATGGGGACTGGTGGCTCTTTACAACATTGCAAAACTGCTGCGACGTGGTTGACATCAACACGATCCCAGGCGGGTATGGGACTAGTGCTGGAGGAAATCTGTGTTTCTGGGCCATTCACTCCTGTGAAGTAGTCCCCGCCCCGGAGGATACGGCCAATTGGCCAAATCCCTGGTGGAATATTTTCAAGGGGCTGCATGCTGTTGTCGGGTATCGTACGATCATGTACATTGACGACGATGTGGGATACCCATTCGGCTATAACCTTGCTATCGGCATTCCGTTTGTGAGCGCTTGGTTTTCCGCCGTGCAAGGCTCATCGGCATACGCCTCTGGTCCGAGATGGTACTGCCATGGTGCAAATAAGCTCATGGGGCGCGCATGTGCAATAGTCGTCTGCGGTCATGAAAACGACAACATATATGACACGCAGGTCTTAGCGCCGGCAAATTGCCTAAATGTATACTGGTACCAGGGTTAATATCGGCAGGAGGTTAGAATAGAGACATTAAAATTTGCATAATTAAAGATGCTGAAGGCAAATAAGGCGATATTTATGCATCGATAGCTAGTGCCAAATTGGGTTTGACGCTAGAGCTGAAAAGATCTGTTAACAAATTAGGAGAAATTCAGTATGAGCGTAGAAGTCGATTTCATCCGGTGGGGAACCATTTATCTTGGGCCAAGTCAAGAGACCTGGTGGTGGTTCACCTGGATTTTCGATGGGAATTATTGGTCGAGGATGAGTGCCGTTCCAATGGCAGGCTCTCCTGACGGATCGAGCATTCAGATAGTTGAAGAATGGGCGACCCCGGGAACCCTCCATGTCCACTTTAAGAACAATGGAACCCAAGGAGTATTATTCCAGCCAACAGTTATCGTGGCGCCAAGCAGATATTAAGGAGGTAGCGATATGAAGGCTCATGTATTATATGATACTCAGGGTAAAATTATTTCAGCAGGATTTCCTCTGCCCCTAACCTTCGATATCTTGAGTCCTAGGTTCGGCCCAAAGCCAAGTGAGGGTCAGTATGCCGCCATTCTTGATGTGCCAGAAGAGCTCGGCACAATGGACCTTGTAGAACTAGCTCAAAGGTTGCAGGTTGATACCAAAGGAAAACCTCACAAACTCATTCTAACTAGCAAGTAACCGAGTGGTATAGTTTTATTTTTTAATCTGGAGTGATCTATATAAAAGGTGGTTAGAGATGGTAGTTAGTAAAGATCTTAAATCCATCGCGGGAAGCGAACGCGATCTTGTAAAAAATGCCAAGGCCATTGGCACACCTGACCCAAATGAAGTTGTAGAAGTAACTGTTGTTCTACGCTCAAAGGGAGCAGGTACTCAGACTTCGTCAATCAGAGAGATGAGCACTCAGCCGCTGAAGGAGCGCAAATATTTAAGCCGCGAGGAGCTCGCTACGGCCAATGCACTAAATCCCGATGATCTTGCCAAGATAGAAGAATTCGCCCATGAGCATGGCTTGACCATCGTTAAAGTAAATCCTGAAAGCAGCAGCATATCCCTATCAGGCACCGTAACTCAGCTCAGTGAGGCATTTGGCACCAAGCTATCGATGTATGATAGCCCAACTGGTAAGTACAGAGGGCGTGTTGGTCCGGTCCAAGTGCCTGCCGATCTGGCCCCAATCATCGTTGGTGTCTTCGGGCTAGATGATCGTCATGTGTTCAGGCCCCATTCGGTTCGCCTTGAAACGCAAGGAGCGATTGTAAAGGCCAGGGCCGTGTCGGTTTCTTATACTCCGCCCCAGTTAGCAAAGCTTTACGACTTCCCAACTGGGTTGGATGGAAGTAACGAGTGCATAGGACTCATAGAACTAGACCCCTGTGGTTACAAAGCTAAGGATCTTCAAGCATATTTCAGGGAGCTTAAAATAACTCAACCCAAGGTCACCGCAATCTCAGTCGATGGTGGACGCAACCAACCTGGAAACGAGGCAGACGGAGAAGTAGTCCTTGATATAGAAGTAGCTGGAGCCATAGCACCTAAGGCGAAGATTGCCGTTTATTTCGCTCCCAACACAGACAAAGGGTTCATTGATGCCATCAACAATGCTGTTCACGATAAGAACAACAAGCCAACGGTGATATCAGTAAGCTGGGGTGCAGCAGAGAATGAATGGACATCTCAGGCCATGCAAGCCATGGACCAAGCATTCCAGGCAGCTGCTACTATGGGCGTTACAGTCTTTTGTGCAGCTGGGGATGACGGTTCGAGGGATAATGAGAACGATAACCTAGCTAACGTGGACTTCCCAGCATCAAGTCCAAATGTCACAGGCTGTGGCGGCACAAGGCTTGAAACTTCAGGCACCCCCCCCCGACAGATCTTAATCGAGACCGTATGGAACGCAACCGGTGGAGGTATAAGCGATTTCTTCCCATTACCCAGCTGGCAATCAAACGCTCATGTCCCTCCATCGGCCAATCCTGGCAGTAAAGTAGGAAGAGGTGTACCAGACGTAGCCGGAGATGCAGATCCCAATACGGGTTACATCATACTGCTCAATGGACAGAATGATGTTTTCGGCGGAACTAGCGCGGTAGCTCCCCTTTGGGCCGGCCTGATAGCCCTCATCAACCAAAAGCTCGGAAAGCCTGTTGGCTATCTGAACCCTCTGCTCTACAACCAGCTAGCTAAATCTGGCGCATTGCGTGATATAACCGTTGGCAACAATGGGGCTTACCATGCCGGACCGGGCTGGGATCCCTGCACTGGTTGTGGCGTACCTGACGGAACCAAGTTGCTGCAAGCTCTAAGCAACCTTTGATGACTGTAGTGGCGGTCGATCAGGCGATTAGTCTGATCGAACCGAACTTTATTTATTTACAGGTTTTCTCCCCAAATCATAAGGATCCTATTATGAGAGATTGTGACCTCATACATCTTCTTAAGAACGATCTCGAGCATCCTCGCGCCGAACCTGAATCGCAAGTGAGCATCCTTTATCATCTGAGCCTCCTTTTCGTCGTAAGGCTTCTTTGGACGACCGACACCTTTGCCATTTATTGGTTCGCGTCTATGATCTTTGTAATACTTCCAGAGCTGCTCGACACGTCTGCTGGATATGGCCAAATCCTTTGCTATATCCTTAGATGGAACTCCATCCAGCTTCTGGCGAATGATCCGATGGACCTTTCGCCTATTCAACTTCATGTCCTGAGCTAAACGTTCAGGACTAAACTGGCTGCGAAATAATTTCGGGACTCTACAATATTCCCGTGCGGGGGATGAGATTCTGACACATCTTTTAATTGGTAACATAATTATACATGAAGAACACATCAGAAATTCCATTGGGAGGGAGATCGACCACGAGACACATAATCGTTTTTGCAGTGAGACAAGCTGGTGGAGAAGGAGTCTGGAAGCGGAAATGTAATTACAGAAAAAACGGAGCTTGAAGCTGAGAGACAAATTAATAGTGGTTGCGGACTCAATATAAACGTTCCACCATACTTCCCGGCATGGGTTGGATTATTTCTTAATAATCTTGGCCCATTTAGTCCAAATCAAATTGGATGGTCAACGGGAGTTGGACCAATGGATTACATCAACTTTACCAAGGAAGCTGAGTTCGAGTACATGTCCGTCTCTTATCAGACAGGTACCTATGACCAGAAGTGGATCGAAAAACTCTGTGTACAAAATTATGTAATAGGAACAGTCCTCACAGAAATGTATACACATGCCGAGCATCTACAGAAAAGCACAGAGGTTAAGACAAGAGAATACGACCCCAGGATTCCTAATCTTTCCTATTTAATAGGTTATTCTCCAACAAACGTGAAGGTAGGTCAATACCCACCATATCCCTGCTGCACAGGTGTTCTCGAGGCTAACCTCAACTCTAACATGATCGGCGTTGCTCACATTGGGTGGATATCCAGGGACCCGGCCACGAACGTCAAGGGACGCCACAATGAGTGGGGCAGAAGCGTTGAGGACCTGACAGGAGTCTTCTCCATCGAGAAGTTCATCCAGCTATGGGGCAACAGCACCTGTGGTTCCATCAGTGTTGATTGGCTGCCGTGCGTGTGAATCAGAGTAATCCCCACATCCCTTTTTTGCGTCTAAACTAGGTTCGAGTACATATAACCTACAAGGCATTCCTTTCATCTTTCGCTATTCCCAACCCAGGTAGATTATTATAAAGGCGGAGTTGGGTTCAAACTCCCTGCCTTTGCGCTTCCGATTCTGGTTCTTCTTTTCGGTTCGGCTGATATCGAAAAACCGATAACGGGCAATTGTCGATAAAACGTTCCATAGTGTACTGGAATGACCAGTTAGCCAGAAGAGCATTTAGGCCGTTTTTGCAAGGTGTATAACTAGATAGAGACAAATATTGGGTTAGGTACGTGTATCTATCCTTTTCCTAAATCTACACTCAACCTGAATCTCCTCATTTTTATCAATAAAATTTAAATATTGCCTTTATACAATATATTAGTAAATACGTCTTCTTGGAACAGATGCGAAGCACATTAGGTGGGGAATTATCGTTTGCGCTGGGCAGGTCGAGGAGGGATTCCATGAACCACGAAGAAGTTCTGGCAGTTCTTCCTGATAGCAAGGATGAGGCCAAATCTATCAAGGAGATAGCCCAGGCAATGGGGCTGGAAATCACCTCCTATGTGGACTGGGTAAGGGCAGAGCGGCGATTGGTCAGGGCTTTGGGAGCTTTGACTAAGTGGGGCTGGGTTGCCTGTGACAATAGACAGAAAGAGGAAGGCCACAAGTTCTGGTACAACGCCTACTGGAAGACTGAGCTAGCAAAGGAATAGGCATTCTAGCAATCTATAGAACCTTTACCACGAAATGGTTCTTATAGGAACGTTATCAGTAACCTATATATCCTCAAAAGTAAGAGCCAGCACACGCATTTTCGAACTGGAGGGATCTTTTATGGCCGAGAAAGAAGCAAGAAATTTTGCCCTCAGAGACGCAAAGGGCAACGAGATTGGGGTCTTCACTGGAAAGCAGCCAAGGCAGGCAGCGTTAAAAGCGGCTAACAGGGGTGTAACGGATATCCGACTAAGGGAGCGAGGAACAAAGAAGGTGCATATCTTTACTGGAGAGCGGAAACAGATAAAGAAGCCCAAGAACGCTCCGGCCTGGATGCCTGCAAAAATCTGGAAACCCTTTGTCAAGAAGGTCGGCCCCGAGAAGCTTGATGATCTTTAATTGGGAAGTATATATTTAATTTTTTTGCAACTTTGTTTTTAGATTTTACCCATTCATAGGCACTTATTGAATGTTATATCCTACACGCAACGCCCGAAATCTGTGCACCCAGAGTAATAGCAATAGCAGCCCTCAAGGAGGAAGCAGATGAATACACCTTGCGCATTTTGTGGCGGCAACGATTGGACAGAAATCGACTCCAAAAAAGTGCACTGCCTTAAGTGCGGTGCAAATCGATTTCTTTCGCAGGCGCTACCAAAGAAGCCAAAGAAAGCAAAGACTGAAGAAAAACCTACATCTGTCGTATCGGACAGCGATATAGACCGCGACTCAAATGGAGACCAATGACGAGCCTACTCGTGCAGTCCATGCGCGATCGCGTCCTTTGGATGTTGGCTGACAGCGACGGCAATATGGAACGGAGCAGCTTGAGAAGGCGCGTTGGCTGGAAATATTCGATTCTGGACCCCGTTTTAGAAGAGCTGGAAAAGGAAGGCAAGATTAAGATCGCTGTTGGGAAGCAGGGTGGCTATATATCGCTAAAAAGATGATTTTCATAAATCCTAGAAAATTAATTTCTACAAGGCCCATATAGCCCGGTTCTCTTCCTTCGATGAATCGTAGGACCCAGCTAAAGAGGTCGCAAGATGTCGTTGTTGCTTTCTTATGTAACTTAGCTATAAGAATAGAACCAATCAAGTTACATAAGAAATGTGTTACTGCGTGCGGTATGGTACCACTAATAAAGATTGAAACAAAATTTTGATTAGTATAGCATTAAAACAATTCTTTTTGAAAGAGCAATTGGTAGATATTGTGTTACTCGCTAAGCGATCGTTACATTGTTTTAAATTTTTATACTGTAAAACAATTCCAATTTCTCGGCTGTTCTGTGGTTAACAGTGTGCTATTTCAGCCTTGTTAGATTTTGAGATATTATCGCTATGTTCTGCCATTGATTAGCACAAATGTCTAATTTACATAAGGGTGTTTACTGCTCTGGTATCCATCCAAGCTTTCTTTCTATGATGGCCTCAGCGTTCTCCGTGAGGATCACACGTTATGCCTTATGCCTTCCTGTTTTGGCTATAACATGTGGGTCGCTGATCTTCCGGGCCTCGGCTCGGATTCTGTAGCCATGAATGGAGTCTCCGACCTCGTAATAGTCCATCAAAGCACCGCCAAACGCCCCTCTCGCTTCAGCTCATCTACGATCTGGCATATCAATTTATAATCAAGCTCAAGATCTTCCTCGATCTCGGAGGGATACGCTTCGCCTCTCTCCTGGAAGTATCCCATAACTTCCTTTTTGGCGGTTAAATAGTCTACATCACGGTATTTTATGGTCTTGATAGCCGCGAGCTTATCCCTAACAGCGTCCCTCACAAAGTCCGAGGTGTTCAAGTAAACACCGGAGGCAACTAAATTCTTGATCTGCTCAAGTTCTATGGCAGAAACCTTTGAGCCGATGACATGCCCTTCAGATCTGGCAGTATCCATCATGTGTTTTAAGCAGGTTAAACGGATTAAAAAGGATTTCGATTATCTGCTACAAGAAAAAAGAAGGTCGTGTTACATAAGAAATTCCAGGCTTGAAATAAAGATAAAAAATAATTATTATATATTAATATATTAAATATAATCAAAAACGATAACTATGCCCATGTACGCGGGGTACTTATTCCCTGTAATCCGCAAAACAAAAGCTCGCGCCGAAAATCCTACCGAGATAAGCGAAGGAATTCAAAGAAGCAATAGCTGGCCGGATCTCAGCCAGTTGCTGAAGTACCGGGAGTCCTCAGTTGATGTCTATTAATTTTACGGCAAAAAGATATTTATAATAGTAAACAACAAAGGTGCTTGAAATGTTGAACCTTTCTACCCGATTTCAACTAACTCTTGGTAGGCATCCGTCAAGACAACAGCTCGCAGGATAGAGCCTCAAGGGATGATTCTCTGTCTGGAAACATGAAAGCCATCCTCGTAGTTCTCGGCAGCTCAGTGGCCCTCTTCTGGCCCGGCGCTCTTACTTTTGGCTTTCCCGGAGTGATGGCACCGGTATGGCAAGAAATGTTTCACGTCGGGCGTGGAGCAACCGGAATTACCATTTTTTTCATGTCGTTGGCCGTGGGGGTCTTCATGTTCCTGGTGGGGCACTGGCAGGAACGTTACGGCACAAGGAAGATGATCACCCTGGGGATTATCATCACATCTTTTGCCTCGGTCGTCGTCGCTTATGCCTCCTCGATTTATGCCGTCTACGCCTGGGCCTTTCTCAATGGGCTTGCCTCTAGCTTCGTCTACATCCCGACATTGACCCTCGTTCAATGGTGGTACCCGGAGAAGAAAGGAGTGGTCTCAGGCATTGTCAGCATGGTCTTCGGGCTATCGGCGGCCATTATGTCACCGCTGTTTGGAAAGATGCTTGTCTCCCTTGGATACGTGTCTATGAACCTCGTCATTGCGGTTCTGACTTTGACGATCGGCCTGGCTGGCGCCTACTTTGCCCGTGCTCCTGATTCATCGGAGAATCCGGCCTCGTATTCTGCGATGACGAACCGATATTCAGGAAAGAAACCTAAAAGCTCAGGTAGACAGGAGAGGTCACCGGATAGATCCCTGACCGTCCTGGAGAGCTTGCACACCCGGAGTTTCTGGTTTCTATGGATAACCTGGGCTTTCGCTGGAGCAGCCGGAGTCTCCATGATCATCCTCTCTACCGAATACGGACTCTCCAAGGGGTTTTCTCTGGAATCGGCAATTCTCCTCCTGACCTCCTTCAACCTGACCAACGGCACGAGCCGTCTCATAAGCGGATACTTCTCCGACAAGATCGGCCGAAACCGCATCATGAGCATGGCCTTCATGGCTGCAGGCCTCGCTTATTTCACCCTTCCCTGGGCTGACAGCCTGGCAGCGTGTGCTTTTCTGGCGGCGGTGGTGGGATTTTCCTTCGGCACCCTTTTTTCCGTCTCCGCTCCGTTGGTGGCCGACTGCTTCGGCCTCGAGCACTTTGGGGCCGTATTTGGGCTGACCTTTGCGGCCTACGGCTTCATCGCCGGGCCGATTGGCCCGACGCTGAGCGGCTACCTGCTCGATGTGACCGGAGGCAACTTCTCTCTGGTCTTTCTCTACTTGGGCGTATTCTGCATCCTGTCCGGGGTTTGCATAAGGTTTGTTAGACGACCAAGTCTGTCGTAATGGATGACGAAAGCTCTAATCGAAAATGATGATTACGCCCACGTATGCGTAGTACCTAATACCGGTTCGAAAAGTACCTGGTATATGTGCTCTGCTAGCAGTCCAGGCGGAGAGAATGAAAAGGAGGGAGGGGAAAGTCGATCCACGGAAGGAGGGGAAAAACTCGTATCGTATCGACTTTCGCCCGATTCCATATAGGCAATTGTCGAATAAATCATTTTGGCTTATGTGAGGACTATGTAACCGAAAGCGATCCTACACGGAAACCTACACGGAAAAGTTCTATGACATTATTGATTGATATTCTCTAAAGTGTCATAGAACCATCTAGGCAGGACACCAGAAAAGCTATACCTGATAGTAAGACTATCAAGAACTATCATATCCTATCAGAGACTATCAAAGGGCAGGGAGGGGATAGGACTTGAAGAGGATCTACGCTGAGCCAGACGAACAGCTAATGGAAGAGATCTCTAAATATGTAGATGATAAGAGCATAAACAGGCATCAGCTAATCCTGAAAGCTCTTGATAGTTTTCTGCATCAAAGTGGATCAGAGCCTGATAGTCTTAGGATCGAACTTGATAGCCTTAAGAAAGAGCTTGATAGTCTAAGATCCAATCGTGATAGCCTAATGTCTGATATGGAGGGAAAGAGGTCAGAGATTGATAGCCTCAAGATAGAGCTAGATAGTCTCAGGGACGCCCTTGATAGTCAGACTATCAAAATGAACCAGATGACTATCAAGGTTGATAGCCTAAACGGTGAGCTGAAGCAGGCTGAGATAGCCCATGATAGTCTCAAGAAAGACCTGTCACATGCTAACGATATCATAAAGCTGAAAGATCAGGATATAGGCTTTCTGCAGGCTTCATACCATGAGCTAATTCAACGGCTGACACCACAGCTCCCACCTAGCCAGGAAGAGGCCAAAAAGAAAGGCTGGTGGAAATTCTGGAAATGACAACCCATTCACAGTCTCCACGTGATCGTGTCCTCTGGACACTGGCCGCCCACGGCGGAAAGATGGAGCAGAGCAGATTAAGGAGATGCATGGGAGTGGAATATGCACTTCTGAACCCTATCCTCGACGAGCTGATGAAGGAAGGCAAGATTCGGATATCAGATGAGACGATATCCCTCGCTGTTCGCTAAGAGCTTATTCTTGCTAGAGCGAATAATTTTGATCTGGAAGGAGAAGAGTCGGCCTTTGCTATTTTCATAAAGCCGACAGAATTAATTTTTTAAATGACCTTTAAGGCCCTTAATACCTTCTTCGATGAATCATTAGGGCCTAGTCACGGAAGGCTTGACGGCTTTGGGATGGATCGGCAAGGCTGGAGAAGCTAGGATTAGATGAGACAAGCGAAAATGCACAAGCATTGGCTCGGTTCAGGTCTGAACCTGTCCTGAATTACAGCCATGACAATGATAAGAGGTATTGATGTTCTCCTCTTTTAGGGGTAAATCTTGCTCCTCTTGTGCCTGTTTCATCTCGCCGCCAGAGAACCACAACGGAAGAGCAGACATCGGCTATTGTCCTGGCCTCGGCAAAATCAACGAACGGTCCTGTTGTAGTGCATGGCAGGCAATACCGGAGGAAGCTTAACTATGTCCACAGGCGTAAGGTGCTTACGGGAATAGTGGCTCTGCAGCTCATTAATACGGCTATGCTTGCCGGTATTTTCTATATCTTCTCCCGAGGGGGGTTGGTGGTGATGGCTCCGAATTGTGCAGCCTGTCAGGACTGTAAATGTCCTAAATATCTCGATTTGATCCTGTGGGGCATTGTGGCCGAGCGGTGCAGATGGGAGGCGGTAGGCCATGTACGCCATAGGCAGGCAATAGCCGCCAGGCAAGCTTTTTTAGGCACAATCACACTTCGATTTATTAAACTTTATATGCATATAGCTTATTACATTTTGGTATTTTGATACCAAAAGCTTTTTATTCAATGGTACCATATCAGGTCCATGGAGACAGTCTTACCCCCATACTCCCTTTATAAGGCTGGCTCCAGTAATCCCTTCTCCCGCTCGCGTAGTTCTACGGCAACGGGGATATAAGCGGATGATCCTTGTTTTTTAAAGTTGAGGATCTGGCGCTAGATGCTTTTCGTGCGCAATAGAACCATATGTGTAATTTCTATGCTCTTCTCTCAATCCTGCACACATAAGGCCATTGGCGGCGATGATCCAATAATTTTTAAGTCAGTACGTCACATAGAGGTAGACATGGCAAAATAGAGCATCAAGCAGCCGGTATAAGAAGAACGTGAAATCATGAGCGAAGCCAGAGACAGAAAAATGAAACTAAAGCGCAAACTCGATGAAGAGAAGGCCAATTGAGTTTAGACTTTGGAAACATCACAGTATTGGTGGATCTTGAAAAACCGCACGGCACAATACCAGAATGGAGCATGACTAATAACACTACTCCGCGATTGAATACAACTACCCCAAATTTCACGTTAGGTAATGATTTCGTGTTCGGTGATATGTCACTCGAAAAACCCATATGGAATAAGGACCGACAAAAGATGCCCCCCCCGCCTTTCCGGCAGTCCCAGCCACCAGACGACATTAGTGCATGGCATCCAATGCAATAAGCTGTCAGGCAAGCTGAAGATCTGGCGGCAATCTTTTTTAACGTGGGGCTACTACTACCATTGGCCGGGCTCTGGTCTCACCCCCTATATTCAAGGCCGTTCCTGGCCATCACTTATCGAATAGTTCTTTGACACTCTACTAGCGTTTGGTGAAAATGTCATAGAAAGCAATCATGAATCCCTGATTCGCACCAAAAACTATGAAAACAGTAGCCGCTGATTGTAGTTGATATGGGTAGTGAAGGCTGCTAAATAGTTCGGGACTGGGATCCCGTCATAGAAAGTAGCCAGACCTCTTGAGCACCTAAATGCGTCGCTGGACGCGAATGGCAATCCACCGCAAGCAATACCATTACCAATGTGATTTTCTTCATCATTTCCATTCACCTCGAGTTACTAGCTCTCTACAAACGATTGAAACTAGTTGATGCTAATTCGTTATAAACTCTGGCATAAATGCTTATAGGAAGACTGAGCTAGTAGAATCGGCATAGTTCTATTTATAGGTAGATATTCTACTTACATAATTATAACCTCTTGTTAATCCATCGGGAAGGCTAGGAAGCCGAAGGCTGACTAACTTGGCAAATCTTTCGAAAGATGTATAATCAGTAACTGTGATAGATGATAATTATGTGGGATGACTCCACCGAACGCAAGCGAAGTGACTATGATCTCCGAGTATCAGAAACACATTACAGAAGGCTCTTTGAAACTGCTCAAGATGGCATATTGCTCCTAGACGCAGATTCGGGGCAAATAACCGATGTGAATCCGTTCTTGATCGATCTAATGGGATTTTCTAAAGGGGAGCTTCTGAACAAGAAACTATGGGATATTGGTTTTTTCAAGGACGATGAAAAATCAAGGGTTCTCTTTTCAAAGCTTCAAAACAAAAAATATGTTCGCTACGAGGATTTGCCACTTGAAACAAAAGATGGTCGGTCTATAGATGTGGAGTTCGTAAGCAATGTCTATCCAGTTGACGGCAAGAACGTAATCCAGTGCAATGTACGTGACATCTCTGAACGCAGGCGGCAAGACTATGATCTCCGAGTATCAGAAACACGTTACAGAAGGCTCTTTGAAACTGCTCAAGATGGCATATTGCTCCTAGACGCAGATTCGGGACAAGTAACCGATGTGAATCCGTTCTTAATCGATCTAGTGGGATTTTCTAAAGAGGTGCTTCTGAACAAGAAACTATGGGATATTGGTTTTTTCAAGGACGATGAAAAATCAAGGGATCTCTTTTCAAAGCTTCAAAACAAAAAATATGTTCGCTACGAGGATTTGCCACTTGAAACAAAAGATGGTCGGTCTATAGATGTGGAGTTCGTAAGCAATGTCTATCCAGTTGACGGCAAGAACGTA
>Ga0224516_1000199_pt1 | contig 14915 bp, 11 predicted proteins | sample IRFST0metaG_FD_179884 | JGI IMG/M metagenome (GOLD analysis project Ga0224516, IMG submission 179884) | Peat soil microbial communities from Stordalen Mire, Sweden - IR.F.S.T0 | ecosystem: Environmental > Terrestrial > Soil > Wetlands > Peat | place: Sweden: Norrbotten County, Stordalen Mire... | reverse complement strand
GGATTTATTAATGAAAGACTACTAGGATTAAATGTTCCTTTAATAAAAATATTTTTAAGACCTAAAAAGTCTCTATTAACTCTAAAGTACCACAAATCAGCTATTATAAGAATACTGAACAAGGTATTTAGGATTATATAAAATATAGTTTGTTTGTTATTAGATAATATATATCCAAAGGAAAAAAGTAAAAATACAAAACCTAAATAGACTATTGAAAATGAAAGTGTTTTCATTAAACTTGTACCAAAGTTGCTGGAAGCCATATGTATAAGAATCATAAATAATATATTTTTTAGCAACATGTCTAGTACTGTAATAAAACGAAGCTTAGTGATTGGGCTTTTTATTAATTTATTTTTTAAGGTTGCAATGTAATGTATAAAATTAGCCATAAATAGTTTTAAAGCTTTCATAAATTATTTTCCTTTCCAATAAAGATAAAGTTTAATTTGGGGTTTGTTATTTATTTGATTGTGCCTTATCTGATGCTATTGCAGTAAGTGGCAAAATTGCAAAGACAAAGTTAATTATAAATGAATATCTAGCTTGTGATTCAAAAATCAAGAAGGTTACTCCATAGCCACATAAAATTATATAGAATAAATTAATGATTCTATTATCTAAATATTCGTTCTTATTAAAAAGTCCTTTTATAATGAGCAATAAAAGTATTGCGTAAACCAATTGGTACCAGAGGATTCCGTTGCTTGCAATGTCTAGTTTGATTTCATTTTTAGGAATATCTATTTGAGCCCAATAAGCACCTGAATTGTCACCGTTACACCATTGAGAACCAAATTTTTTTATAAAAAATCTAGCAAGGTCTAAAGGTGGTTCGGTTATATATCTATTAATTATTCGTTCTTTAGAAGCCTTTTCCAAAGCAGCTCTATCTTCTAAGAGATTAGCAATAAATTCAGCATCTTCTGGATTCCAACTACCACCACTTTCTATATTACTACCCCTTACAGCAGAAGTAATATTTGGCTCACTTCCGTTCCAAAGGTTTCTATCAGTAATGTTACTTGATAGAAGAATATTTGAAAAAATAATAAAAAGCATAACAAAGGGTAATAACACAAACGCCATATTTCTAAGTTTTACTTTTATTTTCTCATTACAGTAAATTAGTATATACATTAAATAAGCTATTATTACTATATAGGCAACCATTCTAAATAAATGTCCCACAGATAATAATAATCCAGATAGAAGCAGGTATAGTGAATTTTTTTTATTGTTTACAACTAAAATGAAACAATATATACTAGCTAAATAAAAGGGTATGGCCACATTTTCTGTACAATATACAGGAACATAAAGAATAGATGAAGGTAAAATAGCCATAAAAAATGCACCTAATAAAGTTCTTTTATAATCTTTAAATATTGAATTACATATAAGATAAACAAAAATAATTGATGATGTTGACAATAAAACATTGAGCATTTTTACTACAAACAATGTTTTATCTCCCAAAAATCTAATTATTTGAGAAAGAAACAAAGCATAGGTTGTCATATGAGGAAATCTTGCAAAGTATCCAAGTCCCTTAAATGGACTAGTATCGCCTTCTAATAAAGAATTTGCGGCATCGAACATAGCTTTAAAATCTGAAACAGGAAAACTATTTGTTATAAGAGCCCAAATTAATCTAAGAATGAAACCAGTAAATAGAATAAAATAAAATAAGTTTTTCTTATTAATTTTTTTATGAATTCCATAAACTAAGCCGCTTGTTAAAGCAATGTAAATGATTAATAAAACAATATTTTCTATTGTAATCCTATATTGGTTATACAACTTCATATAAAATATACCTGTTCCTATTACAATTGGAAACAGAATAATAAGAGAGTATACAACAAATTTAGTGAATCGTATTCCAAACAAATTTAAGTCTTTTGAACTTGTCCTTGCATTTGAATAAGACGTGTTTTTAGCCATAATTAATAAATCTCCTTAATATGATAATTACTCATTATTGAGCAGGACTAAGTCATTATAATACAAGGAATATTATAATACAAAAATGTAAGAATACATAGAGTATGATTATTAAATTTATGTGACCAAAAGCAATAAGGTATATTAAAGAAAATAGACAAGCATACTAACTTGTTATTTATTTTAATATGCCTTATCATAAATAAAACAAATTTTCAGAAAATTAAGAAAATAAGAAGGATTTCATAAATATAAATAGAATTATTAATTATACCGTTAAGCAGTACATACAATATATTAATAACGTAGATAAAAAATCCAAGGAAACTGTATTCTAACTTTCTAAAAGTGGACTTATATCTAGTATAGTATTATGAGATGAAAGGCAGGTGAAAGCCAGCTTCTAAGGTGACTTAAGGGTTTGGCAGAGTTGATGAAAGATTATAGTATTAAAAATTTAAGAAATGTAGGATTAATGGGACATAATGGAACAGGAAAAACTTCTTTAGCAGAAAGTATTTTGTATTATTCAAAAATAACTGATAGACTAGGAAAAATTGAAGATGGGACTACTGTATTGGATTTTGATACAGAAGAGAAGAAAAGACAATTTTCTATTGCACTTTCAGTAGCTCCAATTGAATTAGATCATGTTAAAATAAATCTCATAGATATCCCAGGTTACGCCGATTTTCAAGGTGAATGTATTGAAGGAATGAGAGCTGTAGATGTAGGGATGATAGTTGTTAGTGGAGTTTCAGGAATAAAGGCAGGAACTGAAAGAGCATGGGAATATTGCAATAAGATTAAATTACCTAGAACTATTTTTATAAATAAATTAGATAGAGAAAATGCGAACTTTGACAAGGTATTAGCTTCCATTAAAGAACAATTTGGAATAAGTGTAGTTCCAATTCAATACCCAATAGGACAAGAAGACAATTTTAAGGGAGTTATAAATATTATATCTAAGCAAGCTAGAATATATGATGTTAGAACAAAGAAGATAGAGATATTAGATATACCTGAAGAATTAATGGATGAAGTTGAAAAATGTAAAAAAATGATTATGGAAGCTGTAGCAGAAACAGATGAAGCTTTACTTGATAAGTATTTTAATGAAGGTGAATTAAGTGATGAAGAAATATATAAAGGGTTAATAAGCGGATGTGCTAGTGGAGATATTGCACCAGTTATGTGTGGAAGTGCAACTAAGATCATAGGAATGGATTCTTTGATAGACGATATAGTGGAATGTTTTCCATCACCAGAATATGCAATTCCTCAAAAGGCTTTAGATGTTATAAAAAATGAAGAGGTTTTCATAAGTCTTGATCAAGAGAAGCCTTTTTCAGCATTGGTATTTAAAACTATTGCAGATCCATTTGTAGGTAAGATATCATTCTTTAGAGTTATGACAGGAGAAGCAAAGGATGATATGACAGTATTAAATGTTAATAAAGACAAGACAGAAAAACTTTCTCATATTTGTTTTATTAGAGGTAAGACACAAATACCAACTAAAAAGATTATTGCAGGGGATATAGGAGCAATTTCTAAGTTGCAATACACAAGTACAGGAGATACTTTAGCTAGTCCAGATTTTAAGATTATGTATGATAAAATGAATTTTCCAAAAGCAGTTTGTTCTATGGCTGTAATACCACAAGCTAAAGGTGATGAAGAGAAAATATCTCAAGCTTTAAATAAGTTAAAAGAAGAAGATCCTGTTTTTGAAATATCTAGAGATATGGAAAATGCAGAAATTATTATCTCAGGACTAGGAGAAACTCATATTAACATAATTTCAAGCAAAATAAAGAGTAAATTTGGTGTGGAAGTTGTATTAAGCTTGCCAAAAGTTCCTTATAAGGAAACAATAAAAGGTTTTGCAGATGTTCAAGGTAAGCATAAAAAACAATCTGGTGGACATGGACAATACGGAGATGTTGTTATTAAGTTTGAGCCTAGAAGTGATGGAGTAGAAGATTTAGAGTTTGTTGACAATGTTGTTGGTGGTGCTGTTCCAAGAAACTTTATTCCAGCAGTAGAAAAGGGTTTAAGAGAATGCATATCACATGGTGTATTAGCTGGATGTCCAGTTATAGGACTTAGAGCAATTCTTCATGATGGGTCATATCATGCTGTGGATTCATCTGAAATGGCATTTAAAGTTGCAGCATCTTTAGCTTACAAGAAGGGACTTGAGCAAGCTAAACCAATTTTATTAGAACCTATAATGAAATTAGAAGTGATAATACCGAATGAGTATATGGGAGATGTAATAGCTGATATAAATAAAAAGAGAGGCAGAGTAATTGGAATGGAGCCAGAAGGTGAAAAACAAAAAGTTATGGCTGAAGTTCCACTTATAGAAGTTAGAAAGTATGCGACTGAGTTACGTTCCATAACTCAAGGTAGAGGAATATTTACGAAGGAAATTGTAAGGTATGAAGAAGTTCCAGAGGTAGAATTAGCTAAGGCTATAGAAAGTGTAAAAGAGTCAAAGAAATGATGTGTAAATAAAGAGTTGTAAAAGTATATAGAAATGAATTGAAGATTTATACAATGTATAAAAACTACTGAATAAAGGTCAGGCATTTGTTTGGGTTACTGAGGTAATACTAAGCAAATACATGATCTTTATTTTTAGTTAAGATTATATAAGGCTAAAATTTATTATATATTATGCTATAAAAAATAATATACAATAAAATAAGTGACAGTCAGCTATTTGCACTGAAGAATTAAAATCTCAATATATATAGTAATTTAATATACATTTAATAAAAAGCTACCCATAATTAAATAACTAAATAAGAAAAAATTAATAAATAAATAGGATAAAATCATTCGAAAAAAGACATACTATTTTTAGCGATAATGTAGATTTTAAACACGATATTAATAAGGGGATGAAATAATGTCAGATTATAGTATGGATATTAGCGGGAATATAGGATTAAGTGATTATAGTAATATATTTGATTATTTAAATATAATAGATAAAGATGATAATTTTGTAATAAGAATTGATAAGGAAAACAAAGGTGATATAGATGTAATCAATTCGATGCTTCAAGATAATAGATTTATTATTAATTATACGCAGTATGATGATTTTGGGAACTATTACATAAGTGCCAATAGGGCATCCATAAAAAATAATATTTAAAATACAGGTTTTATTAACACGACATAATATAGTATAATAGCTATTAGAATAAATTGTTCTTAATTGGGAAATTATAAGAAATAAAGGAGAGTTATATTATGCAAAAGTATGTTGTAGGAGTAGATTTAGGAGGCACTAAAATAAGTGCGGCATTATCTAATTTAAATGGAGAAGTAATAAGTCAAACAACTGTACCAACAAATGCTAAAGAAGGAGAAATTCCTGTATTAAATAGAATTATTGAATCTGTAGAAAAAGTAATCAAAGATGGATCAGCAACTTACGAAGAAATAAAGGGAATTGGTATTGGTTCACCAGGACCTTTAGATGCTGAAAAAGGGACAATAATTCATACACCAAATCTTCCGTTTAAAGATTTCAATTTAGTTGAACCATTAAATAAAAAGTTTGGAGTACCTGTATTTTTAGATAATGATGCTAATGTTGCAGCTATTGGAGAATATATGTTTGGAGCAGGGAAGGGTGCTAAACATGTAGTATTCTTTACTGTAAGTACTGGAGTAGGTGGAGGAGCTGTTCTAAATGGAAAAGTATATAGAGGACATACTTCAAATGCTTTAGAAATAGGACATATGACAGTAGCCCCAGATGGTCCAAGATGTAATTGTGGAAACATTGGTTGTGTAGAAGCAACATCATCAGGAACTGCAATTGCAAAAAGAGGACAAGAAGCATTAACTAGTAAAGTAGAAACTTCATTAAGAAAATATGAAACTGTTACTTCATATGAAGTGTTTACAGAAGCAGCTGCTGGAGATCAAGTTTGTAAAGATATCATTGATAATGCATTGAATTATTTAGGAATAGCTGTAGCTAATGCAGTTGCTATCTTTGACCCTGAAGTAATAATAATTGGTGGTGGAGTAGCAGCAGCAGGAGATATTGTATTTGATACAGTAAGAAAAGTTGTTAATAAAAGATGCTTTAAGTCTATGGCTGAATCAGTTAAGATTGTTCCAGCAGGATTAGGTACAAATGCAGGGGTTGTAGGTGCTGTAGCATTAGCATTGCTTGAAACAGAAGGTAAATAATATTTACTCAAGTAATATTTCATGGTTATGGTAGTCTGATTTTCAGATATCCAAAAGAATTTAAAATATAATTTTTTATAATAATATGAATAAGTAAGAGGGAGTATACATACAATAGAAGTATAGAAGCTCTCTAGCAATGAATTTTTTCCTCTCATACATATTACTAATTTTATTTTAGGTAAATAGCTATTTTAAATATTTTTGTTTTAATGCTTTTAATATTTGCCTAAAATAAATTGAGATGAAAAAGTTTTTTATATAAACTATCTCTAAATTTGATTTAGAGATAGTATATTATAAAAAAGAAAATATTTGTATATAGAACCTATCCAATAATTTTTTGGATAGGTTTTAAACGTTTATATTGAAATAATTGACAAGGGATTATTAATAATCTAATATGATTAAAAGGTGTAAAAACAGATATTTTTATAAATATTAAGAGAAGAGGTTATAACTATGAAAGCAGAAATTATAGCTATAGGAACAGAAATTTTATTAGGAGACATAGTTAATTCTAATGCTCAATATTTAGCTCAAGAATTAGCAGCTTTAGGTATAGATATGTATTATCAACAAGTTGTAGGTGATAATGAGAAAAGGATTATCCATGCTTTTGATGAGGCTTATAGCAGAAGTGATATTATAATAACAACAGGTGGTCTTGGACCAACAGATGATGATCTTACAAAAGAAGTTGTAGCAAAATATTTTAATAGAGATTTGTTTCCAGATGAAAATTCAATTGAAAAAATAAAAGGTTATTTTAAATTTAGGGAAAGAAAAATGACAGAAAATAATTTAAAACAAGGATTAATTCCTAAGGGAGCTATTATTATAAATAATAATAATGGAACAGCACCAGGCGTAATCATAGAAGAAAATAATAGAATAATGATAATTTTGCCAGGGCCACCAAAAGAAATGAAACCAATGTTTGAAGAGACAGTTAAGCCATACCTTAAAACTAAAGCTGATTCAGTATTAGTATCAAAAATGATAAAAATATTGGGGGTTGGAGAGAGTGCTGTTGCAGAAGAAGTTAAAGATTTAATGGATTCTCAAACTAATCCTACAATTGCACCATATGCAAAAGAAGTTGGGGTAATGCTTCGTGTAACGGCAAAGGCTAAAACACAAGAAGAAGCACTAAAATTAATAGAGCCTATAGAAGTAGAAATCAAAAAAAGATTAGGTGATAATGTTTATACAACCGAAGATGTTGAAATAGAAGATGTTGTAGCCAAGCTTTTAATTGAAAGAAAGCTTACAATATCTACTGCAGAATCATGTACAGGTGGAATGATAGCAAGTACCCTTATAAATTATCCTGGAATATCTGAAGTGCTTTTAGAAGGTGCTGTGACGTATTCTAATGAGGCTAAACATAAGAGATTAGGTGTTAAGAATGAAACGTTAGATAGATATGGAGCTGTAAGTGAAGAAACAGCAAGGGAAATGGCAATTGGTATTGCAAAGACAGCAGGAACGGATGTAAGCATTGTTACAACAGGAATTGCAGGGCCAGAAGGCGGAACAGAAGAAAAACCTGTGGGATTGGTATATGTAGGAGTATATGTGCAAGGCCAAGTAACAATTAAAAAATGTATTTTTAATGGAAACAGAAGTAGAGTAAGACTCCAAGCAACAATGACTGGATTAGATATGTTAAGAAGAATTTTAGGCACAATCAAATAAATAACAAGTCTATTTTCCAGCCTATTTTTTATCATCCAACGCCTACAAAATACCATAATAGGCCAGCTATGATGGCACTTTGTCTCCTTGCCTGATGAAAAATATCCTTGGCAACTTTGGACTTGTTATTTATTTTCATGTGCCTTAATTAAAAAATAAGACACTTGAAAGAAGATAATAAGTTCAAATATGCTGGCGGATTGACTTGTTATTTTTTTGATTATATCTAAATATAAAACGAAGTGCCATAACTATATCAAATCATTGATATAGTTATGGCACTTACAAATTGTATATAAATAAAAATGGGGGAGAGGCGATTAAATATTGAAGTTAAACACTTCATTATTATTTATTGCCAAAATGAATTTATTTATACATTATTTAGAATGAAAATTTTCTTTTTGTAATAAAATGTTCACTTTAAACAAATCGCCATCTAATTTAATTTCAAATATCCCACCTTGAAGTTCCACTAAACTTTTGGAAATTGATAGTCCTAAGCCAGAACCTTCTGTTGTTCTTGAGGCATCCCCTCTTTTGAATCTTTCTAAGATTTCTTCTTCTGTAAAATTTAATGGATATTCTGATATGTTTTTAAAAATTATAGATATGAATTCATCTTTTTCTTCAACATCTACATATACTCGAGTACCACTTAGTGAATATTTTAGAACATTAGAAATTAAATTTTGAAATATTCTAAATGTTTTTTTCCCATCTGCATATATGGTAAGTTTTTCTTGGGGAATTTTTTTTATAAATTCTAAATTAGAAATACTTATCTTATCTTCAAATTCGCCTAAGGTTTGTCTAAGAAGCGCTACAGGATCTAAGTCTTCCATATGCATTTCTAAATTGCCAGATGCTGCTTTTGAGGCTTCAAATAGGTCTTCAATTAAGACTTTTAATCTTTGGGATCTCTCTTTAAGTATTTCTAAATAGGCTTTTCTCTTGTCATTTGAAATATTATCATTATCTAAAAGATCTACATAGTTAATTATAGATGTTAGGGGAGTTTTTAAATCATGAGATACATTGGTTATTAATTCTCCTTTCATCTTTTCACTTCTAACAGCGTTATCTACTGCTTTGTTTAAACCATCTTCTATCTCGAAAATATTTCTAACAATGTCTTTAAAAAACAATGGGTATTTTTCCTTAATACTATTACTATAATTGCCACTTGAAATGTTATTAGTAAGTATATTGATTTTATTAATATCTCTACCAGCATGAATTAAAAGTAATATTATAATAATAGCAGGAATAAAAAGAATACTACATATGAAAATATTATCTTCTAGGCCAGCGTGGTAAACTCTCGCTAAATACCCTATTATATATATTAGAAAAATATAAACAATAAAAATTATTACTGAGAATATTATTTTTGATGATATAGATTTTGTTAAGAAGCTTTCTTTAATCAATTTAGAAAATCTATATAGAATAGATTTTTCATAAATATGATTTTCTAATATAGTTTCTCTATTAAGTAGATATAATTTATATATATCTACTTGTGCTAAGTACAATAATGTAAATGTAAAAATAATTATTATACTAAAAGTAAAACCATTCAAATCAAAAACTATAAATCTATACAACCAAAGCCAAAAAAATATAATTACTATAGTTAGGAATGCTCGTATCTCTAAAAATATTCCATTGTATAATTTTAGAATAGAGGTTTCTTTAAAAATCAATGTTTTGTTCTGTACCATGTTTATTAATAAAAGAATGATTACAATTATATCTAGAAAAAATAACCAATAAGCTCCTTCATAAAAGGAATAAGCTCCTTCAAAAAAATAACGATGTGTTGTGGCTAAAAGAACAGGCAACATAATAATGCAAAATGCTAAAATTAATATTCTTAAGTTAAGACTTTTATTGTTTTTCAAATTTATATCCAATTCCCCACACCACCTTTAAATATTTTGGTTCCTTAGAATTTATCTCTATTTTTTCTCGAATTCTTCTTATATGGACAGTAACAGTATCTACATTGTTATAAGCATGTTCATTCCAAACTCTTTCATAAATCTCTTCAATAGAAAAAACTCTGTTAGGATTGTCCATAAGAAGCGTCAAAATTTTAATGGAGTTAGTTTTACATTTTCCCCATCTGCAAAGACTTCTTTACTTTCTTTATTAAGTTCTATTCCACCTATAATAATTACATTGTTATTTACTTTAAGAGGAGCAAATTGAGTATATCTTCGAATTTGAGAATTAACTCTAGCTATTAGTTCTAGTGGATTAAAAGGCTTAGTTATATAATCATCAGCACCAAAATTTAAGCCTAATATTTTATCTGTATCTTCTGATTTTGCTGAGAGCATTATTATTGGAATTTGTTTATCTTCTCTTATTTTAATGGTAGCTCTTGTACCATCCATATTAGGCATCATTATATCCATTATTACAAGATGTATATCTTCACTTTGTAATACATTTAAAGCTTGTAATCCATCATAAGCTTTAAGAATATTGTAGTTTTCATTAGTTAAATATACCTCTATTGCATCAGTTATTGTTTTGTCGTCATCAACAACCAAAATATTATATTTTTTCATTTGAGCCTCCATAATTAATTTGAATTTTAAATAATTTTACCACATATATCTAAAAATGTTATTTATAATTCTCTTTAATATAGGTTATAGCTTTCATTATATCAGCAACTCTGGAACATTGAGATTCTTTTAAATCATAAGGATTTTTAAATATTATATTAGAACTTGTTTTCTTTAGTATATCTTTATATTCATTTGGAGAAAGTGTATTGTTTACACTTTTTAATAATGCTACAAAACCACCTGTAACAACTGAAGTTGATGAAATTGAAAGGTAGGGAGTATTTTCCCCTGTTCTAATCCCATCTTTTATTTTTTCATATTTAGTGTAGGAATCTAAAAGTAAACTATTATAATCATAATGAAGAATATTCAAATCTGGTTCTCGTATTCCATGTTCTAATTGGTCATCAGAGACCATTCTATCTGGCCAAAGATTATTAGGATTGTCATAATGTATAAAAGTAGTGACTATATTATTTTTAATTGCTTTATTTACAGCTTCATCAAATCTCTCTCGATTTTTATCTGATATAGCCGGTTGAGAATAGGTTGAAATATCAACATGATTTTCAATTGCCCAATCAATTGCTTTTATTATTGCTGTAACTTTGCTATCCTCATCACTGCTATCTATGGTGTTTAATCCATAAATTTCACAGTCGGGAGCAATTTCTTTTAAGGTTGTAGCCATCCAATATCCATGTTCACTTATGTTATTAAGTGAATCAGAATCATTTAAAAAATCAATGCAGTTACTATATAGCTCTTTATGTGATGCATATCCAAAATAATGATCTAAAATACCAACTTTGATTCCTTTTCCTTTACTTATATTTTGAGCTTGTTTAACATTATGGATTGTAAAATACGTATCTCTTGAATTTGCATTTTCAAATACAATATTAAAAGGTTGTTGCTTTAACTTAAAAAATAAAAAAATATTTCCTATTAAAGAAATTATAATAATAACTATTAAAAATTTTACAGACTTATTTTTCATATACTAAAACCTCCATATAAATATTTATACTGTGACTGAGGCACCTTATGTATTTATACTAGAATACAAATATTACGAAAGGATAAGCTAAATTCTTAAGAAAGTCGAAAGATTTTATTTGTGAATAAGCCATTATTCATAATTACGTACGGGATTATAAAGAATATAATAAGATAAAGGAATGATTTGGGTTTCCATAGATTATTTCTTCTGAAAATTACATTGAGATTAGAAAATGCATGTAATATAAATCATGGCAATAATAAAAAAAGGTAATAAATAAATTGCATCGTCTGAATTATAGATGATGCAATTTATCTATTACCAATAATTATAATTATGCAAACTATAAATTACTTAAGGCTTCACTTAAGACTTTTCCAATGGAATCATTAATGACTAAATCAGCTTTGGAATCAGCAGAAGTAGAGCTTTTATTTATAAGTATAAGATTTTTACCTCTAAAGTATTCTATAAGTCCAGCAGCAGGATAAACTACAAGTGAAGTCCCTCCAATAATAAGAGTATCAGCTTTAGAAATTGCATCGACTGCACTTCTAATTACATTATCATCTAAACCTTCCTCATAAAGTACTACATCTGGCTTAACGGCTGCACCACATTTAGTGCAGGTAGGAGCACCTTTAGCTTCTAAAACAAATTTTGAATCATAAAATTCATGACATTTAGTACAGTAATTTCTGTGAACTGATCCATGAAGTTCATAAACATTTTTACTTCCGGCAGCTTGATGAAGTCCATCTATGTTTTGAGTTACTATAGCTTTTAATTTTCCCATTTCTTCAAGTTTAGACAATGCTAAATGGGCGTCATTTGGTTTAGCAGTTGGATATATAAGTTTTGACTTGTAAAAGTTAAAAAACTCTTCTGGGTATCTAATATAAAATGAATGTGATACTAATTGTTCAGGAGTAAATGTAATGTTAAGTTTTTCGTTAAATAATCCATTTGAACTTCTGAAATCTGGAATATTAGACTCTGTTGATACACCAGCTCCACCAAAAAAAACTATGTTGTCACTAGTTTTTAAAATCTGAGTTAACTTTTCTATTTCAGTACTCATGAAATCATCTCCAAATATTTAATAAGTTTATTATGGCACAAATAATAAAAAATGAAAATATTATAATGGCATTAGTTTTCTAGTTACTTTCTTTTTATACGTTACTTATTAATGAATTATAATTAATAGAGGCACTAAAATTGTTCGTTTATAGTATCAATTATAGTAGGTGTAACTTCATTTATTGCACAATAATTGTTAAAATATTTATTAAAATTATGATTAAATAAAAAAGAACTTTAAAGAAAATGAAAAAAAGTTCGAAAAAGTTATTGACATAATAGCTATATCTCGATATAATACTACTTGTATCTGGTGATGAGGGCGTAGAGGTAACACTCCTTCCCATTCCGAACAGGACAGTTAAGGTCTACAGCGCTGATGGTACTGCACGGGTGACTGTGTGGGAGAGTAAGACGTTGCCAGGTAAGATGGCTCGATAGCTCAGTCGGTAGAGCAGAGGACTGAAAATCCTCGTGTCACTGGTTCGATTCCAGTTCGAGCCACCATAAAAAGCACTAACTTAAGTTAGTGCTTTTTTACTTATTAAGAATTTATGAAATTTAATTTGGCTATCTCATTAGTTTACTATTATGAGATAGCCTTAAAAGATTAGTTATAAATATTTTTTGCTTATTAAACTGTGCATTGATCAATATCGATGGAATAAGTACCGCAATTAGGACATACAGTTACATTAACAATATAACTATCATCAATTTTACCTATACTGAAAAGCCTATTAAAGGATGTAGTTTTATATTCTTCACTAAGAGTGTTGATTATATATTCCTTATTTTTTGTATAAATATAAAAGTGATATTCTAAGTAACGATAAGATTTATTTATTTCTTCCTGAGTATTGCACTCACATTTGCCAGCATAATATTCTTTAGAAAAATTTACTTCTTCACCGTCATTTAGAGCACCTAATATTGTATCTAAAGATAAACCTGTAACCTCATTTTCATCATCAAAAAATATTCCTTCACAATTTTCTTCTGTTAGAATATATTCCTTCTCATCGTAAACAAATTTATAATCCATAAAAATGACCTCCCTGAAATAATTTAGTATATAACATAAAGTAAACCAGCAGGCTGGTTTATTGTTCTTTTTAAATATACCTTATAATAATATTATACACTAAATATAACTATTAAAAGTTTATATTTAGTGTATCTTTAAAATTATCAATTATTTTTGAAACAGATTTTTTACATATTTTCAATTTGCCAATCAATTGGTGTTTGGTTAGTAGATATTAAAAAGTCATTTGTCTTTGAAAATGGTTGACTACCCAAAAAACCTCTTGATGCAGATAATGGACTAGGATGAACTGAAGTTATAATATGGTGTTTTGGATTTGTAATTAGACTAGTTTTCGAAATAGCATTATTACCCCAAAGGATAAATACAATAGGAGTTTCTTTTCCATTTAATACTTCAATAATTTTAGTTGTGAATTCCTCCCAACCTTTATTTTTATGAGAATTGGCTTCGCCAGCTCTAACTGTAAGTACTGTATTTAATAAGAGAACACCTTGGTCAGCCCATTTCTTTAAGTACCCATTATTCGGAATATAACAATTTAAATCAGTTTTAAGCTCTTTATAAATATTAACTAAGGATGGAGGCACTTTCACACCTGGATTAACAGAGAAGCTTAATCCATGTGCTTGATTTGGACCATGATAAGGATCTTGTCCTAAGATAACAACTTTAACATTTTCATAAGGTGTAAAGTGCAAGGCATTAAAGAGATCATACATATTTGGATAAACAACTGTAGATTTATATTCCATTGCGAGAAAGTTTCTTAACTTAAGATAATAGTCTTTTTGGAATTCAGATTCTAAATAAATTTTCCAATCATTTTTTAATATTTCAGACATAACATCACCCAAGAATAGTATAACATTTCGTGATAACTTTATGCATATAATAGGTTTAAAAGATTCACATTATAAATTTTAAATTTATTTAGTTATATTATTGTTAGAAGTAGTAGATACTGTTAAAATAGAAAGGTATATAAAATTGGATAAGATAACAATAAAAATAATTATATAATAAGGAGAAATCACATGGAAAATAAGATATTAGCGATTGCTGCAGGAAATGAAATAACAGAAAAAGACTTAAACACAATAATTACAAGATATCCTCAGGAACAAAGAGAGGCATTACAAAGTGAAGAGAAAAGAAAACAATTAGTAGATCAATTAATTTCATTTGAATTAATGAATAAATTTGGAAAAGAAATAAAATTAGATGAAACACAAGAATATAAAGATGCCATAGAAAATATATCAAAAGAAGTTATAACTTCAATGGCAATAAATAAGATATTAGCAGATGTAACTGC
>Ga0224516_1000198_pt1 | contig 14951 bp, 15 predicted proteins | sample IRFST0metaG_FD_179884 | JGI IMG/M metagenome (GOLD analysis project Ga0224516, IMG submission 179884) | Peat soil microbial communities from Stordalen Mire, Sweden - IR.F.S.T0 | ecosystem: Environmental > Terrestrial > Soil > Wetlands > Peat | place: Sweden: Norrbotten County, Stordalen Mire... | reverse complement strand
ATTGAGGAAATATTATATTAATGTCATAGTAAAAAAATAGGAATTATATGAATAACATTTTAAAGAAGGGAATGTGATTATTATGGCTAAAATACCTACACAAGAGGAAGCATGGAACTTATTAACAGAATATAATCAAGATAAATTTCATTTGGAACATGCTGTAGTTGTAGAAAATACTCTTCGTTATTTTGCAAATGAGCTTGGATATGGAGATAATGCTGGTTTTTGGGGAATTGTAGGATTACTTCATGACTTAGATTTTGAAAAATATCCTGAAGAACATTGTATAAAAGAACAAGAAATTATGCGTGAACGTGGAATTGATGAAGCAATAATTCATGCTGCGGCAAGTCATGGTTATGCTATTACTGTTGATATTAAACCAGAACATGAAATGGAAAAAGTTTTATATGCTGTGGATGAATTAACAGGATTAATAGGAGCCGTTGTTATTATGAGACCATCTAAAAGTGTTCAAGATTTGGAATTAAAATCAGTGAAGAAGAAATATAAGAATTCAAAATTTGCATCTGGATGTTCTAGAGAAGTTATTGAAAGAGGCGCTGAAATGCTTGGATGGGAACTAGATTATCTAATCCAAAGAACAATTGATGCATTGAAAACATTTCAAAAATAATAATTAAATTAACTTATTTGTTTATGTTTATATCTTATAATTTAATATTTGTAAAATATTTTTGTGATAGAGTAGCTATTATGTATCTAGTATATATTATAGAAGTAGGAGATTCAGAAGAGTTTTTTAATAGAAGACTTAATACATATACAAATATTTGCATAGAAGAAGTATCAGATCTTAAAGAAGTCTATAAAGGACATTTCATTGTATGCCATAATTGGCAAGGCATAAATTAGAAAGGATGAAATAAAATGAAACCAATAATAGGCATAACCATGTTCCAGGAGACAGAAGTAGAAAAATCATTTAGCTTAGTTAGCAATAATTATTTAAATGCTATTGAGAATGCAGGAGGAGTTCCGCTATTTCTTCCAGTTAGCGAAGATATGGAGGATGTTAAGCCTTATTTAGATATGATTGATGGTATTATTTTTTCAGGAGGAGAAGGTGTAGGTCCTATAAATTTTGATGAAAATCCATTAAAGGCTATTTCCAATATAAATCCTTCAAGAGATAATTTTGAATTAGCACTTTTTCAGGAAGCATATAATATGGATATGCCTATATTAGGGATATGTAGAGGTGCACAATTAATAAATGTAGCTCTAGGAGGAAATTTATATCAAGATATTTTTTCTCAGATCCCCAATTGCCATGGACATATGCCTTCAGGAATGCAGGTATATGATTTATTTCATTTAATTGATATAGAGGAAAATAGTAAGTTATTTAATATATTTGAAACTACTGAATTAGAGGTGAATTCTTTTCATCATCAAGGAATAAAAGATATAGGGAAAGACTTAAAAGTTACAGCTACTGCTAAGGATGGAGTTATAGAAGGAATCGAAAGCTTGAGTAGAAAATTTCTAACGGGAGTACAATGGCATCCGGAAGATTTGGTTTTAAAACACAACGAATTTTTGAAACTGTTTAAAGCTTTTATTGACAGTACAAAATATTAGGCACATGAAAATAAATAATAGATAAATAAAAAAAAGGAGGAGCCACTTATGAAGCCAATAATTGGAATAGCTATATCTAATCGAGTTAAATCAAAAAAAATATATAGCGTAATAAATAATGATTATATTAAAGCTGTACAAAAAGCTGGAGGAATACCAATTCTTATTCCTTTTAGTGATACTATAGAAAATATAAAAGAATATACAGATAAAATTCAAGGTATCATTTTTACAGGTGGAGAAGATATATCTCCTTTAGTTTATAATGAAGATCCATTAAAAGAAGTTGAATGTATAATAGAAGAAAGAGATAGATTTGAGTTAGAACTTTTCAAGGAAGTTTATGAAAAGCAGATACCTATTTTAGGAATATGTAGAGGACTTCAGCTTATTAATATTGCACTAGGAGGAAATTTATATCAAGATATTAATTTCCAAATACCCAATAGCTATGGGCATGCACCTAAGAATACTTCGAGGCACAATCTTTATCATTCGGTAAAAATTGAAAAAGATAGCAAACTATTCGATATATTTAAAACAGAGGATTTAAAAGTCAATTCATTTCATCATCAAAGTATAAAAAAACTTGGAAATGATTTAAAGATAACAGCACTTTCTAATGATGGAATAATTGAAGCAATTGAAAGCACGAATGAAAAATTCTTGGTTGCAGTACAATGGCATCCAGAAAATTTGGTAGAACGTCATACTGAATTTTTGAGTTTTTTTGAGGCACTTATTTGTAAGGCACTATCAAAAAAATAACAAATGAGTATTCTAGTTATCTTACGCCATTTCAGATTATTTTAATTTCATATTTATTAAAAAGAAAAATAACTTAAACCATAAGAGTTGCTAATTTTGCCAATTGTGGTTTAAGTTATTTTTGTGATTGGATAAAAGACGAAGTTATTAATACAAAAATTTACATGCAAATTAATGATTATAAATCCATATAATAAATTATAAAATATATGTCAATACTAATAATATAATAAGATAAAATCTATATTGTAGAACATTAATGTGGTAGTATATAGGTATATAGGAATAATATATAGTAAATTGTATAGTGGAGGTAATTTTTATGGGAATTAAGCAAACATTAGTAAGTTTTATGCAAGAATCTGCTTATAGACCAATGGAACTTGAAGATTTAGTGGCGATATTTGATATAAAGAAAAATGAATATAATGCTTTTAAAAAGACTTTGAGAATGATGGAAAATGAAGGACTTATTATTATAAATGATAAAAATAAATATATGATAGCTGAAGGTAATCGTGATGTGGAAGGTTTAGTTATAGGTAAACTTCAAGCACATGCAAAAGGATTTGGATTTTTAATTCCAGATGAAGAAGGACAAAAGGATGTATTTATTCCAAGTACATCTATGAATGGAGCTATGAATGGGGATAAAATATCTGTTAAAGTAACAAGAGAAGATACAAATACTAAAAAAAGGGAAGGGGAAGTAGTTGAAATTATTGAAAGAAATACAACTAAGATAGTAGGTATCTACGAAGATTGCAAGAATTTTGGATTTGTAGTTTCAGAAGATACTAGAATATCTAAAGATGTATTTATCTCTAAAAAGGATAGAAATGGTGCTACAAATGGTGATGTTGTTACAGTTAAACTAACAAAATGGCCAGATGAAAAAAGAAAAGCAGAAGGTGTTGTAACAGAAGTTTTAGGAAGAAAAGGCGATAGAGGAATAGATATTTTAATGATTATCAAAAAACTTGGACTTCCTGAAGAATTTACTGATAAAGTATTGAAGTTTGCGGAAGGTATTTCTGAGGTAATTGATGAAAAAGAATATAAAGGCAGAAGAGATTTAAGAGACTTGAAAATGGTCACAATAGATGGAGAAGATGCTAAGGATTTAGATGATGCTGTATCTATTGAAAAATTAAGTAATGGAAACTTTAAACTAGGAGTTCATATTGCTGATGTAACTAACTATGTGAAGGAAGACAATCCTTTAGATAAAGAAGCATTAAAAAGAGCAACTTCAGTTTATTTAATTGATAGAGTTGTGCCAATGCTACCTAGAAAACTATCTAATGGTATCTGTTCTTTAAATCCAAGAGTAGATAGATTGACATTAACTTGTTTTATGGAAATAGACCACAAGGGAAAAGTAGTAGATCATGAAATAGTAGAATCAGTTATTAAAACTAATGAGAGAATGACGTATACAGATGTTACAAATATTTTAAAAGGTGAAGATGAAGAATTAATAAAGAGATACGATTATCTTTATGAAGATTTTAAAACTATGGAAGAACTTTGTAAGGTATTAAGAAACAAGAGAACTATAAGAGGAGCTATTGATTTTGAGATAGCTGAAGCTAAAATAACATTAAATGAACTTGGAAAACCAATTGAAATTAAACCTTATGAGCGTGGAATATCTAATAGAATGATTGAAGAATTCATGTTAGCAGCTAATGAAACAGTGGCAGAGCATATGTTTGGTACTCATTTACCTTTTGTATATAGAATACATGAGACACCAGATGAAGAAAAGTTAACTAAATTCAAGGAATTTGTCTATAATTTAGGATATACTATTCAGTGGACAGAAGAAATAAAGCCAAAGAGCTTCCAAGAAATTTTAGAAAAGGTTAAGGGCAAAAATGAAGAAACTGTTGTAAGTACTTTATTGCTACGTTCTATGATGCAAGCAAGATATGCACCTGAATGCAGTGGTCACTTTGGACTTGCAGCTGAGTATTATTGCCACTTTACTTCTCCAATAAGAAGATACCCAGACTTACAAATTCATAGAATCATAAAAGAGTATTTGCATGGAGAAACAGATGAAAAGAGAATAAATAAACTTAAAAATATAGTTGGTTATGCAGCTAAACAATCATCAGAGATGGAAAGAAAAGCACAAGATGCAGAAAGAGAAGTTGATGATCTTAAAAAAGCTGAGTATATGGAAGATAAAATTGGAGAAGAATTCGAAGGAATTATATCTTCAGTAACATCATTTGGAGTATTCGTTGAACTTGCAAATACTATTGAAGGTTTAGTTCATATTACTGATTTAGATGATGATTATTATATATTTAATGAAGCACATCTTAGCTTAATGGGTGAGAGAACTAAGAAAATATATAAACTTGGAGATAAAGTAAAAGTAGAATGCGTAAATGTAGATATAGCTAATAGAGAAATATTCTTCAGAATTACAGAAGAACCCAAAAGAGAAGAAGGCGAAGAATTAAAGATACCCCAAAATAGCACAGAAGGATTAAAGAATGAAATAGACGAAGTAGAATAATAAAGGGAAACTTTTTAGGTGGAGATTTATGCTCCACCTAAATTTAATTTTCAGTTTGTTATTACATTCGTTGCTTTAAAAAGATAGGTGTAATATAATTTTATTAAGAAACTGTTAATTGTTAATTGCTAACTGTTAACTGAATTAAGTGGGTGATTAAAATGGCAAGAAAAAAGAATGAGAATTCCTTAGCTGAAAATAGAAAAGCAAGACATGATTATTTTGTGGAAGAAGCAATGGAAACAGGTTTAGTATTAGTTGGAACAGAAGTTAAATCCATAAGAAAAGGTAGAGTTAATCTTAAAGAATGTTATGCTGACATATCTAATGGTGAAATATTTATAAAGGGTATGCACGTTTCTCCATACGAACAAGGTAATATCTTTAATGTTGACCCTATAAGAGAAAGAAAATTATTACTCCATAAAGATCAAATAAGAAGACTTGATGGATTAGTATCTAGAGATGGATATACTTTAATTCCATTATCACTTTATTTAAAAGAGGGCAAGGTTAAAGTTGCACTTGGAGTATGTAAGGGTAAGAAAAATTATGATAAAAGAGATTCTATGTTAGAAAGAGATCATAAGAGGGATATGGATAGAGCTATAAAAGAAAGAAATAAATAGTAGATTAAATTGGAGTGATATTTCAATTTGAAAAATGTATATTTGTATTATGCTTAAAATAAGCTACCTAAGAGATATTTGAAAATATTTTTAGGTAGTTTTTTTATTGAATTTGATTTTTTAATAATTTTATATGAAAAAATTTAAAAAAGTAATACTAAGTATAATAAAAACAAACATATTTAAATATTATTTGTATATATAAGAATCATAACAAAGAAAATAATAAAAAATATGTATTTTAGAATTAACTGGATATATAATTCATGTTATAATAATTATGGATGTAATGTAAAATTAATTAAGTAAGGGGGATTTTTTTTGAAAAAAATATTAAAATCAAAAAAAAGCATAGCTTTTTTAACAAGCCTATTTTTGACAGTCACATTAATTACAGCATTTCCTGTAATTGGATATGCAGCAGACAATGAAAAAACTTTTGACATAATTGAAGTGACAGACTTTCATGGAACATTGAAAGATTCATCAGGAAATCAGGTTGCAGGAGTTTTAGCAGATAGAATAGGTAATGTAAAAAAATCTAATTCTGATAGAACACTAATTTTGGGTGGTGGAGATTTATATCAAGGATCTGCAGTATCCAATATTATGAAAGGGGTTCCAGTTCAAAAAGTTATGTCACAAATTGGAATGGAAATAACAACTCTTGGAAATCATGAATTTGATTGGGGATTAGATACAACTATAAATACAACTATGAAAGATGCAGCATATTCAATAGTTTGTAGTAATCTTTATAGTAAATCAACTGGTAAGAGAGTATTTGAACCATATAAAATTATAACTAAAGATGGGGTAAAGATTGCAATTATTGGTGGAATAACACGTGAAACAGAAACTAGCGTAACGCCGAAATATGTAAAAGATTTTGAATTTAAAGATCTTGAAAATGAAATTAATTCAGTTGCAGCACAAATAAAGCAAGATAAATTAGCTGATGTTACAATTGCATTAGTACATGAGGGAGATAAAGGTGATAATGCTACAGGACCATTATTTGATTTAGCTAATAAGCTTCAAAATGTAGATGCAATATTTGGCGGACACAGTCATACTAAAACTGCTACAATAGCAAAAACTACTAATATTCCAGTTTATATTGCAGCTTCTAATGGTAAAGGATATATTGATGCCAAATTTAAAATCACTAGTGATAAGAAAATAATATTCGATGCACCAAGTCTTACTGCTAGTTATATAGCTTTAGATAACGAGAATGGATATAAAGCTAGTAGTCCAAAAGTAAATAGTGATGTTAATAAAATCGTGGATGAGGCTAATAAGGAAATAGATCCAATGACAAAAGTAGTTATAGGATATAATAAAGATAAGATTTTAACAAGAACATTAGATGAATCTCCATATGGCTCATCAGTTTTGGGTAATTGGGCATCTGATATTACTAGAAGTGCAGTTAATGCAGATGTTGCTTTCCAAAATAATGGAGGGCTTAGGATAGACATACCACAAGGTGATATTACCGTAGGTACAATGTGGCAATTTATGCCTTTTGATAACACAATTTATAAATTAAGCATGACAAAGGCTCAATTAAAAGCAGTTTTAGAGCAGGCAGTTGCAGATAAAAGTAAGGGGTTACAAGTATCGGGAATTAAGTTTACTTATGATTCCAACCTCCCAGAAGGTCAAAGAGTTAAAGCTATAGCAAAAGAAGACGGAACAGCAATTAATGATACGGAAAGTTTATCTGTAGCAGTTCCAGATTTTGTAGCTCAAGGTGGAGATTCATTTACTGCATTTACAAAATGTGGAGGGTTAAATATTGCAAATGATACTCATGTTGTAATAAGAGATGCCTTTATAGATTGGTGTAAAACTAATAAAGATAAAAATGATAAAAATACAATATCAAATGCAGATGTTAAAAGAATGGTTAATCAAGGAACAAGTAGTGTAGGAAGTTGGAAAAATGAAGGACAGTTTTGGAAATATATGAAAGATGGAAAAGCTGTTAGCGGATGGAATAATATCAATGGAAAATGGTATCTAATGGATTCAACAGGAGTAATGCAAGTGATGTGGAATCAATTAGCTGGAAAATGGTATTTTCTAAAGGATGACGGAAGTATGGCAACAGGTTGGACCTATGTAGATGGAAAGTGGTACTATTTGAATTCTGATGGTGCTATGGCAAGTAATACAACAATTGATGGATATACATTAGATGAAAGTGGAATTTTAGTTGCGTAATATAAAAATTTATATTTAAGCACATGGAAGAAAATTGGGCTATTTCAAAATTAACGTAGTTAGTTTTGTAGTAGCCCATCTTTTGGGTAAAATTTTGAATGAAGTAATTCATGAAATTAAGGCACAATCAAATGAATAACAAATCCATTTGCTATTTATTTGATTGTGCCTAAATAATGAATAGTAAGTTAAAAAAATAAAAAAACTTGCAATATAACAAATAAGTATATATAATAAAACTAATCCGATGACAATACTAAGGATTGGCGATTTTTTGGTTATTTTTAGATATTGACAAATAAAATAAATGCTTATATAATCATGTCAGAAACTAAATTAAATAATCGTATATCTTATCAAGAGTGGTGGAGGGACTGGCCCTGTGAAACCCGGCAACCGAAATATTTGCTTTTTAATAAATATTTTTACGGTGCTAATTCCAACAGCGTTTAGCTGATAGATGAGAGGATAAATTTACATGGTGTTATATGCGCTAGAGATTTATTCTCTAGCGCTTTTGTTTAGTTATCCGGAAACAAAACAAAGCCAAAGGAGGAAATGTGTTTTGATAGAAATTAAAAATGTAATAAAAAGTTTTGGGGAAACACAAGTTATAAGAGATGTATCAATAAGTATTAAAGAAGGTGAAATTTATGGAATAATAGGACATAGTGGAGCAGGAAAATCCACATTACTTAGATGCATAAATGGCCTTGAATCATATGAAGGAGGATCTGTTACTGTAATGGGGAAAGAAGTTTCTTCATTAAATGGAAGTAGTCTTAGAGAATTTAGAAAAGATTTAGGTATGATTTTTCAAAACTTCAATCTTATGCAAAGAAAAAATGTTTTTGATAATGTTGCACTTCCTCTTGAAGTATGGGGATACAATAAGAGTGAAATAAAATATAGAGTATTGGAATTGCTTAAATTAGTTGGATTAGAAGATAAAAGATTAAGCAAACCATCAGAACTTAGTGGTGGGCAAAAGCAAAGAGTAGCAATAGCAAGAGCATTAGCATTAAATCCAAAGATATTGCTTTGTGATGAAGCAACTTCTGCATTAGATCCCAAAATTACAAAAGATATTTTGGTGTTACTTTCTAAAATTAATAAAGAATTAGGGATAACAATAGTAGTAGTTACTCACCAAATGGAAGTTATAAAAGAAGTTTGTGAGAAGGTTGCGCTATTAGATGGTGGAGAAATAAAAGCAGAGGGAAAAGCAGAAAGTTTATTTTTAAAACCAGGAATTTCATTGAAAAAATTCTTGGGTGAAGAAGATGAGGGGATATTGCCAGAAGATGGAGTTAATATTAAGTTATTCTTTCCAAGCAATTCTTCAGAAAATGCACTTATTACAAAAATGGCTAGAGAACTAGAAGTAGATTTTTCAATAGTTTGGGGCAAACTTGAAAAATTTAGAGACGAAGTATTAGGGGGACTTGTGATAAATATAAGAGAAGAAGACAAAGACAAAGTTATAAAATATCTTGAAAACAAAGATATTCTGTTGGAGGTGCTTGAATAATGAATCAGATAATAGGAAAAGCTTTAATAGAAACATTAGAAATGGTTTTTGTATCAACTACTTTTGCAGTTATCTTAGGATTTATACCTGCAATAGTATTGACAGTTACTTCAAAAGATGGATTAAAACCTAATAAAATAATTTATACTATTTTAGATTTTATAATTAATACATTAAGAAGTTTTCCATTTATTATATTAATGATAATAATTATACCATTAACAAGATTAATTGCTGGTAAATCTATAGGTACAGAAGCAGCTATGGTGCCACTTACAATTGCTGCAGCTCCTTTTGTTGCAAGAGTAATTGAAGCGTCTTTAAGGGAAGTTGACAAAGGAGTAATTGAAGCAGCAAAATCTTTTGGAGCATCAAATATTCAAATTGTATTTAAGGTTATGCTTAAAGAAGCAATTCCTTCAATAATGTCAGGAATAACTCTTACAGTAATAAGCATTGTTGGATATTCTGCAATGGCAGGTGCTGTTGGAGGTGGCGGACTTGGAGATGTAGCAATAAGATATGGATACCAAAGATACCAAACAGATGTAATGATAGTAACATGTATTATTCTAATTATAGTAGTACAAGTATTACAATTTTTAGGGAATTATTTTTATAATAAATTATCAAAATAGGGGGAATAAAATATGAAAAAGAAATCAATTTTATCAATAGTTTTAGCAGGAATAGTAACACTTGGATTAGCAGGTTGTGGGGCAGCAACTAATTCGGGAAGCAAAGATTCTAAAAATGACAAGGTAATAAAAATTGGAGTAACACCAAAACCACATAAAGAAATAGTTGATATAGCTAAACCATTACTTGAAAAAGAGGGATATACAGTAGAAATAACTGAATTTAATGATTATGTTCAACCGAATACTGCAGTATCAGAAGGGTCATTAGATGCAAACTTCTTCCAACATATGCCTTATTTGAAGGGACAAAATGAATCAAAGGGATTTAAACTAGTATCAGTAGGAGCAGTTCATTTAGAGCCAATGGGATTATATTCTAAAAAGATAAAGAGTTTAGATGAACTTAAAGATGAAGCTACAATTGCTATTCCTAACGATCCTTCAAATGAAGCTAGAGCACTAAAACTATTAGCTGGTAAGGGAATAATAAAAATTAAAGATGGTGAATTAGTTACACCAAAAGACATAACAGCTGATGGAAATCCTAAAAAATTAAAATTTACTGAATTAGAAGCAGCAGCAGTTCCAAGAGCGATAGATGATGTTGATGCAGCTGTAATAAATGGTAATTATGCAATAGAAGCTAAATTCAATCCAACAAAAGATGCAATTGTAATTGAAGATAAAAATTCAGACGCTGCGAAACCTTATGCAAACATTGTTGTTGTAAAAGAAGGAAATGAAAAGCAAGAAAAGATTCAAGCTTTAGTAAAAGCAATGACTTCACCAGAAGTTAAAGCATTCATAGAAAAAGAATATAATGGAGCTGTAATTCCAGTATTCTAATATAGTTGAATTAATTAAAGGTATGCTATACAAAGTTAGATTTGTATAGCATACCTTTATATAATTTCTAAATAATTAAAAGCGATTATTTAGAAATAGTAAAAGTAGTCGTAAATAATTTATTTTTAGTTTTATTATTATTGCCAAGTTTTTGATTGCATAGTACTAGCTAAGTGTTCTACTTTGGAAGTTGAAAGCAATGCTATACTTCCACCAAATTGTTCAGTTATATAGTTAAGAACCCATGAATTAGGATCTTCTTGTTCATTTAATAACTTTTCAAGTTTGATTTTATTCGATAGTGTGTTATATTCCTCCTTTCTAATTTCTTTTTGGTTATATTGTCCACTTAATAAAGGTGAATACGCTACAAGAGTTAAATCTTTATAATATTTAATGTATTCTTCTAAATCTTGATTTACTGGAATTTGTGGAAAGAAATTTGAATCTATTGTTGGTCTTAAATAACTATATCTTTGTTGGACTGTGCAAAAGAATTTATAATTATTTTTCAAACAAATATTTCTAGCATTTTCTATGCGCCATGTTGCAAAATTGCTACATCCAATTTCTTTTATTAATCCTTCTTTTATAAGGTCATTTAAAGTTCCTAATGTTTCTTCTTGAGGCGTGCTATAATCATCCACATGTAAATATAGTAAGTCAATGCAGTCTATCTTAAGATTATCAAGAGATTTTTTTACGGAATCTATAATAACAGGCCGACTTAATCCTTGCATATCTGAAAAATCTATTTTATTAAGATCCTTTGGTAGTGCTCCAAGTTTAGTTGCAATAACAATATCATTTCTATGAGAATATTTTTGTATCCACGTTCCTATTGTTTTTTCACTTTGGCTTCCATCACCGCCATTCCATATAGCATAATTATTTGAAGTATCAATAAAATTTCCGCCATTAGCGATGTACTCATTTATAAGTTTAAATGAATCTTCCTCACTTGTGGTTGTACCAAAATTCATTGCTCCAAGTCCAAGAACAGATGTATTCAATTTTGAATTGCCTAAATATATTTTTTTCAAATAAATCACTCCTATATAAAGTTGTTTTTTCTTTTAAAGAAAGTATACCTTAATGTTATTAGTATTGAAATTAGGTACTATTTTGTGGTATAGTTACAAAAAAGTGGCTAAGGTGATTGATATGATAATAAATGAATGGGAAAAGGGTTGCCCCTTATTATTAACTCAAAGAATAATACTAGGTAAATGGAAATTATCTATAATATGGTTTTTAGCTAAAAATAAAGTGATGAGATTTTCAGAACTTAAAAGAGCTTTTGAGGATTCTTCACTTACACAGAAAATGTTAACTCAACATTTAAAAGAGCTTGAAAAAGATAATCTAGTATTCAGAAAATCATTTAATGAAGTTCCACCAAGAGTTGAATATAGTTTAACCGAAAGTGGAATGAAATTTATTCCAGTTCTAGATATGATGGAAAAATGGGGACAAGATTATATTGAAGAAGTTGGCGATAATACTCCATATGAATAACTAATTAAGAATTATATTTTTATAGGTTGTTCTAAAGCATTTAGGATTATGAATTTGCAACTAAATAAAAACGAACGTGAAACAAGCTGATATACAAATTGTGTATTAGCTTTTCTAAATTTCATAGCTTTAATGTTCGATAAAAATAAGGTATACTTTTAATATAATTAGTAAAATAATGTTCTAAATTGTAAATTATATTAAAAAGAAATTTAAGCTTAAAGGTGAGGAGTTTCTTTGAAGGAGAATGAATTATGAATATATCAGAGGTTAAGGTTAAATTACTTGGCACAGACATATTAAGTATTATTAATGAGTTTGTTAAAATTGACGGCTTGACTTTAAAAAGTGTATCTATTGATGATGGAATAATATTAGAGGGAAGTTTTAAAAAATGGATTAAGATAAATTTCTTTGTAAAAGCAGAAATAATTGAATGTGTGAATAATAATATTACTGCTAGAATAACTAAAGTTAAGATTTTAAATCTTGGAATTTTTAGGATTTTAAGAAGTTTTGCATTAAAGCAACTAGCAAAAGCATTTGGACAATATGGAATAAATAGTGAAAAGGATAGAGTAATAATTAATATAGATACAATACTTACAGATGTACCATTTGTTGATTTGAAAATTAATGAAATTTTCATAAAAAAATCAGAAGTATGGGTTGAAGCTAGTGATATTAATATTTCAATTGCTGGAAAATTAATTAAGAAAGTTGAAGTTGAGGAAGTTACAGAAGAAAATGAAAATAATTTAGTTGCATTAGAACTTGTAAGTAAAATTGAGGATAATTATTCTGAAGGAAGAGCAATTTTAAAGGACAAGCTACCCAAAAGTGCAATAAAATATAGCGATTATATATTTATATTACCGGATATAATTTCTCTGATTTATAGATTGCTTAAAGATAGAAGAGTACCTATAAGAACCAAGTTAATAATGTCATCAGCAATTGCATATATAACAATACCTACAGATTTAATACCTAATAAGATACCATTTATAGGTGTAATTGATGATATTGGAGTGGGATTTTTTGCATTAAATGAGGTAATTAAAGATGTACCTTTAGATATAATAGTAGAAAATTGGCAAGGAAAGAATGAGTTGCTTTTAGTATTAAAAAATGGTGTAGAATATCTAGTTGATTTTACAGGTGCTAGAAATGTAGAGAAGTTATGTGAAGTTGTTAAAGAATTATCTAAATTGTAAAAGAGTTTGCGATATTTGGATATAATATAGAAAAGAAGTTTGTATAAGAAAGGAATAAAAGCATGGCAAAGAAAGTTTATGCAATACAATTTGGATTCGATTCTAAGAAGAATATAAAGATAGAAAACATTATAGTTAATACATGGGATGAATGTTTAACATATGTTAAAGGTGTAAAAGGAGCTAAGTACAAGAGCTTTGAAAGTATTGATGATGCAAAGTCGTATTTGAATGAAGGAAATAGGATGCTTAAAAAGAGTGATGAAAATTATCCCAAAGACTGTCTTCATGCATATGTTGATGGTAGCTATAACTCTTCTGATGGAAGATATTCTTATGGAGTAGTTTGTGTTACTAATAATGTTGTAGAATATATAGAAAGCAATGCAGCAAAGGATACATCAGAAAAAAATGTAAGACAGATAGCGGGAGAACTTAAAGGAGCAATTAGGGCAGTTGAATATGCATCAAGAAAAAAACAGAAAAAAATAGTTTTATTTCATGATTATGAGGGAATAGCACATCATGCAACTGGTGCTTGGGATAGAAAAGAAGCGTCATCCATGCAATATTATAATGAGATGCAAAAGTTAATGAATTCTGGAATTGAAATTATATTTGTTAAGGTAGATAGCCATACGGGGGATTTATTCAATGAGCTTGTGGATGAAAAGTGTAAAGAATGTTTAGGTATAACTTCTGATAAAACAGTTGAAAAGTGGCTTAAGAAGAACATTATAGAAGTTTCAAGTAATGAAATTAAGGAACAGATTTTACAGATAGCACCTAATTCAATTAAGAATATAATAATAAGTGGCGATAAGAATGTTAATGAAGAGAGTATAGAAGTTGATAAAACAACAGATAAAAATGATGAAATAGAAAATGAAATTAAATTTGAGCAAATTGTAAATTTATATAAAAGTAATTATAAAGAAGGAAAAAAAGTGATTTCAAAATTATTAAGCAAAGAAAAAGAAAATTTTATTTTATATTTACTTAATAATGTTGAAAAAAATAACTAGTATATCGTATAGTTCCTTATTAACTTTCAAATACATAAATCTGAAATAGATAATAAATGTAGAAAAAATTAACTTGAATAACTTCTTAATTATTGCATAACCTACATATAGAAAATAAATTACTATATAAGAGGTGTTGATTATGCAAAGATTTTCAAAAGGAATAATGGCAGGAATTTTAATTGGAGTAGCTGTTGAAATGGCGATGATGCCACAGTATGATAGAAGAACTCAAAGAACAATGAAAAGAGCAGGAAAAAAGATGAGGAACATGGCTGAATCTACTTACGATGGAATGCAAAGTTGGATGAGATAATTATTCTTTTAGTAGATATCCATAAAATTTAAATTAAAAACTAATATTAGAGATGTGGAATTGATTAATAAAAAGTTAATTCCATAT
>Ga0224516_1000195_pt1 | contig 15107 bp, 10 predicted proteins | sample IRFST0metaG_FD_179884 | JGI IMG/M metagenome (GOLD analysis project Ga0224516, IMG submission 179884) | Peat soil microbial communities from Stordalen Mire, Sweden - IR.F.S.T0 | ecosystem: Environmental > Terrestrial > Soil > Wetlands > Peat | place: Sweden: Norrbotten County, Stordalen Mire... | reverse complement strand
ATCTAGATAAAGATATTGGGAAACCTTTAAAAGATGATAGAGATGTTATAAAAGAATTGAATATTAATGATACCGAATGTGTAATTTTAAAAGGTAAGAGTGTTAAATATGATTTGAAAGAAAATGATGATGGAGATCCAGTAACTGATATGGAACATAAACCAATTAGTACTGAAGAGCGTTATGACATGTACTGGAAGTATGATGGAGTGAGTTATTATCTGAATATTGGGAAAAAAACTTCGGATATTGATGCGGCAACAGAATTTGCAAAAGATTATATTAAGATTTTAAAACAAAAATAAAATATTGGATAATAAGGCAAGGGATTTTTCCCTTGCTTTCTTGATTGTATAGGAAAGTATAAAAAAATTATTAAGAGTGAAAGATTTTATTTATATATTACGACTTACTTTATGAAAATATTTTTAATAAACTTAAGGGGTAAATCACATGAAAAAAGAAAATTTTCTAAAAGAGTTGCGGAAGCATAATCCCAAAGCATTAGATTATGTTTTTGATAACTATGGAAATCTGATTTTTAAAGTAGCATATTCAGTACTGAATAACAGAGGTATTAGCGAAGAATGCGTTAATGATGTTCTATTTAAAATATGGAATAATATTGATTCATTTAAAAGAGAAGATGATAAATTTAAGAGCTGGATTATAATCATTACAAAATATACAGCTATAGATATGTTAAGGAAAGAACAGAAACATGACAATGATATTAGTATAGAATTTTATGACAAAGAAGATGAAGGCGTAGAAATATATTTGGAGCAAAAGGAATTGAGAAAAGAGATATTAGACGAGATTATTAAATTTGATGATAGTAATAAAGAAATTTTCATTAAGAGATTTTTTCTAGGTTATTCAATTAAAGATATAAGTAAAATAACTAATCTTAGTGAAAATGCAATAAGTAATAGAATTAGAAGAGGTCGTGAAAAAATAATAGACAAGCTTAAAAGGAGTATATCATAAATGAATAATAAGAGAGAAATTTTAGATATAGTAGATAATATAAATATTGATGAAGATGAATTTAAGGATATTGATGTAGAATTAAATGATATAGAGAAAAAAAGGATACAAAAAACTTATAGAAAAAACTATAAAAAGAAAATATCAATAAAAAAACGTATAGCAAAGAATGCCATAATTGCTGCAGGATTAGCTGTAGTAATTTATTTAGGAGGACTTACAGCACCAGCTATGGCAAGTAATATACCTATTTTACGTAGTATTTATGATAGTTTAGGAATTTATGATGAATATAAGGATTATACAAAATATATTGGTGAGATTGCAAAAGCAGATAAATATGAGTATAGTATTGAAGAATTTATGGTTACTCCTTATAAATCTTTACTTGGTATTAAAATTACAAGTGATTATGTTATTCCAGATAATCATCAAGGATTTATGATAAGTGCTGAAATAGGAGGGGTACATTGGGATAGTAGTTCAAGCAACCAATATAGAATAGATGATCATACATTAATAGTTACTGAAGAGCACAATTATAATAATAAGGTTCCTAAAAAGGCTAATATAAAAGTAGATATTCATTCTATAGATAGAAATGATAATGCTAATGAAACTATAGGAAGGTTTGAATTTAAAGCAAATTTTGATAGAAGCTATAATGAGTTTATGTCTATTAATATTAATAATGTAGAATTTAATAAGTATGGAATTAAGTTAAGTGAGATAAATTCAAGTATAATGGGAACTGATATTGTTAGTAAAATACAATCTAAAGAGAAAGATGAAGAGGAATATTTATCAAAAAATGATAGACTTGAAGGTGTACTAAAGGTAGATGATAAATTCTATGGCGGAGATAAATATAGTAGTACCCGTAGTAGCATTCTTGGAGTTAAAGGAGTAGCAATTACAAAAATAGATAACTTGAAATTTAATGAAGTTAATGATGCAAAAGATATAACTTTATTAGTCTATGAAGCTAAATATACTCAAGATGAACTGTTTGAAATAGGCATCGATGATGGTGTAAAAAGTGATAAGATAATGGAGCAAGGCATATCTTATGTAAAAGAGTATAGATTTGAAGATGGGACTATGGGTTTGTTTTATGGTTTAGAGAGAACAAATGATACAATAAAAGTTCATTATAAAGGCAAAGAAAGTGATATTGTGCTATTAAGTCGAAACTTAAAAATTTATTCTGATAAAAGTATGGGGAAATATTACTATCCTACTATTTATAAAGATTCAGATTTGAAAGATGAATTCATAATAGAATTTAAAAACATTCCACAAGAGGACATGTCTTTAAATATGACCTATGGATTCAATATTCATAATGACTATACTCTTATGGGAGAATATAAAATTAAATAGTTAATTTATTAAATTTGTACTTAAAAATACATTCAACACTAGAAAGAAGGAGTACTCTAGCAACCGAAACAACAGAGTACTCCTTCTTCGGTTTGTCATATTTATTTATTAATTGATCTGAATTTACAAGGTGAATCACCATAATACTTTTTAAATAATTTGCTAAAATAATAAGCATCATTATAACCCACAGCTTGTGCAATAGACTTAACTGGTGATTCAGTAGAAATCAATAAATCTTTGGCTTTTTCTAATCTAAGATTTATTAAATAATTTATAGGTGATTCACCTGTCTTTTCTTTAAATACCTTAGAAATGTAAACAGAACTTAAATACATATTTCTAGACATATCATCTAAGGAAACATTGTTCATATAATTGTTATCAAAATATTCTAGAATTATTTTTACTACATTAGATTTATCATAAAATGGAAAATCATATCTATCAATTTTCTTTGTGTTTTTAACATAATTAGTTTCTTTAAGGAAAAGAGCAATTAATTTCATTATAAGACTTTTCAAAATAAGTTCTTTCCCAATCTCGCACGCGTTTTGCTCTTCTATTATTTCTAAACAACATTTATGAAAATCCTCTTTATATTGCCTGAATTCTATGGGAGCATCAAAATGTTCTTTCAAAATATAATTAAGAGGAAGTCCATCAACTTTAATATTACGAAATCCAATATGAAGTTCTGTGGTTTCTTCACCCTTACTCAAAGACTCTTGATGATATACTCCAGGATTAAAAACTAGGAGAGTCTTTTCATTAATTTTATGAAATTTATCATCTATTCTATAATTTACACTCCCTGATACTACATAACTAAATTCTATGAAATCATGACAGTGATATTTACCGTTTAGGAAATCCTTGTTAGAACAATTAAATGCATATAAAATTTCGGGATTAAAATTTTCAATAGCAACACCTACAGTACACACTTAAATATCGCCCCCTTTATATATAAGAATATACATCATGTGAACAAAAAAGTACATTTCAATTTAATATATTTTAATAGATAATTAAAAATGTTAAATATATTGAAAGGAAGGATATGAAATAAAATAAACTAGAATGCTGGCTTGATATTTTATGGAATATTCAAAAAAGGAGGAGAGGTTAATGAGTAGCATTAAATGGATCTTTGGTTATATTAATAAATACAAATTTAGATTTTATTTTGCACTTTTAGCAGTATTATTAAGCTCATTAATAGCAATGGTAAATCCATATTTAAGCGGAAAATTAGTGGATGAAGTAATCATAAAGAATAATGGTAATATTCTGATTCCTATATTAGGGACAATGATTGCAGCTACCGTTGTAAAAGCAATTATTAGGTACACTTACCAGATGACCTTTGAACTTGTATCACAAAATGTAATATTTGAACTTAGGCAAAATATGTATAGTAAATTGCAAGAATTAGATTTGGACTATTATAACAAAACAAGAACAGGAGATATAATGGCAAGAATGACAGGAGACATGGATGCTGTTAGACATTTTGTTGCCTGGGTTATATATAACATTTTTGAAAATGTTACTGTTTTTATATTTGCAATAATTAGTATGTTTATTATAAATGTTAAATTTACTTTACTTATGTTTGCATTGACGCCGTTAGTTGCTTTTTGTGCATATAAATTTGCTAAACAAGCAAATCCAATATTTTTTGGAATAAGAGAACAATTTTCAAAATTAAATACAGTAGTTCAGGAAAATATAAGTGGAAATAGAGTTGTTAAAGCCTTTGCTAAAGAAGATTATGAAATTTCAAAGTTTGAAGAGAAAAATAAAGCATATATGGATGCTAATATGGAGCTTGCAAATGTTGCACAGAAATATTTGTCTATGCTTAATGCCCTATCAAATATGTTTACAATTGTGATGATTTTGGCAGGAGGAATCTTTGTTATAAATGAGCAGATAACTATGGGCGAACTAGTAATGTTCAATGGTCTTATTTGGGCAATAAATAATCCTATGAATATGGTAGGATGGCTCATTAATGATGCTCAAAGATTTATAGCAGCTGCTAGAAAAATGAAAATGTTAGTTAATGAAGAAACAAAAATAAAAAATCCAGTTGATGGAATAGTACCTAAGAAGTTAAAAGGTGAAATTGAATTTAGGAATGTTAGCTTTGAATATGACTATGAACCTATTTTGAAAGACATAAACTTTAAAGTAAAACCTGGACAAACTGTTGCAATTTTTGGACAAACTGGTTCAGGTAAATCTACAATAATTAATTTAATAGAACGATTTTATGATGCAACTTCTGGTGAAATATTAATAGATGGAATAGATATAAGGAAATACAACCTACAAGCCTTAAGAAAAGATATTTCAATATCAATGCAAGATGTATTTTTATTTTCTAATACAATAGAAGAAAATATTAGTTATGGAGTAGCAGAAGCAGACAATAGTAAAGTAACTTGGGCTGCTGAGATGGCTGATGCCAATAATTTTATTGAAAAATTATCAGAGTCGTATGAAACAGTAGTAGGAGAAAGAGGCGTAGGGTTATCTGGAGGACAAAAACAAAGAATAACTCTTGCAAGATCAATAATAAAGGACCCTTCAATATTAATATTAGATGATACTACATCTGCGTTAGATGTAGAAACAGAAGCTATGATTCAAAGGAATCTAAATACAGTATATAAAGCCACAACTTGCTTTATAATAGCTCATAGAATTTCATCTATAAAAGATTCGGATTTAATTTTGGTTTTAGATGAGGGAACGATAGTTGAAAGTGGTACACATAAAGAATTATTAAATAATAAAGGGCATTATTATGGTGTTTATAAAGCACAGTATGGTAATTATTTAGATGAAGTAGATGATAAAAACTGCAAGGAGGTGGGGTAAATGGCAAGAAACAAATATGATGTAGACGAAGAATTAGGTACACCATTTAGATTAGAATATTGTAAAAGACTATTAAGTTATGTAGTACCTTATAAAAAAGATATGAGTGTAACTCTTTTACTCATGCTTTTATCTAGTATATCAACTTTACTTGGACCTTACTTAGTAAAAATAGCCATGGATACTAATATTCCTAATAAAGATGTTAAAGGTCTTATTATAGTATGCATATTATTCTTTATTACTATAGTAATAAGTGCTTGGTGTATGAAATACAGAATAAAAACCATGACTTATGTAGGGCAGGAGGTTGTAAAGAACATTAGAACAGATATATTCAAGCATTTGCAAAAGCTGCCTTTTTCATATTATGATAGTAGACCTCATGGAAAGATTCTAGTTAGAGTAGTTAATTATGTAAATTCATTAAGCGACTTATTGTCTAATGGGCTTATAAATTTATTAACAGATTTATTTAGTATTTTTGTGATTGTAGGATTTATGGTATTTATAAGTCCTAGATTAACCTTAATATGTATGATTGGAATGCCTATTCTTGCAATAAGTGTAGCTTTAATTGCAAGGCTTCAAAGAAAAACATCTCAAGCATATAGTAATAAACAATCTAATTTAAATGCTTACATACAAGAAAGTATAAGTGGAATGAAGGTTACTCAAGCTTTTGCGAGAGAAGAAGCAAATGCCGAAAATTTCAGAACTGTAAGTGGTGAAACCAAAAGCACTTGGATGAAATTTGTGAAAATCCAATTTTTACTTTGGCCAGCTATTGAGAATACTTCAGTATGTACAGTTGCTCTAATATATTTAATTGGAGTAAAATCAATTGGAGAGGCTATAACAATAGGCACTCTTATAGCATTTGTGGGATATATATGGAGGTTTTGGAACCCAATAGTTAATATTTCTAACTTTTATAATACATTAATAATGGCTATGGCGTATTTAGAAAGAATTTTTGAAACTTTAGATGAACCAGTAAATATAGCTAATTTACCAGGAGCATATGAAATTCCAGAAATAGAAGGTAATGTAGAATTTAAAGATGTATTATTTAAATATGAGGATGAAGATAGGGAAATATTAAAAAACATATCATTTAGTGTTAATGCTGGTGAAACTATAGCCTTAGTTGGGCCAACAGGTGCAGGAAAGACTACTATTATAAATCTTTTAAGCAGATTTTATGATGTAACTTCTGGTGAAGTTTTAGTAGATAATAATAATATAAGAAATGTAACGCTAGAATCTTTAAGAAAACAAATGGGAGTTATGCTTCAAGATACATTTATTTTTTCGGGAACTATATTGGACAATATAAGATATGGAAAATTAGATGCAACTGAAGAAGAAATTATAAAAGCAGCTAAGGCAGTTAAGGCGCATGATTTTATAGTAAATTTAAAGGATGGTTATAATACAGAAGTTAATGAAAGAGGAAGTAGGTTATCCGTAGGACAAAGGCAATTAATTTCCTTTGCAAGAGCATTACTTGCAGATCCTAAAATATTGATTTTAGATGAAGCAACCTCAAGTATAGATACAAAAACAGAACAAGCACTTCAAGAAGGTTTGGATAGATTGCTTAAGGGAAGGACTTCATTTGTAATAGCGCATAGGTTATCAACAATAAAAAATGCTACAAGAATAATGGTTATAAATGATGGGCAAATTATAGAACAAGGAAGTCATGATGAACTTATTAAGCTAGAGGGTGAATATTTCGAACTTTATACATCACAATATGAGATGATAAAGGCGGTATAGAGATAAGAAGAAACTTTTGGAAGAACATAAATTTTATAAACATGTCAAATCAATTAAATAGTATGATAGAAAACATAGTTAATGAAGTAATAATTGAGTATAGGCTATTAAGCATGTATTAGTAGTTTCAATTATTGCTTCATTTTTTCTTGAAAAAATTATAACTAATGATGTTATAAACATATAAATAAAGTTATATATTATCAATTAGTCTTGCTAGTATCTTATTATGATTTAGAGACATCAGGTAATATATATAAGACATTATGATATTTATTATATGCTCTAACAATGCTATCCTTAAGAAGGCAAAGAAACATGGGAGGCATTAAAAATAGAATATGTAGCAAACTAACAAAGATATATAATATAAATTATTAGGAGGAAATGAAAAATGATATACAATAAATGTGGAAATAGCGGACTTAAACTACCAGCTATATCTTTAGGATTATGGCATAACTTTGGTGAAAACGATGTCTTTTCAAATAGCGAAGCAATTTTTAAAAGAGCGTTTGAGCTTGGAATAACTCATTTTGACTTAGCTAATAATTATGGTAGACCAGCAGATGGTTCGGCTGAAGAAACTTTTGGACGAATACTTAAGAAAAATTATACTTCTTATGATAGAGATAAAATGGTTGTAGCAACAAAGGCTGGTTATGATATGTGGGAAGGACCTTATGGAGATGGTGGTTCTAAAAAATACTTAGTTGCAAGCTTAGATCAAAGTTTAAGACGTATGGGACTAGACTATGTAGATATATTTTATCATCATAGATTTGATCCAGAGACACCACTCGAAGAAACAATGGCTACTTTAGATTTAATGGTTAGACAAGGTAAGGCTTTATATGTAGGAATATCAAATTATGGACCAGAAGAAACTAAGAGAGCATCTGAAATCTTAAAGAAACTTGGAACACCGTGTCTTATAAACCAGCTTAGATATTCAATGTTTGATAGACATATTGAAGGTAAGCAATTTGAAGTACATAAGGAAGAAGGTATTGGAACTATAGCATTTGTACCACTTGCACAAGGACTACTTACTGATAAATATATTAATGGAATTCCAAGTGACTCAAGAATAGGTAAGAAAGGCTTATATCTACACGAGAAGGATGTAACAGAAGAAAAAATTAATAAAGTTATTAAATTAAATGAAATAGCTAAAGAAAGAGGTCAAAGTCTTGCACAAATGGCTCTTGCTTGGGATTTAAGAGGAGATGTAACTTCAGTATTAATTGGGGCAAGCAGACCATCACAAGTTGAGGACAATGTAAAGGCCATAGATAATTTGGAATTTTCTAAGGAACAATTAGATAGAATTGATGAAATTTTAAAATAGTTCAATAAGTTAAGGCATATTAAAGAAAATAGCAAGCATACTTGTTATGTATTTTAATATGCCTAAAGTAAAATGAAGTAATAATTGAGTATAGACTATTAAGTATATGTTAGTAGTTTTAATTATTACTTCTATTTTTTATGGGGTAAATAATAAATATTGCCAAATTTGTATGAGTATGATAGACTGATTTTAGTCCTGTCTATAACTATAGACAGTATAAAATTAAGGGGATGTTTTAAATTGAGTATTTCAAAAATTCCACAATCTGAATTGAATGTCATGAAAGTGATTTGGGAAAGTAACAAACCAATATCATCAAGAGATGTTATTAATGAATCAACAGAAAAATTTGGTTGGAAGAGAACAACAACTTTAACTTTATTATCAAAATTAGTTCAAAAAGAATTTTTAAGTGCAGAAAAAATCAAGATATATACTTATTACACAGCGTTGATAAGTAAAAAGGAATATTTAGAGTTTGAAACAAAGTATTTTTTCACTAATATACATGAAAATTCTTTGAAGAGTTTAATTACAGCATTGCATGAAAATAATGAAATTACTAATGAAGATTTAGAAGATTTAGAGCAATGGATTAAAAATAGGGAAGAATGATGAATTGATTAGGGGGAGAGTATGATTGAGATAGTGATAATTAATATACTAAGGATAGCAATAATTAGTAGCATAGGAATATGTCTAATTTTAATTTTGAAGAAAACTTTATTTAAGGAATATACCCAAAACTTTAATTATTATATTTGGCTCATAGTTGTAGTTAGAATGATATTACCTTTTAAAGTTCCAATATATATGAACATGAATTCTATTAATTCTAATAACATTACAATTAATAATCCAGTTGATAATATAGAATTAGTCAGTAATCCTGGAATAAATATAGAGTTAATTAATAATTCAATTAACAACAACCAAGTTATAGAAAGTGTAAAACAATTTTCTGACAATTTTAATATGCTAGAAATTCTAGGTTATCTATGGTTAGTTTTAACATTAATAATTGTAACGTATAGAATTGCTACATATATAAAGTTCAAAAATACAATAGTAGATTTATCAAGTGATGTTCAAGATACAAAAATAAGAAATATATATAATAACTTATGTATGGAAATGAAAATAAATAAAAATATTCTATTAAAGGTTTCAGATTACACATCGGTACCACTTGGAATTGGTTTCTTAAAATCTTATATAGTATTGCCTAATATTAATTATGAAGAAAAAGAAATAGAATGGATTTTAAAACATGAGCTTATGCATTATAAAAAGAATGATATATTATATAAGTTTCTAGTTATGGCGGTAACTTCAATTTATTGGTTTAATCCTTTAATATATATAATGAATAGATATATAAATATTGAATGTGAACTAGCCTGTGATGAGAGGATACTTAATAATTGTGATTTTAAAGAAAGGCAAAATTATGCGTTGATACTTATAGAGTCATTAAGACATAAAGAAAGTAATTTTCTAGAAAATAATTTAGCTACAAAGCTTGGAAATAAGAAAATATTAAAAAGGAGATTTGATAGTATGTTTAATAAGAAAACTAAAAAAGGTATATTAATTGGAGTGTTAGCTATAATAGTTGCTATTTGTTCATTTGGAGTAATTTCAAGCAAGGGTTTGGCGAATACTTTAGGAGAAAAAGAAGTGCAAGCTAGTACAGAAAACAAAGACGATTCAATTGAATTATATCAACTTGATAATTCTAAGTACAAAGGATGTTATCTTGAAATAAAAGATCCAACAAGAGTAAAGATAGGGTACACATCAAAACTTATGATTGAAGGAGAAACCACAAGTCAAATTGCTGAAAATAATGATGCTATTGCAGCAATTAATGGTGGCGGATTTATTGATGAATCAGCTGAAGGAGTTAAATGGGAAGGAAATGGAGGAACTCCAACTGGTATTATAATGACAGGTGGAAAAGTTATTTATAGTGATTTAGAAGCTGATAAAAAAACAGATTTATTTGCAATAACGAAAGAAGGAATAATGATTGTTGGTAAATATTCAATAAATGATTTATCAAAGTTAGGTGCAGAAGAGGCATTAAGCTATTTTCCTTCACTTATAATAAATGGTAAAATGACATCATTTCAAGGTGATGCAGGATTTGGAATAGCTCCCAAAACAGCAATTGGACAAAAGAAAGATGGAACTATAATTATGTTAACTATAGATGGAAAAGGTCCAGAAAGTGTAGGAACTACAATTAAGGAACTTCAAGAAATTATGTTTAAATTGGGTGCTATTAATGCAATGAATTTAGATGGTGGACAATCAACTGCAATGTACTATGATAAGGAAATTGTTAATAAGCCATCGTATGGTGAGGGTGGAAGAAAAATTCCTGCAGCTATTATTGTTAAAAAGATGAAGAATTAAAATAATCCTATGTATAAGCAAATTTAAGAAAAATAAAATAGAATAGATGTTATTAACTTAAGTTCAATGTATATTGTTTAATAAAAATACATTGAACTTTTTATTAGTAAAAACTTAATAATCAGTACTTTAATTAAGAATACTATAGTGAAGAATAACATTATTAGAATACGTATAGAGAACAAGGTATATTATGAATTGGTAAATTAAAGAAATGCAGAAATGTTACTATGATTAAAGAAGTTAATCTATATTGACTTAAGCGTAATGTATATGTAAAATGTAAAATGGTATAACATTGTAACAGGACTGAACTAATTGACTTAATGCAATACGCTTACAAAATGTTATGTTCATACAGGGAAAGTATATATCTAATTTTACATATTATATGGGCAAGAGGAGGAACTGTTATTTGAAAGCAAAATGTTACTATTGCAATAAGGAACTAACTGAAAAAACTATTAAAAGACATATGAAAAATTGTAGTGAAATTGAAAAAAGGATAGATGAAAAAAGAACTCCAAATGGAAAACTAAGAAATCAATTTATCATAGCAATTAAGCCTGAAGAAGGTGGAAATGAATACTGCATATATTTATCAATAGATGGAACATTAGGGTTAGTACATATAGATCAATTTATAAGAGATATTTGGGTAGAGTGTTGTGGACATTTAAGTGGATTTAGAATTAGAGGAAAGTTTTATCAAGATCATTCATTGAATAGTAAGATAGAGGATATTTTAAATTTAGATGATAAATTTGAATACGAATATGATTTTGGAAGTACAACAGATTTAATTTTAGAAGTAGTAGATATAAGATTAGTACCCATTAGTTTTTCGCAAATAGAAATAATAGCAAGAAATCATGATATTAAGCATGAATGTGAAATTTGTGGGGCAGAAGCTAAGTACTATAGCTACAATAAAGAAGAATGGGAATGTGAAAAATGTATAGATGAAGATGATGACATGATATCTGAATTTGATTATTGTAATTCACCTAGAGATGGTGTTTGTTCATATGAGGGAAATAAAGAATCTGAAACTATATACTTACCTGGAAATAATAAAAAATATAAGATTTCTAAAAACAAGATAAAAGAGCAAAATTCATATGAAGGAATACCTGCATATGAAGAAGACTTCTTTGAAGATTTATCAGACGTGGAGTATGCATTTGATGATTTGTTAAGTAAAAGTAAAAGTATTGTGAACAACGTATTTAATAAAGGAATATATTCTTTTGATATAACGGAATTAATAAATAATTTATCAAAAGAGAATATATACGATATAGCTAAATATCTTGGTATGACTAAAATATCAAGTTTAAATAAAAGTAAATTAATCGAAAAATTACTTGATGAATATGAGGGATTAATTGAAGAAAGAATGTCATTGTTTGATGAAGAAAGATACAAGTTTTTAAAGAGTTATGCGGATAATAACGGAGTAAAAGCATTTAAAGAAATGGATGAAGAGACTTTATATAAAGTAGGATATTTTTTGCAAAACGGAATGCTTTTTTCAGTAGTAAAAGATGATGAGTCATTAATATTAATGCCAGAAGTTATTCAAAAATTAGTTAAAGAAAAAAACAATATACAATATAGAAATATAATAAAGCTTAATAGTGAAGTTGTAAGTCTTTATAGAGGTATGAATAAAGCTTATGGACTTCTTAAGTTGAAAGATATAAAAGGTATACTTAAGAGATATGATATCGAAGAGTCAGAGAAATATAGGATAGAAGATCTAATAATTAATTCAGAAGATTATTATAGAGAATATGAAATTCAAGGACTGTTTTTCATAAATTGTTATATAGATAATTGGGTAGATTTACTAAGAAAGATAGAACAAAAAACAAATGTTGATTATACTATGATTCCAAAAGAAGAATTATTAAGTATGGCAGATGAAAATTACATTTATGAATCTAATTCAGGAAAAACATTTTTCAATGAATTTAGTAGTATGTTTAGTATGGATGAAGATATACTAGAAGGATTAATGGAATCTTTATATTTAGAAATCCAAGAAAATGAGTTTGAAGATGTTGTGGCTGAAATATTAGAACAATTAGAAGATAATGATAAAGAACTTAAAGAATTTATGCAGATTAGTGTTGGTAAATTTCTTGGGAATATTAGATTATGGAAGTTTAAAGGTGCTAAGCTTAATGAGAAAAAAGGAAATGTCAAAAAGAATGAAAAGAAAAAGCCTGCAAGACGAAATGATCCATGTTCATGTGGAAGTGGGAAAAAGTATAAGGATTGTTGTGCTAAGAGTGGTAATGTAATAAATTTGTTTTAATAATATGAAACAACACCAGAATAAATTGATACGCTCCCTCTATGATAGACAGTTAAAATAAAAAACTATCTATACATAAGAAGGAGCATTTTTATGTACAAAAACCATAGCATTAGTTAGTATCTAGAAAAAAATTTAGGGTTTTTTATGTAATAGTGTTTATAAAAACATATATCCTTTATATATAACAGATAGATAAAAAAATATTTAAAGGAGTATGATGAAAATGAGAGAAAGAAAATATGTAAAATTTAGAAGTGATATGTATGAGGATACAAAATTTAAAATAATAGATATGAAGCCTGAAAGAGATATGATTCATTATGTTTGGACTAGATTCGTTACTTTGGCAGGCAAGGTTAATATGGAGGGTGATTTATACATGTCAAGAAATCTTCCATACACAATAGAAACTTTAGCAATAGAGTTTAATAGAAGTGAAGAACAAATTAAATTAGCATCAGAGGTATTTATAGAATTAGAAATGATTGAAATGATTGATGGCAAGATTTATAGGGTTAAAAATTTTACAAAGCATCAAAATATTAAGGTGAGAGAAAAAGTAAAGTCTGAAGACAAAGAAGGTATTGTAAAAAATATAGAAGTAGATGAAAAGGAAATTTTTGTTAATGAAGCATGTGATAATGCGGAGAAAAAATCAGAAGATAACGATAAAGAATCTGAAAACAATGTAGTTGAAAAAGAAGAGACTAACATTAGAAATGAGGATAAAAGAGAGTCAAAAGTTAATAGTAGTGACATTAATAAACAAGATAATATAATCAGAGAAATAAGCTGTAATATATCTCAGAATAATATTCCTATATCTTTAGAGGACAAGAAAAATAAAAAGGCAGCTACAACGAAAAAGAAGGAAGAAGTAGGTAATGTGGCGGATAAAGAAGACGATGAAGATGATGAAATGTTTCGCTTTAGTGAAGGTGAATTTACCTTAGGGGAAGGTGAGGAGACTATTGCATCGTGGACTTTTTGATTTCTAATGGATATTGGGCACAATCAAAAAAATAACAAGTCCATCTGGCAGAAATGTTCTTATATGAAGCATAGCTGCTCTTCTTAATGTTCATATTAGATATTTAGCAGAAAATAATAGGATTGCAAAAACTCCAATGTCATCAGTATTCAAGCTGCTTTATAAATGTTATTGAAGTGAGACTCACAAATGCTCATATTTCAACATATAATGGACTAATATCATTACATGGAGTTGAAAATGCGTGATATACGGGCTGATTTTAGCTGGAGGTAAGGGCAGTAGACTGTATCCTCTATCAAGAGCAGGGGAGCCAAAACAATTTTTAAAGCTTATTAACGAGAAAAGCTTTTTAGTTAATACTGTTGATAGAATAATCCCAATAATAGATAGAGATAATATTTTCGTTGTGACTAATATGGACTACAGAGAAAAAGTTAAAAATGAACTTGCAGGAATAAAGGATGAGAATATTTTTGTAGAACCTGCTAATAAGGAAACTGCTACGTGTATAGGTTTATCTGCAGTAAAGCTCTTAAAACAAGATGCTAATGCAGTTATGGTTGTATTGCCATCAGATCACTATATTCAAGGTGAGAAGAATTATATAGATACGTTATCTCAAGCAATCGAGATGGCTAATAAGAGAAGATGTATTGTTACACTTGGAATAGAATCAAGCAGACCAGAAACAGGGTATGGTTATATCGAAATGGGTGAGAGAACTACTGGAAATATACCAACTTATAAGGTTGCTAGGTTCACTGAAAAACCTAATTTAGAGGTTGCTAAAGATTTTATATTAAAGGGAACTTATTTATGGAATTCTGGAATGTTTGTATTTAGGGCAGATGTTATTTTGCGAGAGATAGAGAAGTATCTTCCTAAGTTGCATAAACCATTGATGGAAATATATAAGAGTTTAGATGAAGAGAATGAAACTGAGGTTATAAAGGAACAGTATG
>Ga0224516_1000192_pt1 | contig 15355 bp, 8 predicted proteins | sample IRFST0metaG_FD_179884 | JGI IMG/M metagenome (GOLD analysis project Ga0224516, IMG submission 179884) | Peat soil microbial communities from Stordalen Mire, Sweden - IR.F.S.T0 | ecosystem: Environmental > Terrestrial > Soil > Wetlands > Peat | place: Sweden: Norrbotten County, Stordalen Mire... | reverse complement strand
GTCCATTAATTTATTTGTATCTTCCTTTTTCTTTGTTTCCTTTAAATCCTTTTTAGCTTCTTCTAATATCTTTTTTAGTTCTTCTTTTTCTTCTTTTGTTAGTTCCTTTTCTTTTTCAATTTTCTTTTCTTCCTTATCTATTTTCTTTAATACTTCACTTTTCATCTTATCAAAGTCTCTTAAATTTTCTGCATCTTTTTTAGCACTTGTCGGAATTACAATAGTAATTAAGCATAAAATTAGTAATATTATAACTTTATATATTTCTTTCTTTTGCACTTTTATAGGTAAATTTCTTTTAAAGTCATATGTTTCTATACTTCGTACAGTATCCTCTTTTTGAGCTATAGCTATTTCACTATCATCTCCTATAAACTCTAAAGCTGTAATTACTCTTTCATTCAAACCTTTAGAATCTGCAATTAAAGCTATTTCTTTTTTATTAGGTGCCTTTACCATTCCAAAAATAATGCTAACTATTATGGAAATTAATATAATTGCACCACTTAATTCATAGCAACTTTTAAAAGGTAAAAATAAAGCTATTATTAAAACAATTAATGTCAAAACTAATGAGGCTTGAAGCCCCATTAATATTTTGCTCATAAGAAAATTTAATTTTATTCTTCGCCCAGATTTTTTTATAAAGTCTAATATTTTTTTATCTAAAGCATCCATAAATTCTCCTTTATTTGTTAGGCATATTGACTTGATATTTTTTAAGTATGCCTTACCTATGTTTTAACACCCTAGTATTTAAACAGGCATTTTTTTTAATTCTGGTTTTATTTTTTTCTTATTTCTTCGCCTAAATTTAATCCCTCTATTTAATGGATTTAGTTTATATGCAGCTACAAGTACTAATATTACACTTGATATTAGTTGAATTACGATAGATATAATATATCCATTTTCAATTTTTGCCATATTAGCACCCATTCCGTAAAATCTTAAAATACTTACATCTCCTAATTGATTTACAAGTAAACTAACAAAACCAAATGTAGGACTTAAATAAGTAAAAAATGGAACTGCTAAATCTTGGTTATTAGGATTTTGTGATGCATTATAGGCTATCAATATAACTGATAAAATCATTATTACTACATATATAAATAGAGTTACCCCATAAGCTACTGCAGTTGCTACCTTTGATGTTTTTATAAATGTAGATATAAAAACACCAATTGAACCAACAAATATTGTAGTTACAATGAAGAATAAGCTTAATTCTAATATATTTACTAAATTTACTCCTCCAATTAAAAATGTAATTGAATATATTGGCATAGTACAAATAATTAAAATTATAACTCTACTTATAGATGCCATTAATTTTCCACTTATTATTGACAATGTACTCATTTTTGTAGATAAAAGCACTTCTAAGGTTTGTTTTTCTCTTTCTGCACAAATTGCTGTAGATGTTAGTGATGGCACTATAAACATCAATAAAATAGCTTGGATTACAGCCATTCCAATATAAAAGAAAACTATTGATTCTAAATTTACTCCATTGAAATATGCCTCCTTAATATTATTATTAAAGATAAACAATGCTCCAGCAGATAATAATACTACATAGAAGAATATAGTTAATGTAAATTTAATACTTCTTACTGCAAGTTTTGTTTCATTTTTTAAAACTGGATTAATCTTCACTATAATGCCTCCTTTAATTCATTTTTATCAGTGATCTTAATAAATAAATCCTCAAGACTACTTACTTCTTTATTAAATGAGACTATAGGTATATCATTTATTATCATAGTCTTAAGTAAACTTGCACATTCCTCTTCATTTCCATTGAAGGCTATTGTTATAGTTTTATTTTCAAATTTCACTTTTCCTACCTTTGGCATTTCTCTTAATAATTTAATAGCATTCTCTTCCTTATTAATTACTGTGATAATTATATTTTCACTTCCAGTTGCTGTATTCATTATATCTTCTACTGTACCTTGACACATCATTTGCCCACTTTCTACAATTCCAATATTGGTACATATCTCACCTAACTCAGATAGAATATGAGAACTAACTAATATAGTTTTTCCCATATCCCTAAGATTCTTCAATATATTCTTCATTTCAATTCTTGCTCTTGGATCCATACCTGATGCAGGTTCATCTAAAATAAGTAATTGTGGATTATGAATTAAACATCTAGCTAAACATAATCTTTGCTTCATACCTCTTGATAATCCATCAACATAAGCATCATATTTACTTTCCAAATTAACTAGTTCTAATAAATCCATTGATAAATCCTTAATTTCTTTTCCTGCGATTCCATAAATTGATCCATAAAATTCTAAATATTCATGAGCCTTTAAATTATCATATACTCCAAAGAAATCTGGCATATACCCTATCTTTTCTTTTAACTTTTTGTTATTTTTAATTGCATCAATTCCATCAACATATACTTCTCCACCATCTGGCGATAATAGTCCTGATACTATTTTCATAGTAGTACTTTTACCAGCTCCATTTGGACCTATAAATCCAAATATTTCTCCCTTTTTAATGTCTAAATTCATTTTATTAAGGGCCTTAAACTTTCCATATGATTTCTCTAAATCTTTAATTAATAACATTATTTAGCCCTCCCAATTACACTGATTTGTGGAATTCCTATCTCATCTTCATCATTAACATTCAATTTTACTGTTACTTTTCCATCTCTAATGTATTGATTAGGATTCTTTAGACTTTCACCATTTACCATGTAATTTATTTTATCAAAATCATTTTTTTCATAATTATATACAGACACCGTGCCTTTAAAACCTGATTTTTTTCTATTGTGGTTTTCTATATACCCTACCTTTAAATCTGTTAAGTTTATTTCTTTGTCTACTAAATAATCTAGAACTAAATTTCCACTTCCATTAATTTCATTGTTTTGAGTATCAACATAAATATTTGAATCAGAATTTGCTATTTCTCCTTTAAAATATCCTAAAGGATAACATAGATTACCTTCTGTATCAGTATAATCTATATCTACATCTTGAATAAGTGCAGTGGTATCATACTTAGATACTAACTTTTTACCAAAATCAAATCCATAATCTATAGGCATATCAGTTATTGCAACTAAATAAGTTCCTTCACTAGATAACTGTCTTTCAAACAGACCTTGAATTAAAGAACTCATTCTTAATATATCTTTAAACTCTTCCTTATTTTCTTTTTTATTTTTACTATTTATATAATTATTATAATATTTTTCACTTAACCCATCTGCATATTCTTGTAATCCAGAGGCAGTATATGTATTTACATCAGCTTCCTTTTCTTCATTAGCTTCTACACTCCCCAAATCCCAAACATTATTAGAAGATACTACTAGTAATTTCTCAATATCATATCCCAAGGTATTTTTTATTTTTCCCACTAAACTTTTAGAATTATAATTTAGTTTTACCTCAATTTTAGGAACTATTTCTTTATGTCCAGAAATCTCAAATTTCTTCATCTTTAATGCTGATAAATCTTTAAATTCATAATAAGAGTTATTATCTCTATATACAGATTTTGTTCTTAGTTTTGTAAGATTATTAAGATCTAACTCTTTATCACCATTATAATACTCATTGTTACTATATTCTTGAATACTAGATCCATTAGGCTCTTTAACAATTAAATCATCTTTATATTTAGATCCAATACCTAAGTATCCACTAGCCTCACTTGTCCCATTTTTATCAGTTGTAATAATATTCACTTGATTTAATACTATGTCTTGAATTCTTGTACTACCTCCTAGTAAATAAAGTAAAAGTGAAAATACTAATGCCGTTGCAGGAATAACTGCCCACAACAAATCTCTCTTATTTAACTTCTTCATTACGAAATAGATAATAACTCCTACAATTAATGCATAAAGTGTAAATATAGCTACCAGAGTTCCCATTTTAAATTCATCTTTACTAGGAATGGTATTACTTAAATTATCTAGTTCGCCTGGTGCATATCCACCATGTCTATTTCTATTATATTTATTATTTTTACTGGCAAAATCATCTCCTAAAGCTTCCTTCCATGTATTAATAACATTATCTTTTGGTGCTATATTTTTATTTGCTAAATCAAAAGTTGAAATATATATTTTACCTTTCCCTTTGTTAATTGAATATATTAATGGATTTCCTCCATCTTGTAATCTTATTAAACTATCTTTTATGCTTAAATTGGCAAGTGTATAACCATTAATGTCCTTAGTTCCATTATAAGTTATATCTAAAAATTCTTTGTCTATATTAGCTACTGTCTTTGAAGCATTTTCTCCACTTCCTATTATTAATGTTCCACCATTATTAATCCATGTAGATAAATTTTCATATTGTTCCTTTTGCAAATTAGAAATATTGTAATTATTGATTGTAATTACATCTAATTGTGAAATATTCTTAGAACTCTTTGATAATGAATCTAAATTCAAAGGTCCACTAGAAATTTTATTAATATGTTGATATTTACTTTTGTCTAGATCACTAAAATCTAAAGATTTAACAGTAAGACCACTGAAATCATCTGTTAATGTTCCCATAAGTAAATTAGCATTATTTACTCTTCCACTGCTTATTATAACCTTATTTTCTTTTAAAACCTTTTCCCCCTGAGTGAATACTACTAATAGCTTTGAAGAATTTTCTGGTAAGTTAACAGGAATTGTTACTGTTCTTTTTTCCTTAGAAGCTAGCTTAACTTCTGTTACAAAAGCATCATATGTATTTGTTATGTTAGTAGGGACTCTAACTTCTACTTGTCCTTCTATATCTTCCCCATTATTTTCTATTTCGACATTTACTGGTACTGCTGTTGAGCTTTTAAAACTTCCTTCAATACCATAACTAACATTCATTGTAATTAAGTTAGAGTCATCTGCTTTACATACTGTTGATATAAAACTAGTTAATGTGAAAATCATAACTAGTATGCTTAACAGCTTAGCCATATTAAATTTTTTCATTGATTTATTCCCCCATATTACATAATTAATAAAATTTTAACATATTTTTAGGCTTTTGTTGTAAATATATTGCAATATTAATAAAAGCTTCATATTATTGGTTACACTATGAATAGTGTACCATTGAAACTAGTACACGTAAATTATAAAGGAATTTATATTATTTATCAACCAATGTTTTCTTAATTTTACCTTAATTTACAACAACATATATAAAAGGCAGATATTAATTCCAAAAAATTAATATCTGCCTTATGTTCCTAACTATTTATATAAATTCAATCTTCCAATTAAAATATCCACTTTCTTCATTCTTTTCATATCTAAAATAAGCTGAAAATGTATTTCCTTTTTTACTTTTTAAATTTCTAAAACCTACTTTACCATTCTTAAGTAAAAGTTCTACCATTTCCTTAGATATCTTTTTACCAAAAGATGCAATATATTTATCATCCTTCCAAATTGTATATTTGCAACCATTCTTCCAATTGCTACATCCAAAGCTTTTTTCTCCTTCAACTACTGGATTCCCGCAGGTTGGGCACGGTCCTAAATTTTCAACTTCTTTAGGTATTTCTACTTTAAATCTTGATAATGCACCTTCATCTTTTTTAATTGCTTCTACAGAGTTAATAGTAAAATCTGTTATTAATTTCATAAAATCACTTTTAGCAAATTTACCTTTTTCAATATCTGAAAGCGTCTTTTCCAATTTTCCCGTATACTCCAAATCTAACAAATCTTTTACCGGAAAAATTTCTACTAGATTTCTTCCAAGGTCTGCACACATAAGGTTTTTCCCTTTAGTGTTTAAATATCCTATCTCTTTTAATTTTTTTATAGTTTCAGCTCTAGTCGCTGGTGTTCCTATACTATATCCACTTAAGATCGCTTGCATCATCTCTTCTGTATCTTCTTCTTTTCCTTCAATACCTTTTCCGCAAGTTTCCATGACTCTAAGTAGTGTCTTTTCAGTATGATACTTTGGTGGCTTTTTAGTAACCGCACTCACCTTTGAATCTATAATATCCACATTTTCATCTTTTTCAATCTTTGGCAGAATTATATCTTTACTTTCTATTTTTTCTACTACCTTCCAGCCCTCTACAAGTTTTACTTTTCCCTTAGAAATGAATATTCCATTAACCTCAGAGTTATTAGCCTTCAAAGTTACCTTTGTTTCTTCAAATTCAGCTATAGGCATAAACTGCATTATGAATCTATTTTTAATAGCTTCATAAACAGTTCTTTCATCTGCTGATAAGCCTGAAGGTTTTATGTACGTTGGAGTTATAGCACTATGACTTTCAACTTTTGAACTATCAAAAATTCTTTTCGATGTATTAAATTTAATGTCCTTTTCATATGGCAATCCAACTTTTAATGTATCTAAAACTTTTTTTACCCTATCCTTCAAACTTTCCTCTAAAACTACACTTGCTGTTCTTGGGTAAGTTGTAAGCTTCTTTTCATAAAGTGATTGTGCAACCTTTAAAACTTTATCTGATGTCCAACCTTTATATTTACTTGTAACATATCCTTGCAAGTTTGATAAATTAAATAAGTATGGTGGATATTCTTTTTTCAATTCTGTTTGTTTGTCAATAATCTTAGCAGTCGCTCCTTCTAATAAAGGAAGAAACTTATTCAAATCTTCTTTTTTCTCAAACTTTTCAGAATCATTTTCATAATAAAGTCCTTCAAATTCTTCATTACTTGAAGTTTTAAAATTTGATATTAATTTATAATAAGTTGTTGCTGTAAAATTTTCTATTTCTTTATCTCTATCATAAATAATCTTTAATGTAGGAAGAAGCACTCTGCCTATATTAATAGTCTTATTTTCTTCAAACTTATATTTTAATGTACTTACAGATGTTAAATTTATACCAATAATCCAATCACTCCATTGTCTTCCTATACCCGCATCTTGTAGTGATTGCATCTCTTTATTATCCTTTAAATTATCCATACCACCTCGAACTTCATCAGGTGTCCATTCATTTAAAAGTAATCTATATATAGGCTTTTTCACTTCAAAATAACCAAATAATTCATCAGCTATAACCTGACCTTCTCGATCGTAGTCAGTTGCCGAAACAATACCATCAACATCATCTTTGTCTATTAAACTCTTTATTATTCCAAGTTGCTTTTTTGCACCCTTATCTTCTATTGTTCTGTCTGCACTATCGCATTTAACCTTATACAAAAAATTTTCTGGAATAAATGGAAACTTCTCAAACCTCCACCCCTTCATATTTTCATCATAATCTTTCGCATCATAAAGCTGCAAAAGATGCCCAAATGCCCATGTTATATAATATCCATTACCTTCAAAATACCCGTCTTTTCTATTCTTTATATTATATGCATCTGCAATATTCTTCGCGACAGATGGCTTTTCCGCAATAATAACCTTCGCCATGATATTTTTCTTATCCTCCTTTAGGCATATTAAAATAAATAACAAGTCAGTATGCTAGTCTATTTTGAGTCATACTTCGTCGGTATATCCACCTAATAGCCAGCTATGAGGTGAACATATCTCCTCGTCTGACTCAAAATATACATCGCATCTTTGACTTGTTATTTTCTTTAATATGCTTAGTTATTACTTTTAGCACTATATATATTAACACTAAACTAAAAATAAAACCAGTTAAAACCAGTTGAAGTTATAAAATTGACTGGAATCATTTTTACAATTAGTATATAATAAACTATAAATTATTACTACTACAAGAGAAATAACTTAAGTGGACAGCTACTAGTTGTCACTTATTCTCTCATTTGAGTATACATTTTACACAATTCAATTATAAAAGTGAACATTTCAATAAGGCACAATCAAATATGGAGGCATTTAATGAATATAAAAAAAATTATAATAAATATGATAGCTTTAATAATTACTTTTTCAATATTATTAACAGGCTGTACAACTAATCATAGAATTAATTTGCTAGGAAGCACAAGCTCAAATAATGATATTCAATCTAAAGTGCTTAGATATATGGATAATTATTACAAAAAAAACGAATTTAGTGGCACAGTGCTAATTACTCAAGATGATGAGATTATATTAAATAAAGGTTATGGTAAAGCAAACTATAACAAGAATATTATTAATAAACCTCAAACAGTTTTTGAAATTGCCTCGCTTACAAAGCAATTTACTGCAACAGCAATTTTAATGCTTCAAGAAAATAAACTACTAAGTGTTCAAGATTCAATAAGCAAATACATTCCTGATTATCCAAATGGAGATAACATAACAATTTATAATCTTCTTACTCATACATCAGGCATCCCTGACTATTTAGATTATATTGCATCAGTAGAATCTGAAGGTAGTACTTATACTCCAGAAGAACTTGTTGAATTTTTCAAAAATGAACCTACTAATTTTAGTCCTGGAACGTCATTCGATTATAGCAATTCAAATTATACGTTGCTTGGATATATCATAGAAAAAGTTTCAAATATGTCATATGAAAATTATATAGAAAAAAATATATTAGCTCCTTTAAACTTGAGTAACACAGGATTCATAAACAATAAATCTAACGTAAAAGATAGCTCAATTGGCTATTATTTTATAAACAAAAAATTAATTAGACAGGCAGAGGCCCCTGAGACAGAAGCTTTGCTCTCATATTCAGCTGGAGAGATTTATTCTACGTCAGAAGATTTAAATAAATGGGAGAATGCTTTATTTAATGAAAAATTAATTTCGAAAGAATCCTTAGATGAAATGTTTACTCCATATTTAAATAATTATGGCTATGGTTGGTTTATTACTGAAAACAATGATGGAGATAAAGTTGTTTTTCATAGTGGAAATTTACCTGGTTATACTTCATATGTAGAAAGAAACATTGATAAAAACTATGAGTTTATTATACTATGTAATGAAAACATTGACGATGGCATTAATGGTATTTCTATGGGCTTATCTGAAATTTTAGATAATAACGCAAATGAATAAAAGACAAGTCTTTTTAGACTTGTCTTTTATGATTTTAGTTTTTATAAATCTAATCTATTTCTTATTTCACTTCTATTATATGCATTAATATTTTCTAATAAATCAGCGAATAACCTATTTCTAGCTTCTTCACTTGCCCATGCTATATGTGGTGTTAATACTAATCTCTCTTTATTTTTAATATTTAACAGTGGATTTTCAGCTGGAATTGGTTCAACTTTAAACACATCTAAAGCTGCTCCGCCTATTATCTCTTCATCTATTGCCCTAGCTAAATCCTCGTCCACTATTATAGGACCTCTTGCCACATTTACTAATACTGAATCCTTTTTCATTTTAGTAAAAGCTTCGTAATTAAATAAGCCTTCTGTCTTTGAATTTAAAGGAGCATGTATAGAAATAATATCACATTGCTTTAATAATGAATCAAATTCTACCCTTGCATAATCTGAATCTGCATTCTTACCTGAAGTTGAATAATATACTACTCGTGCACCAAAAGCTTGGGCTATTTTAGCAACTCTTTTCCCAATACTACCAAGACCAACTATTCCCCATATTTTACCGCACAAATCTTTATAAGGTACTTCTAAATTCGTAAACATTGTTGACTTAGAATATTCTCCACTTTTTATATAATTATCAAAATAATTTATATTATCATATAAGTGAAGTAACATTGCAAATGTATGCTGTGCTACAGTAGTTGTTGAATATCCATTTACATTAGTTACAGCAATATTCTTTTCTTTAGCATATTCTATATCTATATTATTATATCCTGTAGCTGTTTCACAAATAAGTTCTAACTCTGTAGCATTTTTTAAATTTTCACTATTCAATACAACTTTGTTTGTTAGTACAATATTAGCATCTTTAATTCTTTCAGCAACTTCATCTTTTAACGTTAGATCATAATAGATCACTTGCCCAAATTCATTTAATTTAATGTAATCTACATTACCTAAAGTTTTGCCATCTAATACCACTATTTTCTTCATATTCAATCCCCTTTTCTACAACTAAAATAATATCCATTTATTACATCCACCATTTTTCTTGGTGAAATTTTTACGATTTTTATAATTATGTTACTATATTAATAATAACGTAATTATAAATAAATGTAAACGTACATGTTTATATTTTCCAACAAAATACATTTGTTCTTCTATTTCTAAAACTTAATTTAAATTTTTAGCGACCTAATTTCTAATATAAGGCACATAAAAGAAATTAACAAATCAAAAGTTGGCATGAATATTTTTCATTAGGCAAAAATACAGATTATGCTCATCAAGCCTATTAGGATGTTCCGCCGATGAGCAGAGAACCAAAAGTGATGCTCCAAATCTTGTATTTGTAGCATCAGAACTTTCACACAATGCAATCTATGATTTTGTGTGAATCGCTTACTCAGTGAGCGTAGCAAATCAAGCTTCATTATGATGGAAACTATGCACATTAAATAAGATCAGCTATGCTAGATGGACTTGTTATTTTCTTTAATTGTGCCTAAATAAAAATAAAGATGCATAGATATAGTCTTTTACTTACTATATCTATACATCTTAACTAAATCTTAATCTTTGCTTTTGATTTTAATTTATCTAATAGGTGCTGGCTTTATATTCCAAATTTCATCAGCGTATTGCTTTATAGTTCTATCACTTGAAAATGCTCCAGAATTATAAAGATTTGCAAAACATTTTTGAGCCCATTTCTTTTGATCTTTATAATCTTCAAATACTTTTTCTTGTGCTGCTTTAAATGCGTCAAAATCAGCAAGTACATAATACTGATCTCCTTCTTCTATTAATGCATTATATAAGTCTTCAAAATATCCTGTCTTGCCATCATCTAATGTACCATTAATTAATGTATCTAATACTCGCTTAATACTTGGGTTTTCTCTATAATACCACTTAGGATCATAATTATTCTTTATTTTTTCAATATCTTCAACTCTAAGTCCAAATATATAATTATTTTCCTCGCCACTTTCTTGAACAATTTCTATATTAGCTCCATCATAAGTTCCAAATGTAGGAGTTGCATTTAACATAAATTTCATATTCCCTGTTCCAGAAGCTTCCTTTCCAGCAGTAGATACTTGCTTAGATAAATCAGAACCTGGAAATAATTTTTGTGCATACGACACTCTATAATTATGTACAAATACAACTTTAATTTTCTTCGAAACTTCTTCATCTGTATCGATAAGTCTAGCGATTTCATTTATAAATTTAACAATTCCTTTAGCTCTTCTATATCCTGGGAATGCTTTAGCTCCAAATATAAATGTTGTCTTTGGTATATCTAAATTCGGATTTTCTTTAATCCTATAATATAAATCTAAAATATATAAAGCATTTGATAATTGTCTCTTATATTCATGCATTCTCTTTACTTGAATATCAAAGAATGAGTTTGGATCTATATTTATTCCTTCTTCTTGTTTAATATATGCTGCTAATTGAACTTTCTTTTCATGTTTAATTGCCATAAGTTTTTCAAGAACCGCATCATCATCTCTATATTTTTCTAACCCCTTAAGTAATTCCAATTTTTTAACCCAATCTTCAGTTCCAAGTAAGTCAGTTATGAATTCAGATAACTCGCTATTACAAAGTCTAAGCCATCTTCTTGGAGTAATTCCATTAGTCTTATTTTGGAACTTATTAGGATATAATTTATACCAATTATTTAATTCAGTTTTCTTTAAAAGTTCTGTATGAAGTGCAGCAACTCCGTTTACAGCTCTTCCTACAAATATAGCTAAATTAGCCATCCTAATTTGGTCATTTGCAATAATTCTGAAGTTCCAAATTGCACCTTCATCATAACCCGTTTGTCTTAATTCATTCATTAAAGCATCATCGACTTGATATGCAATTTGTAATATTCTCGGGAATAACCTTTCAATTAATCTTATATTCCATTTTTCTAAAGCTTCTGCAAGGATCGTATGATTTGTATATCCAAAGAATTTTTTTGCAACTGTCAAGGCATCCCAAAAATCAACATTTTCTTCATCTACCAATATCCTTATAAATTCAAGAATTGATATTGTTGGATGAGTATCATTTAATTGAGCCACATTATATTTTGCAAATTCTGAGAAATCACTTCCAAACTTAGCTTTATGTTTCTTTATAATATCCTTCATTGATGCACTCGAGAAGAAATATTGTTGTCTAAGTCTTAATATTTTACCGGCTTCTGCAGTATCATTTGGATATAATACTCTTGATATATCTTCCGCTTTATTTCTTCCTGATACAGCTTCAATATATTGTTGATTGTTAAATAAATTAAAATCAAATTCTCTTAAACCTTCACATTGCCACAATCTTAATGTATTTATATTTTTAGTTCCATATCCTATTATTGGCACATCATAAGGAACTGCCTTTACTGTCATATCAGAAAATTTTATTATTTGAATGTCATCATCTTTTCTAATACTCCATGCTTCTCCATATTTAAGCCATGTATCTTCACATTCAGTTTGAAATCCATTTTCGATGTTTTGTTTAAATAATCCATTGCTATATCTTATACCATAGCCCATTAAAGGCATGTCTAAAGTTGCAGCTGATTCTACAAAGCATGCTGCTAGTCTTCCAAGTCCACCATTTCCAAGCCCTGCATCTTCTTCAATTTCTTCAATCTTATTTAAGTCTATATTCAATTCTTTTAATACATCTTTAATTTCTTCATATAGCCCTAAATTCATTAAATTGTTCCCTAAGGCTCTACCCATTAAAAATTCTGCTGATAAATAATATGCCATTCTTTCTTTGCTATAAGTTTCTGTAGTTGAATTCCAATCATCAACTATCTCTTCTAACACTGTTAATGACACAGCATTAAAAATTTCATAATCTTGAGCATCCTTCAATTTTACCCCATGTTTAACTTTTAAATATCTCTCAATACCCTCTTTTATTTTTTGTTTTTCCAAATTATTCACACCTTCCATATGTTTTAGTTAATCTATATATTTTATTTGCTAACTCATTCGTGAAATCACTATCTTTTGCTCTCCAACTCCAGTTGTTTCCCATCGTTGAAGGAAAATTAAGCCTTGCTGCATTTCCAAGATTTAAGAAATCTTGCATAAGCGCTATGGAAGTGTCTGAAACGCTACCCCATACTCCTCTTATTAATCCAAAGTTATACCCTTCTTGTTCTGTCAAGTTTAAATATTTAATTGCATTTTCAACTTCATGCTTGCTGCCTGTAGTTTCAATCCAACCTCTTGCTGTATCATTATCATGTGTTCCTGTATAAGCCACACAATTCTTTTCATAATTATGTGGAAGATATGCATTTTTACTTTCACCAGAAAAAGCAAATGCAAGCACTTTCATTCCTGGGAATCCTGTCTTTTTTCTAAAACTAACAGTCTCTTCAGTTAGTATCCCTAAATCTTCAGCTATAATGTTTATATCTCCAAGTCTTTGTTTTATTGTATTAAACAACTTCATTTCTGGGCCTTTTATCCATTCACCCTTTTGAGCAGTTTTTGCTCCATAAGGCACCGACCAATAAGCTTCAAAACCTCTAAAATGATCTATTCTGAGTACATCATAAAGCTTTAAACTTTGCCTAATTCTACTTATCCACCATTCATAATTTGTTTTATGAAGATATTCCCAATTGTAAATAGGATTTCCCCAAAGTTGACCAGTTGCTGAAAATGCATCTGGAGGACATCCTGCAATTTTTATTGGTTTTAAGCTTTTCTCATCTAATAAAAACATTTTAGGATTACTCCACAAATCAGCACTATCTTCAGCCACATATATTGGAATATCTCCTATAATGTTAATCTCTAATTTATTAATATATGCTTTTAATTTCTTCCATTGCTTAAAAAATTCATATTGTAAAAACTTCCAATATCTAATTTCATCAGCTAGTTGTTTTTTGTATTTTTTTAAAGCTTCTTCTTTCCTTAATCTAATATCATCATTCCAAGTTTGAAAACTTTTTAAATTAAAGTGGCTTTTCACAGCCATGAACAAAGCATAATCCTCAAGCCAAGAAGTTTCTTCTTTTTCAAAGGATTTAAAATCATCACATTCATTTTGTTTGAAATTCTCATATGCAATTCTTAGTACTTTCATTTTTTCTGAAAATATTAACCCATAGTCTATAACTTCTGGATTTTCTCCAAAATTTATTGAATTATAATCATTTTTATTTAATAACCCATCCTGCTCTAAAATATCAAAATCTATAAAATATGGATTTCCAGCAAATGCTGAAAATGACTGATATGGTGAATCTCCATAACTTGTTTGACCCAACGGAAGTATTTGCCATAGTTTTTGTCCAGATTTTTTCAAAAAATCAGCAAATTCATATGCTTCTTTTCCAAAGGTACCTATTCCATATTTACCTGGTAAAGATGCAATATGCATAATAATGCCACTACCTCTATCCATTCTCATTCCTCCAACCCCTTATTGCTTAATAAGAACATATGTGATAAATCAAAACATGAATATCTTTCAATTATTTTAGTATATAACAGTATATGTTTATTTTATAATCATATATTAATTAATGACATTAATATAATTTAAATTTAATGCTATTTTTCTATGACCATTATTTAGAAAATAGCTTGTTGCATTATATGCCTATTGTAATATTATATTCGATTCATTTTTAATAATGTTCATATACTAAAACTTATTTCATTGGTACATATTTATATTTTAACAAACCTTAAAAATATATACAATGCATTGTTTTACTTATTTTTCTAATTAACTTGTTTATTTGTCATTTTTATCTCATATTTTGTATTTTTTAAGTTTTTATAACAAATAAAGATCTTTGCCAAAAAATTATTGTATAAAATAATTTTTGAGTAAAGATCTTTTTCTTTTATTTAAACTTCTATTTTATTTTTTTGTCTCCAGAGAAAAAATGCGATTTTAAATAATACAGCATCATTAAATTTTCTAATATCATAAGTTGTGTATTTTTGAATTTTATCTAATCTATAAATTAAAGTATTTCTATGAACATATAATTCCTTTGATGCCTCACTTAAATTCAAATCTAACTTAAAGAAGACTTCTATAGTTTTTTTCATATCTTCATCTAATTTTGAAAAACTATCGTTAAAATCAGTCAACATTTTTTTCTTAGTCTCTTCGTGTAAATTATCCATAATTTCTTCAAACAACAAAGCATTTTGACCCAATATCATATTAGGTAATTTATATTTTTTCGCCAAATTTATTTTATATAAATTATCGATATATGCTTTATTCAAAAATTCATATTCTTGAATATTACAATAACTTATATAACATTTTTCATAAAAAGAAATACATATTGTATCACTTATACTTGATACG